>RCND010001896.1_pt1 | contig 20048 bp, 21 predicted proteins | sample 2041351 | NCBI WGS metagenome assembly RCND01 (sample SAMN09708230, study PRJNA481090) | Marine sediment metagenome, whole genome shotgun sequencing project. | biome: marine sediment; feature: ocean; material: sediment; isolation source: Sewage treatment plant 12B marine sediment (STP12B) ... | reverse complement strand
TACGATTCACTCTTAAAAAGAAGACTGTAGACTTTACCAACCAACAAATTACCTAATGGAAAATACAAGGCAAAAAACAAGGCCATTCCTAAACTGAAATTTCTAATATTAAATAATTGATCTAATAGATTATCAGGATACGCATATGATGTTTGTAAAGCATAACCGCAAAATTCTAACAATGCCATAGCCACCAACCCGTAGGCATATTGGGCATGAAAAGGCAAATCTTTAAGCAATAATGAAATGGGAATCATATATATCAAATACACGGTAATAACTTGCCACCAATACGTAAATTTTGCAATTTCAACACGAGCCCCAAAATTATCCATGAGTATTCCCCACACAAAATAAATGACGACATAGGTGAAAATTAATTTTTTATCAACGTTTAGTTTTGGCTTTGCAAAGTTTATAAATTCAATCATTATAAATTGTTTAATATTGAAAAAGCTCCAAATTTACCATGATGTGATATGGAAATTGAAACTTTTAGTTGTTTGTTTTTTTTATATAAATTAGGGATACCAACTACATTCTTTTTGATTCTCAGTTCATTGATTGGTATTATCAGTTTTCTTGAAATAATTTTCTTTATTTCTTTATATATTAAATCACTTTGAGGTATTTCAGCATCATTTTCAAAATAGTAATGCTCGGTATCACCTATATTCTTTACAGTGGCTTCCGTAAAAATTCGCCTACTATTTATTTGTGAACTTGTCATATAACAAGCATCACCTGCATCAACTATTCCTGTTGTTGATGAAGTCATGGCGCATTCAAACTTTTTAGGGTCAAAAAATCGATGCTGAAATTTTTGAACATACGCTTTATACGCACTTTCTTTCATACTCCAAAACAACCAAACCGTTTGAAATGCATCTTCAGAATTTAAAATTAATTTTTGTTCTTTTTCGGTAAATAACTTACCCAAAAAACCTTTTCGTCGCCAATTACTTTGTACCTCAGCTAATTGTAAATCTATAATATCGTTTCCTATCATACGCTAATTACCACTAAATATCTAAAAGCCCATTTCCATCTTAAATCATATGATTTTACATCAAGTTGCTCTAAAACCTGTTTTAGTTCTTTTTTTTTGAACGAGCTTTTAATTGCTTTCAATCCGTCTTCGGTTACCATCGTATTCAAAGAATATAGTTTTGCAATAATTTTAAATGCAACGTACGGAATTGTACTCCGCTGTAATTCACTGAGAATAATGGCCGTGCTTACTTTTTTTAAAAGGCTATTCATAAAATCAACGAGCCCATCATCTGTAAAGCGATATATAAAATGACTACTTATTACAATGTCGCAAGGAACCATTTCAAATTGAGCATCTAAAATATTGCCATGTTTATAGGTGATATCGATAACACTTCTTTGCTTCTTGGCGTATTCTAAAATATGGCAATTTCCATCAATGCCCATTAATTTTACCGTTTTATCATTCTTAAAACACCAGGCTGCTATAGCTCTCAAATTATCACCACCACCGCAGCCCAAATCAACGATACTAAAGGTGGTGTTCGAATTGTTACGCAATACTTTTTTAATAGCTTCTAAAGTAATAGATGTGTTTCCGAGGCCTGTATTGATGCGTGAAAGACTATGTAAAGATTCATCAAGAATAATATTCTGGCTACCGAAATTATCCATTTCTTCTTGAATATAGACCCTAGGCTCTGGCATTATTCTCTATTTTTCACCCAATTTAGTCGTTATTACCTGCATCGCAGCTTTTACCGATAGCATTTGCTCCATAGATTCATTGTCTATTTCAATATCAAATTCATCTTCGACATCTAAAATCACGTCTACTAAATTCGCTGAATTTATTTTTAAATCGTTGACAAAATCTGTTTCTTCAGTAAGGTTTTCGAATGCTGCTTCATCTTGTACGTAAGGTTTTACTATTTTCTTTAAGGATATTATTAATTGTTCGTTGTTCATTGAATCTTTGTCTTAGTTTTCTGAATTTCTGCCTCCGCAGGAGTGATAATTATATAAATTAATATTTTTTAAAAATAACACATGCATTGACATCTCCAAAACCAAAACTTGCCTTTGCCACGATATCTACATCACGATACATTGCTTGTGATGGTATCTTCTCAACATCAATTAATTGCGCAATATCAGGATGTATATCTTCACAATTAGTAGAAGGGAAAATAAATTGCTCTTTCAATTGTAATACGGTGGCAACAATTTCTATAGAACCTGCCGCTGCCAAACAATGACCTATCATAGATTTTAAAGAGTTAATATATGGAAAATTAGCTCCTTTTCGCCGCAATGCTATTGTCCAATTTTCTATTTCTAAAGGATCTTTAACAGTCGCGGTTAAATGCCCGTTAATAACATCTATATCGTCGGCGGTAATCTTCGACACGTTGATAGCTTCAGTAATACATTTTTGAACGGCTATTGAATTAGGTGCGGTCATGGTACCGCCATTACGTTGTCCTCCTGAGTTTACTGCGCCACCTAGGATCTCGGCATAAATTGTCGCTCCTCTATCTAAAGCACTTTCGAGTGATTCTAAGACCAATGCTCCTGCCCCGCTTCCGGGTACAAAGCCAGAGGCCGATGCGCTCATTGGTCTTGATCCTTCGGTGGGCGTATCATTATGTTTGTACGTCATTACCCGCATGGCATCGAAACCGCCCCACAAATAAGGACCATGGTCACTACAACTGCCTACAAGCATTCGTTTTGCTTTACCAGATTGTATGCGCTCAAAACCCATTAAAATTGCTTCTGTTCCGGTTGAGCAAGCTGATGAATTCGTAGTAACTTGATTGCCTAGGCCTAAAATTCCTCCAAGGTAGGCGCTAATGCCACTTGCCATTGTTTGTACAACAACGGTACTACCCAATCGCTTAACTTTTTTATCATCTAATTTGTAAATTGCTTCTCTAAACTTTTCTACCCCTGAAGTACCTGTCCCGAAAACTGTTCCGCTATCGAAATCTACTTCGGTATCATTAATTTTTAATCCAGCATCTTTCCAGGCATCCATCCCTGCAATACAACCGTATAATATGCCAGAGCTATTAAAATTTCGTAGTTGCAAATCTGTAAAATACTGCTTTTTTAGATCGTCAGAAATTTCTGGAATACCGCCGATACAACATGAAAAATTAAGATCCTGTAATTTTTGATGGTACTGAATTCCAGATGTGCCATTTTTTATCGCTTCGCTAAAATCAGGAATTCCCACACCGTTTGGTGCAACAACACCTAAACCCGTAATGACCACTCTATTCATACATCATAATTTTTACTAGTACAATAACAAATTTCAATACTATTTGTGCGCTTCATATTTTTTCTGATGGCTCAGTTATGGGTTGTACCATGCCTGAAATAAATCCTCTACACACCAATTGATCTAAATCATTTAATATTTTGACTTTACACTTGATCTTATTAAATCTAAAATACTCTTTTTCAGAAACTACTGTTATTTTTTCACCTGGATAAACCGGTAAATAAAAATCGATAGCACTGGATGTAAGTGCTACTTGAGGAATCCTCTTTGATATAATAGCATCTTTCGAAAGATATATGCCCAAACATACAACACCGATTTGAGCCATGACCTCTGTTAAAATCACCCCCGGTGTCACTGGGTTTCCCTTAAAATGTCCTCTATAAAAATATTCATCCATTTTAAAGGTATAATTACCTGTCATACTATCTTCAGAGATAACAGTCAATTCATCAACAAATAAAAATGGATGTTGATAGGGTAATAATGTTATGATTTGTTCTGAGTTCATTTGTTCTAAATTATATCCTTACGTTCTACAGAAATGATGTACTAACAAATATGTTCCCCTCCATCAACAGGGATGATACATCCGTTAATCCACGAGGCTTCATCTTTACATAGCAAATACACGGCATTGGCTACATCTTCTGGTAATGTCAATCTATTGTATGGGTTTCGTTTTAAAGAATGTTCAATTAGTTTATCACTACCCGGGATCGCTCTCAATGAAGCCGTATCTGTTACACCCGCCTGAATGCAGTTAGCTCTAATTCCATATTCGGCAAATTCTAAGGCTATATTTCTGGTAATTGCTTCTAGTGCAACTTTTGCCGCAGAAACAGCAGCATAATTTCGCCACGCTTTTTTATTCCCCTCGCTCGTAAAGCTTATTATTCGAGCATCTTTAGCAAATAACTGTGAATCAAATAAGGCCTTCGTCCAATCATACAGGCTAATCGCCATGGCATCCATGGTTAAATGAAAATCATCATTTTTTAGTGTTGGTTTTTTGTCTGAAAGCATGGGTTTTAAATTGCCTTTGGCTACACTATGTATCAGAACCCTAATAGACCCTTTGTCTGCTAATTTTTCTTTAATCTCATCAATTAGCTGCAGTCGTTCTTCTTCTTTAAAAGCATTGGTATTGAAAGACAAAAAATCAACCCCTTGATTTTTGATTGTATCAAAATCCTCATTTATGGTTACAAGTTCAGATTTACGATTGCGATGGATGATACAAATATTCATTCCATGTTTGGCGAGTTTTTTAGCTGTCGCCAATCCCAATCCACTAGAGCCTCCTAAAATCAATGCCCAGTAATTTTTATGATGAAATTCTCTTACCATTGTAATAATATTCGTTGTGCCGAAAAGCCCGGTCCGAAACTCAACATTAAGCCGGTGTCGCCTTTCGGTAATTTTTTATCTAAAAAACGTTCTAAAACATAGAGTACCGTGGCGCTAGACATATTTCCATACAAACGAAGCACTTCTTTGGTATCATCAATGTTTTTGCCTAAACTACCAAATAGATTTTCTACAGTCTCTACAATTTTTCGCCCTCCTGGATGAAATATTAGATGATCTATTTGTTCAATCGTCATTTCGTTCTTTTCTAAAAATGGATGTACAATATCGGGAAAATGATCTGAAATTGTTTGTGGCACAGATTGATCTAAAATCATTTGTAAACCTGTATTTACCAATTTAAAACCCATCATATGCTCTGCATTATAAAAATGATACATAGCTTCGTCTAAAATCTCTGGGCCTTGTTCTTCTTCGTATGAAGATAAAATAACACTCGCGGCACCATCCCCAAAAATAGCAGCACTTACGATATTTACCATTGAATAATCTTCTAACTGAAAGGTTGCCGTCGGCGATTCTACTGCAATTACGGCAGCACGTTTATTAGGATTTGCTTTTAAAAAGTTCTTTGCGTAGATAATTCCTGAAACACCTGCAGCACAACCCATTTCGGTAACGGGCAAACGCACAATATCTTGCTTCATTTCAAGACTATTAATAAGATAAGCATCTAAAGATGGGATCATAATACCTGTACAGCTAACTGTTATGATATAATCAATGTCTTGCGCTTGTAATTCAGCCTTTTTAAGCGATTTCTTTAAAGCATTTTCTGCTAGCTTTATAGATTCTCTTACATAAATATCATTCTTTTCCTCGAAAGAAGAATTTAAAAAAACTTCATGGGCATCCATAATCGAATAACGTTTATCAACAGCTGCATTTTCGAAAATTTTTAGTACTTTTCGTTGAAAACGTTCTTCTTTCCCACTTAACCAAACCTTAAGATAAGGTAAAATTTCTTGCGTAGTTCTTGAATATTTGGGTAGCTGTTTAGCGACTGATACTATTTTAACACTCATGTATTATTTTATTATCCATTGATAGCGAAAAGCCCATTTCCATTGTAATTGGCTTTCTACTTTTAGTTGTTTTGATATTTTTTGTAATTCTCTCTTTTTAAAACCTCTCAAAATGGATGTTAAGCCATCTTCTTTCACCATATTATTTTTTATCACTAGACTCAACAGTTTGAATAAGTAATACGCCATTGGATGACGATGTAAATCGTTGACTATTATACCTACCGTTGCCTTTTGATTTAACTCAGTCAATAAATGAATGATTTCATTTTCTTTAAAGTGATGTAAGAATAAAGTACATAATACAACATCATAAGAAAGATCTTTAAATTCTTTTGAAAAAACATCGTGCTGAAGATAACTAATTTCAGAGTATTCTTGAGATGTTTTTTTTGCATAGTCAATAATATGTTCATTGGCATCTACTCCGATTAATGTAAATGAGTATCCATTCTCTCTCCCATACTTTGCTATTTCTCGAAGCATTCCACCTCCTCCACAGCCTAGATCTATTATAGTGAGTGGTTTATTTTTAGAGTGATCTTTTAGAAGCTTTTTAATCCCGTTAAGAGTCACAGTATTACCACCCAACCACTTATTTATGGCATCCAATTTATCCAAGGTATCACAAAGTATTGCCCCACTCATAGAAAGGTCATCCATAATTTCGATGGCGTCAGTTCTCTTTGTTGTATTTACAATAATGCTCATGCTATTAACATTGGTTTACCATGGGTTTGCTCAATTATTCTCGGCAGTATACTCGGAAAGTTTTTTAAGCCCACCAACATCAGTTCAGAAAAATAGTTCATTCTAAATAACCTAGCTACAATTCGTCCTGTTTTTAACCTTTTTTTAAACTCTTTGTTCCACATTTCCGTATAGTCCTTTTCTAGTTTAGCTCTTGACAGGTCTCCTTTAAAGTACTCCTCAATAAGCTTAGAAGCTAATTGTCCACTACGAATTGCCATACTCATTCCATTTCCACATAATGGATGAATCAAACCAGCCGTATCGCCACACATGATGATGTGTTTTTCGATGGGTTCCTTTTTAGCGAAAGACACTTGACTAATCGTTAATGGTTTTGTAAAAACAGGTTCTGACTTTTCAAAAATCGTCTTTAAATACTTATTTTCAAACAAAACTTGCTCCTGAAATTCTTCAATACTTTTAAATTTCTTAAACGACTTATAATCTACAATATAACATAGGTTTATAATGTTATTTTCAACTTTAGAAACACCACAATAGCCACCTTTGAAGTTATGTAACGCGACAAGATCACTAGAAAATTCACCTTTTACATGTGTCTTTATAGCTAAAAATGGAGATTCTTTTTTCATAAAACCTCTATTGAGTTTCACATCAAGAGCTTCACGTTTTCCGTAGGCTCCAATCGCAATTTTAGCGGTATATTCTTTATTGTTTTTTGTAATTACTTTAAAAGTATCATTCGAAAATTGAATATCAACAACAGTATCTTGTACTAGTGTTACACCATTCTCTAGTGCTCTTTTTGCTAATGCAGCATCCAACGTATAACGACTTATTCCGAATCCGCCTAATGGTAATTCAGATTCAATAATTTTATTTTTTGCAGTGCTTAATAAAAATCGATTGATTCTTTGCGCTCCTAATGCTATCGGATCAACTTCTAGAGACTTTAAATACGGTAATACTTCATTCGATATATATTCACCGCAGACTTTATGCTTTGGGTACTCATTTTTCTCAATAAGCAATATTCTTAGGGCAGATTTTGACAAATGAATTGCGCTTACCAATCCTGCTAAACCGCCACCGACAATCACCACATCAAAATCTACATGTACGCTCAATTATTTATTTTTTTATGGTATGTTTCACTTCAATCATAACCGTGTTTGACAGGACCCAACTATTACCACCAACACCATAATCTTTTCTATTCAATTCAAAACTTGCACTCAGTACTATATCCTCTTCATTTTCATTGATTATCAAAGGAACAACAACCGTCTTCGTCGTTTTTTTGATTGTCAATTTACCTGTAAGCACATAACTATTAGCAGCTTTTTTCTCAATTTTCGATGAGACCAATTTCAGCTGTTTATAATTTAATTCATCAAAATATTCAGCCTCTAATAAATGCTTATCTCTTTTTTTATTATTTGTATTAATAGTATTTATCTCTACCTCTGCCTTGATATAACTAAGTGCTAAATTACGCTTATCAAAATTACTTTTAACAGTTACCTTATCAAAATTACCATTTACAAAAACACCGAAATTTTTAATCTTAAAATCTATTTGAGTCGTATTCTCTTGTGCGCCTACAACATGAGTCATAAAAAATAAACCAACCAAAAGTTTTATACTAAATATTACGTTCTTCATTTTATTTCAATTTTATGAGTCATTTGACATGAGTTCTGCCAATTCTTTACCAACCCAACTACCGATAGCAACACCCATACCACCTAAACGGACACCGCAGGTAATATGTTCACTAACTTTCTTTACAATTGCCTTTTTTTGATGACCCACACCCATTATGCCACTCCAACGATGTTCAATTTCAAAATTAGTGTTTGGTAAGATTACATCTTTCAAGATTGACTCGAGTTTGTTTTGTATTAAAGATGTTTGTCCGAATTCAGCCGTTTCTTCTGTTTTAAAATCAAGATTTTCGACCCCCTCCTAATAAAATTCTATCATCGATATTTCGAAAATAATAAAAACCTCTATCTAGATGAAATGTACCTTTTATCTTTAACCCATCTATCGGTTTTGTAATCAATACTTGGGCACGAGCCGGCTGAATGTCTTCCGCTAAAAATTGTCTTGCAAAGCCATTTGTTGCAATCAGTAATTTATCTGTTGAAAATTCAGCAATACTCGTTTTTACCTTTACGCAACTTTGATTCTCAACATAACTTTCAACCGTACAATTATTGATGATTTTAACACCCATAGCTCGTACTTTATTTAGCAGAGATAGCATCATTTTGCCTGTATCTAGTTGCCCTTCAAACTGATTAAAAATAGTCTGTTCTCTAACATTCGAGAAATTAAATAAATGCTCACGGCTAGAAAAAACAAGGTCTTTAAAAAGCACGTGTAACAATTCGTTTACTTCATTTTTTTTGGCTGAGCATGTATCCCATAAAGGATCATTTTTAGCAAATAATTCATATCCCCCATTTTGCTGGAAATCTATAGTTGAATCACCCAAATTTTTGCGCAATAATTGCAATCCGTACCAACGTTTTTGAATCAATTCTAAGACTTCTTCTTCGGAATGGTGTTTTAAATCATCGATAATTTCAGACAAACTACCAAAACAAGCAAAACCTGCATTTTTCGTGCTTGCTCCTTGGGGTAAGATTCCTTTTTCAAGGATTAAAATGTTGGCACTTGGGTATTTTTGTTTCAAATAGAAGGCACAATTCAAGCCGACAATACCGCTACCAACAATGGTAAAGTCAACATTCATAAACCAAGATTTCAGCTCCCAATAACTTAGATTCATGACCCAAAGATACCCCTTATTATTAAGCATAAAAAAGCTATTTTAGTGGAAATTTTACGGGAATGAATAAAACCAGATGTACATGGTGTGGAGATGATCCTCTGTATATGAAATATCATGATAATGAGTGGGGAAAACCTGTTTATGATGATGCTACTTTATTTGAATTTTTGATATTAGAAACATTTCAAGCAGGACTGAGTTGGATTACCATCCTACGGAAGCGAGAGAATTTTAGAATGGCATTTGACAATTTCGATTATAAAAAAATAGCTGGTTACTCCGAAAAAAAATATGAAGCCCTACTTCAAGATGCCGGTATTGTTAGAAATAAACTCAAAATAAAAGGAACTATTGTCAATGCGCAATTGTTTATGGATCTTCAAAGAGAGTTTGGTACCTTTTCAAAATACATCTGGAGCTTCACCAATCATAAACCAATGAAAAATGAGTTTGAGACGTTGTCAGAAGTGCGGGCTACTACAGAAATATCTGATATACTTTCTAAAGATTTAAAAATGCGTGGGTTTAAGTTTGTTGGTTCTACCGTTATCTATGCGTATATGCAAGCCATAGGCATGGTAAATGATCATACGACCAATTGCTTTCGATATCATGAAGTATAATTCATGCATTTTTTTGAAAACAACATAAATAGATAATTCTAACTCACTGGAGTTTGTATTATCGGAATATAAATTTCGGTAATCCAATTCGCAGGATTCGGTACAAAAACGGGATTTGTTGGATATGCCTCTAATGGTGGAATCGTTTCTAATTCTTCTAAGCCATTCTCTTTAATGTATTTTCTTCCTTCTGTCCAAGCTGCGTCTATATTTTTATAATCACCTTGTAATATTATTTTAACCGCGTCAAAAGGTTTTAACATTCCGGTGAGCAATCCACTCTCAGCATCTGTTATTACTTTTTCAGTAACAGGAACTGCACACGAAAATATGACCGCGTTATTGGCAATATCTAACTTATGGTAAATTGAAAATGCTGGACCTGCCGTAGATATATTATTTTTCTCAACATACATATCAATTTGAGGCATCATTTCATTCTTATTAGATTGATACTCATTAATTTTACACGAACCTGTTTTATAAATATAGTACCCTCCACTATGGGTTGTAACACCTTTCACATTGATACTGAATCTTTTCATGTCTTCTTGCAAGGCAGCATCTAATTTGTCCAAACCTTTTTCATAATCTGATCCCATTATTTTATCCATTCCTCCATTAAATACCATATATGCTTTTTCACCAAAAGCCATCTCACCCTTCATACCCCAAGTTACTTCAGTACCTTCCTTAACTGGTTTAAACGTCCAATAAATATCAGATTCCGATTCCCAAGGAGCAATAATTTTTAAACGTTGATTTATTGACTTAAATGATTCACTCGCTAGAGTAGTCATATTTCCTTCACCGATATCCTTATCATCACTTTTCCAAGAATAAAAAGCATTGTTACCGAAAGTAATATCACTATAACTAATCTGCGCTATTGTATCCTGAGTTAACCACGGAGACCAAGTTGGCCAATTTTTATAATCATTCACATTATTATAAACTACCTCTATAGGTGCCTTTATAATTTTTGTTCTAGAAACGTCATATGAATTATCTAAAGTTGCTATATAAATGGCACCTCCTATAATGACAATCAGCAGAAGTAAAAAGAAATATTTTAAAGCTTTCATCTTGTGAGTAATATAGTTTAGTTATCACTACAAATGTAAGCATTTAAACTAATTTTTTCCTAAATTTGTGATACTTAAGCTAAATTAAAACATGATGAAAATAAAAAATATCCTAATTATTATATTGACTCTAAGTGTTTTGTGGTCTTGCAAAACAGAAGCTCCTCAACCAGTTACCGCTGAGGTTCAAAAAGAATTTGATTATACTGTAGAGCAGTTTGCTGATTTGAAAATTTTAAGATATCAAATACCTGGATTTGAAAATTTAACGATCAAAGAACAGCAACTGGTTTACTTTTTAACACAGGCAGGTTTGGCTGGTAGAGATATCATGTGGGATCAAAATTATCGACATAATTTAAAAATTAGAAAAGCGCTAGAAAATGTTTACACTTCATACGAAGGAGATAAATCAACCGAAGATTTTAAAAGCTTCGAAGTTTATTTAAAACGCCTTTGGTTTTCAAATGGAATCCATCATCACTATTCTAATGATAAAATAAAACCTAATTTTTCAGATTTATATTTAAAACAATTATTAAAAGACACCAACACTTCGCTAGAAGGAGATGCCTTCGATGTCATTTTTAATGAAAAAGACGCTAAAAAAGTGAATCAGGCTAAAGATGCAGATAATGTGTTGTTATCAGCCATCAATTTTTATGGCCCAGACGTTACTAATGCCGATGTGGAAGCTTTTTATAGTAAAATGAAATCTCCAAACCCACAAAAACCTTTATCATATGGTTTAAATTCTCAATTGGTGAAAGAAGATGGTGTTTTGAAAGAGCGTATTTATAAATCTGGGGGTCTTTATGGTGCTGCAATTGATGAAATTGTAAAATGGTTAGCATTGGCAAAAGGCGTTGCAGAAAACCAGGCTCAAGGAGATGCCTTAGGTTTACTTATTGAATATTATAAAACAGGAGACTTACAAACTTGGGATAATTACAATGAGGCTTGGACCGCTGCCATCGACGGTAACATCGACTATATCAATAGTTTTATTGAAGTTTATAATGATCCTTTGGGATATAGAGGTTCATATGAAACTATTGTACAAATAAAAGATTTCGACATGTCAAAAAAAATGGAGGTTCTATCAAAAAATGCACAATGGTTTGAAGATAATTCGCCATTAATGGAATCGCATAAAAAAGACAGTGTTGTGGGTGTTACCTATAAAGTAGTCAATGTAGCGGGTGAAGCAGGTGATGCTTCGCCTAGTACGCCAATTGGCGTTAATTTGCCCAATGCCAACTGGATTCGTGCTGCTGTTGGTAGCAAGTCTGTATCCTTAGGCAATATAATTCATGCATATAACAATGCCGGTAGTTCTGGTAGATTAAAAGAATTTGTTCACGATGAAGAGGAACTTGAGTTAAAAGAAGAATATGGCCAATTGGCCAGTAAACTGCATACCGCTTTGCACGAAGTTATAGGGCACGCTTCAGGCCAAATGAATCCTGGAGTTGGCGAAACAAAAGAGACTTTAAAAAACTATGCATCGACTTTAGAAGAAGGGAGAGCTGACCTCGTAGGCCTGTACTATTTATACAATCCGAAATTACAAGAGCTAGGATTGGTAGAAGATTATAAAAAAGTTGGTAAAACTGCTTACGATGGATACATCCGTAATGGGCTGTTGACACAATTAATTCGGTTAAATCTTGGTGATAATGTTGAAGAAGCACATATGCGCAACAGGCAATGGGTTTCTGCCTGGGCTTATGAAAAAGGAAAAGCAACTAATGTTATTGAAAAAGTAACAAGAGAGGGAAAAACATATTATAATATCAACGATTATGAAAAATTACATGAACTTTTCGGGCAATTACTTCGTGAAACACAACGTATAAAATCGGAAGGAGATTTTAAAGCGGTAGAGGCTTTAGTAGAAGGATATGGTGTCAAAGTAGATCAAGCTATTCACAGCGAAGTTTTAGAACGTAATAAGCAATTTACCTCTGCTCCTTATAGCGGATTTGTAAATCCGGTTTTGGTACCTGAAATGAATGATAATGGAGAAATAACTGCCATTAATATAATTCAACCCAACTCTTTTGTTGAGCAAATGTTAGCGTATTCAAAAAATTACAATTTTTTACCCGAGCAAAACTAGTAAAGCACTAAAATATTGAAGCCGTTTCATAGTTATGAAACGGCTTTTTGTTGAAACACTCCGAAAATAAATTATTTTAGCTGTATGGCAGTAAAAACGAAAGACCCTGGAATTGGACATAGCACTCAAGAAGGCGCAAGACAAATTATAAATAAAGACGGTTCATCAAATATAATTCATATAAATCGTGATTCTAATATTAACGATTTATACGCATATCTAATAAGTATTTCATGGACGCGCTTTTTTCTTTTCATTCTAATAGGCTACCTACTACTGAATATTTTTTTCGGACTTATTTATACGTCTATAGGCATTGAAAAAATAGCAACATCAACGGGGAGCTTATTCAAAGATTTTTTGAATGGCTTCTTCTTTAGTGCACAGACAGTTACCACCGTGGGTTATGGAGGTATTGCTCCTAAAGGTATTATAGCCGGGCTCATTTCTTCATTCGAAGCACTCATCGGACTCCTCAGTTTCTCATTTATAACTGGTTTACTTTATGGAAGATTTTCGCGCCCTCGTGCAGCGATTCATTTCAGTGACAATATTGTACTCAGAAGCTTTAACGAAAATCGAGCGATTATGTTTAGACTCATGAATAATCGAAAAAGTATTATGATTGAACCAGAAGCCACAGTTACCTTGTCTATCTCTAAAAAAGATAAACTTGGCAATTATAATCGAAGTTTTTACAACTTAGAATTAGAAAGTAAAAAAATAATGTATTTACCCACTATTTGGACAGTGGTTCATGAAATCAATACAGAAAGTCCATTATATGAATTCTCTAATGAAGAAATCACAAGTTTAGACGCCGAAATGTATATTTTAATTCAGTATCACGAAGAATCATTCTCTCAAAAGGTATATCAACTATCTTCTTATCCTTTCAGTACTGTCATGGCTGACCATAAATTTACTGGGTCATATACATTTGATACAGATGGCTTTGTAGTATTAGATCACAACGTGCTAAATAAAACTGAACCTGTTTAAAATAAAACAGGCACAGCTTTAGCAGCGTATTATTTGGTTCTTTTAAAAATATATCGGGTGATATAAATACCTTGATTATCACCTTTACCTGATGATTCAACACCACTAGTAACAAAAGTTAATTCCCATCCTTCGGCAGTCATTGTATTTATTTTCGAGGTAACAATGGCATCATTTGTAGCGATATTTTGAAATCTAATACCCCCTATATTATAAAAGTTTAACAACTTCGTTTCGTCGAAACCCTTTACTCTCATTTCTTTTCTATCAGACTTATTTCGCGAATTATCATCATCGGTTTGTGTAGTAGTATATTGCTTATAATCTTTACCATCATTTGCCGACATCAACCTAGAGCGTCCAACGCCGTTCGGGACAATAGATTCAACACTCGTTATAATTTTGTATTCTACTGTTTGAGCGTCTACTGTAAAAGCTGTTGCTAAACCAAGCAACACACATAGCATAATTTTTTTCATTTCGATATAGTTTTTTAATTTGTTCAATAAATTTTTACCGAAAATAATGCTAAAAAAATAAATAGCGTTAATATTGTTAAAATTTGATGAATGACAGGAGTTGTAACGAAATCGACCGGAAGTTGGTACACTGTAAGAACAAAAGACAGTGCACTAATTAATTGCCGAATTAAAGGTAAGTTCCGTCTTAGCGGTATTAAGAGTACCAATCCTGTTACTGTAGGTGACATTGTTGATATAGAAATTGAAGAGAGCAATGAAAATGGTGTTATTTATAAGATTCACGATCGAAAGAATTACATCATTAGAAAATCGGTAAACCTATCTAAACAAACACATATTATTGCCGCCAATATCGATCAAGCTTTTTTACTAGTAACTCTTAAAGACCCTCAGACATTTACGAGCTTTATCGATCGTTTTTTAGCCACAGCAGAGGCGTATTCAATTACAACGGTAATTTTATTCAATAAAATTGATATTTACGATAAAGAGCTTTTAAAACAAAAACAAGATTTAGAAAAAGTCTATCGTGCTATTGGTTATGAATGCTTAGATGTCTCTGCAAAGGAAAATATAAATATTGAGAAGTTAAAAACAATCATGAAAGATCGCGTAAATATGTTTTCTGGACATTCTGGTGTCGGTAAATCCACATTGATCAATGCAATTTCACCTGACTTAAACCTAAAGACTTCAGAAATATCTATACAACATAAACAAGGCCAGCACACAACTACCTTTGCCGAAATGTTTCATCTACCTTTCGGTGGATATATTATTGACACTCCTGGTATTAAAGGTTTTGGTGTCGTAGATTTTACCCAAGAAGAAGTCGGTGATTATTTCCCAGAAATATTTGCTTTAAAAGAGCAATGTAAATTCAACAATTGTCTACACACCAATGAGCCCAAATGCGCTGTTAAAAAGGCTGTAGAAGACAATAATATTGCCTTTTCTAGATACAAAAGCTATTTACAGTTATTAGCTGGAGAAGATGAAAACTATAGAGTTGATGATTATGTATAAATTATGAAAATTATTATTCAACGCGTTGCTGAAGCCTCTGTTACGGTTGACCATACCATTATCAGTTCGATAAAAAGTGGTTTGCTCATCTTGTTAGGTATTACTGATGATGACAATGATGACGATATTGTTTGGTTAGTTAATAAAGTACTTAATTTACGCATTTTCAACGATGAAAAAGGTGTTATGAATGCATCATTGCTTGACATTAATGGTTCTGCCATCGTGGTTAGTCAATTTACCTTGATGGCAAGCACTAAAAAAGGAAACAGACCCTCGTATATAAAGGCGGCCAAGCCGGAAATAGCGATTCCTATATATGAGAAATTTGTTCAAAAGCTAGAAAAAAATTTAGGCAAAAGAATCGAAACAGGTGTTTTTGGTGCCGACATGAAAGTTGCATTAGTAAATGATGGCCCGGTTACGATTATTATAGATTCAAAACTTAAAGAATAATTATTCTTTCTTGAGAATCTCAATATCTTTAATAATACGTGCTATTTCTTTTGCATCTGTACCGTCATAAAAACCTCTAATTTGCCTCTTTGTATCTACCAAGACAAACTGTTCTGTATGTATGAAATCTTGCGCTCCCCCATCTCCCTCGTCAAGTACGGCGAAATACGATTTACGTGCCAATTCATAAATGTGCTTCTTATTTCCTGTTGTTATGTGCCACTTTCCATCAATTACGCCTTTATCTAAAGCGTATTGTTTTAAAATCGGGATACTATCTATTATTGGCGTCACTGAATGTGATAAAAATAGCACTTCGTTATCAGCTATAAAATGATCTTGTAACGCCGCCATGTTTGTGGTCATAACCGGGCAAATCGTAGCACATCTTGTAAAGAAAAAATCTGCGACATAAATTTTACCTTGATATGTATTGTTTGTGATTTCCTCACCATTTTGATTCACTAAATTAAAATCTGCAATTTTGTGGTCGTTCTTTATATGTTGAATAGAAAAATCTACTAATCTAGGATTCACATCTGACGGACTATAGACAGGTAATTGTTCTTTAGGAGTTAACAAATGATACCCAATAACAACGGCTATACTAAAAACGATTCCTATAGCAAGAACTGTTGAGAATGGCCTTTTAAAAAAGTTAAATACCATTTATTTAGAATTAAAGTTTAGATGAAAAAATTTAACGTTTTCTTTCGAATTTATTAAACGGCTAAATTACTCATAAAACCGTACATTTGTGCGTTTTTAACATTTTAAGAATCTAGAATTTAATGGAGACATTTATCAAAATATTTCAATTTATATTAAGTCTATCTATATTAATTGTTTTGCACGAGTTAGGGCATTTCATTCCGGCTAAACTCTTTAAAACAAAAGTAGAAAAGTTTTATTTATTTTTCGATTACAAATTTTCATTGTTTAAAAAGAAAATTGGTGACACGGTGTACGGAATTGGTTGGATACCCCTTGGCGGATATGTAAAAATTTCGGGTATGATTGATGAAAGCATGGATACTGAGCAGCTCAAAGAAGAGCCGAAGCCGTGGGAATTTAGATCAAAACCAGCATGGCAACGCTTAATCATCATGCTTGGAGGTGTTACTGTAAACTTTATACTTGGGATATTCATCTATATCATGATCTTAAATATTTGGGGAGAGAATTTCTTACCCAATGACAGCCTGAAAGATGGTGTATGGGTACAAGATCAATTAGGAAAAGATCTTGGTTTAGAGACGGGAGACAAAATACTCACCATAGACGGAGAAAAAGTTGAAAAGTTCGGAAATTTAATTCCAGAATTTATCAACGGAAACACGTATGCTATTGAGCGAAATGGCGAAGTTTTAAATAAAGAAATTCCTATTGATTTTATCTCTAAACTGATTGAGCGCGGTAAAGATGAACGTAGTTTTATTTATCCTAGAATTCCTTTCGTAATTGGTCAAGTACCTGATTCATCGCATAATTTTAAAAGTGACTTAAAACCTAATGATATTGTAAACTCGATCAATGGAGAAGCCATTACGTATTATGACGAAGTCGCTCCATTATTAAAAAAGTACCGTAACCAACAAGTTACTTTAGCTGTTACAAGAGGCGATGAAAATAAAGATGTTGCTGTTTCGATAAATGACAAAGCCGCTATTGGTGTCGTCTTGGGTAGATTATCCATTACAGACATGAGTAAATTAGGTTATTTTGAGCTTGAAACAAGAACATATACATTTGGTGAAGCAATACCAGGTGGGTTTAAGAAAGCATATAATACCCTTGCTAGTTACATCAAACAGTTTAAGAAAATATTCAACCCTAAAACCGGAGCTTATAAAGGCCTAGGTGGCTTTATAACTATCGGTAGTATTTTTCCTGCTGAATGGGATTGGCAATCATTTTTAAATATCACCGCTTTTCTTTCGATCATGTTAGGCTTTATGAATTTATTACCTATACCGGCCCTTGACGGAGGTCATGTAGTATTTACTTTATACGAGATGATTTCTGGCCGTAAGCCTAGTGATAAATTCTTAGAATACGCACAAGTAACAGGCTTTGTCATTTTAATGGCTTTGCTGTTATTTGCAAATGGTAATGATGTCTATCGATGGATTACTGGATGATAAGTATCAAAACAATTGCATAAAAAAAGAGCTTCAATATTATTGAAGCTCTTTTTTTATGCAAAATTATGACTAGTCTTAATCTGCTAGAATAATTATCTTATTATCATTCAATTCAATCGTACCTGAATTTATCGAAAACTCTAATACATTCGAATCTTCTTTACTACGCGTTAGATTGTTTGACAGTTCAATTTCTTCTTGAGAATTCAATGCTATCTTTATCGTTCCTTTTGTTAATAATGAAACAATTGGTGCGTGATTTTCTAACATTTGAAACTCTCCATCCATACCTGGTACCGTAACTACTTCAACTTTTGCATTGAAAATAACGGCTTCCGGTGTTACAATTTCTAAAAACATATTCTTTAGTTTTTAGTCGTTAGTTAGTAGCTGGTAGTTTCTCAACGCCAACTCTAAACTGCCAACTGTTTTATGCTTCTGCTTCAGCTAACATTTTCTCGCCAACATCAATTGCATCTTGAATCGAACCTCTTAAATTGAAGGCTGCTTCAGGATACTTATCTAACTCACCATCCATAATCATATTAAAACCTTTAATGGTATCTTTAATATCAACTAATACGCCTGGTATACCTGTAAATTGCTCAGCAACATGAAAAGGTTGTGATAAGAAACGTTGTGCTCTACGTGCTCTGTGTACGACTAATTTATCTTCTTCAGATAATTCTTCCATACCTAAAATTGCAATAATATCTTGTAATTCTTTATAACGTTGTAATAGCTCTTTTACTTTTTGTGCAGTGTTATAATGCTCTTCACCTAGTATATCTGCTGTTAAAATTCTCGATGTAGAATCTAATGGATCTACCGCTGGGTAGATACCTAATTCTGCAATCTTACGAGACAATACTGTTGTTGCATCTAAATGCGCAAATGTTGTAGCTGGTGCTGGATCTGTTAAATCATCTGCAGGCACATATACAGCTTGTACCGAAGTAATAGAACCTGTTTTGGTAGAAGTAATACGCTCTTGCATAGCTCCCATTTCAGTAGCTAGTGTTGGCTGATAACCTACCGCAGAAGGCATACGCCCTAATAAGGCAGATACTTCAGAACCTGCTTGTGTAAATCTAAAAATATTATCTACAAAGAAAAGTACATCTTTACCTTGTCCATCACCTGCTCCATCGCGAAAATATTCTGCTATAGTTAAACCAGATAATGCAACACGCGCACGTGCTCCTGGAGGCTCATTCATTTGACCAAATACAAATGTTGCCTTTGATTCTTTCATGCCTTCTTTGTCAACTTTTTCAAGATCCCATCCACCATCTTCCATAGAATGCATAAAGTCATCTCCATATTTGATAATACCAGACTCTAACATCTCACGTAATAAATCATTTCCTTCACGTGTACGTTCTCCTACACCTGCAAACACAGAAAGACCTCCGTGCCCTTTGGCTATATTGTTAATCAATTCTTGTATCAGTACTGTTTTACCAACTCCTGCTCCACCAAATAATCCAATTTTACCACCTTTTGCGTATGGTTCAATTAAATCGATAACTTTGATACCCGTAAACAACACTTCTGTCGACGTAGATAAGTCTTCAAATTTAGGAGCTTCTCTATGAATTGACAAACCATCTTTTTCTGTCTTCGGTAAATTTCCTAAGCCATCAATTGCATCGCCAGTTACATTAAATAAACGTCCGTAAATATCATCACCAATAGGCATTTGTATTGGATTACCAGTAGCGAGTACTTCATATCCTCTGCTCAAACCATCGGTAGAATCCATTGCTATACATCTTACAGTATCTTGACCAATATGCTGTTCAACTTCTAAGACTAACAAAGACCCATCTTTTCTTGTGATTTCTAAAGAGTCATAAATTTTTGGAAGGTCAGCTTCTGACGAAAATTCAACATCTATAACTGGACC
>RCND010000642.1_pt1 | contig 20055 bp, 18 predicted proteins | sample 2041351 | NCBI WGS metagenome assembly RCND01 (sample SAMN09708230, study PRJNA481090) | Marine sediment metagenome, whole genome shotgun sequencing project. | biome: marine sediment; feature: ocean; material: sediment; isolation source: Sewage treatment plant 12B marine sediment (STP12B) ... | reverse complement strand
TGAATTTAGCGCGATCTACACAAGAGTTGGCACCGATTTCAACATAATGTCCTATGATAACATTGCCAATTTGCGGAATTTTGGTCAAACCTCTCCCGTCATCACTTGGGCGGTATCCAAAACCATCAGCACCAATACTTACATTGGAATGAAATATACAATTGCTTCCTATCACACAACGCTCTCTAATTACTGTTCCCGACCAAACGACAGTTGCCTGTCCAATGATTGTTTCGTCAAAAACACATACATTTGGGTACAGTATGACGGCATTCTCTAGAACAACATCTTTCCCAACATAGCAATTAGCGCCAATTTTACAATCCTCACCAATTTTAGCTGAAGAATGAATAACTGCAGTTGGATGAATGTCGGTATCAAAATGTGGCGTTGGCGGATTGTATAATTCTAAAATTTTGGCCATGGCCAAATCAGCATTTTTCACTTTAATTAAGGCACGATGATCTCCAGGTTCAACGTTTAATGTTTCATTTACTATGGCAACACTGGCTTTTGATTTTGCCCAGAGTTTCACATATTTACTGCTACCAATAAATGTAATATGGTTTGATTGGGCCTTTTCTAACTCCTCAGGGCCATCTATATGATTATTTGTGTGTCCTATTAATTCGCCTTGTATAATGGCATTGATTTCCTCAATTGTATACGATTTCATAAAAAGAATATTAATTAACCTAATAGGGATGTGTAAAGTAACGTAAATTCTTAGAATTGAGGCTGCTCAATACTCTTTATCTACAAAAAAAACTATAGTTTGTTGATATGTTCAAGACAAGTAACATAGGTGTTTGCAGACTTCGTTTTTGATTTTATCCAGGCATAAAAACTGATGGCAAAAATATCTTCTTCTTGACGATTGGTTTTTAAAACTGCCTCAATATTTTGAATGAATTGTTCAGAATGAAGAATTTCTTTGTTAGCATAGTATGCACTGATCAGGTTTGTAAAATCTAAAATTCTTTTTTCATTGTGCTCAATAAGGTGTGGCCCATGTTTTTTTCTAAAACTTTTTAACCTGGATTCTACTAATTCGATGTAGTCTAATTCCATTAGTATTAAAATTTCTAACAGATTCTTTTTGATGACCCATATAAAGCCAACTTTGTCATAATACCAATGGTCACTGTGATAAAAATTCCCATACATTTTCAATGCTTCTTGAAATTGTTCGTTTAAAAAAAGAGCGACTACTTGAGTTAGTTTTAAATCGTGAATATATACGACATCATCTTTATGTCTTTGAAAATCAAAATCATATAGTTTTTCAATTGCAAACTCCAGTTTACCGGTATAAATATGAAGCAAGTTTTCAATCAATTGATGTTGACTATAAAAAACACGGTAATACTTTTTATTCTGCAAACACATGTAATCGTGCATACTTTGAAGAGAATTAGCCGATTTCTTGAATTTTTTGATTCTAAAATACGTATTTGATAAGTAATATAAAATCTGAATATGAAAATAGAGATGCTCGTCTTGGACTCTTTCTGAAATCTCTATTTTTTTTCTCGCTTTCTCAACGAAGCCCAAAATGTCATGATAATTTCTTGTAACGTTAGCTACTTGGTTGCTAATTTTTAGAATCTTAAAAAGTGATTGATAACTTAAATTTTTTGAAATCGAGATATTATAAACGCCTAGGTTTCGTTCAATTATATCTGACAGATTAGGATTTTTATGGGCCAGTTCATGGTGAATTGCCGCATAAAAAAGGTTTAGATTTTCTTCTTTAAGAATACTGTGTTTATTTTTTTCAAACTTTTTACGAATTTCTCTAAAATTAAATGAAGTATTTAAATGAGCATGTGATAATTGGATCTGATAGATCTCGTTTAAGGTACTCAACAAAGAATATTTTTCTGCTATTAATTCAGCCTTGGCTAATGTCTTGAAAGCAACTTGAGTTTGTTGGTGTTGAAAAAAAGTTCGACTCACCAGGACTAATTTTAAGGCATCCATTTCTTTGGAAGACTCTTCCTCAATTCTTTTCGAGGCAATAAAATCTATAAGCCCGTCATGGAGCCTCTTGCATAGTGCATGGTAAGCTCCTTTGGCTTTTTTCCCATATAAGACCAGGTCCAGATTGTCAACGGTTTCAGAAGTGTCTAGAAGCTTAAAGAGATCTATATTTTTCGCGTCGTTTCTTTTGTTTCTGTTCTTGAGGCCTAAAACAAATCTCTTTTTGTCATCAGGAGATAAAGTGGCAATTATCGAAGATATATTATTCATTTATATCGTAAGTATTATATGTCTGAAAATCATTAAATAAAGTAAAAATAATAAAAATATTGTATTATAAGTCATAAGTATTTTAATTATTATGATTTTACTGCTCGATTTGAATGATGCAATTTTGGCCCATATAAAATAATTAAATCATTAAACTTATTATTATGAATTACAATTTTAAGACTGATAGTACAGAGGAAAAAAGTGCGACATTAAAATCAAAACAATCTAATAAAAGAGATCCTAAAGAATTTGATCAAAAACCAACTCCAGCTTTTATTGGGGCTTCATGGATTGCTCTGTTGGCTGGTATAGTTAGTTATTGTACGGGTTTGTGGAACTCTGACATGATGTTAAATGAAAGAGGATATTACTTTACCATTTTGCTATTTGGACTATTTGCGGCCGTTTCAGTCCAAAAGAGTGTTCGAGACAGATTAGAAGGTTTGCAAGTTACTGACATGTATTATGGCATCAGTTGGGTGTCCGTTTTGAGTGCCATATTATTGCTGATTATAGGCCTTTGGAACGCGGATTTATTGTTAAGTGAAAAAGGCTTTTATGGGATGTCTTACACTTTAAGTTTGTTTGCAGCTATTGCGGTTCAAAAGAACACCAGAGATAAAACCTATATTGAAAATAATGTAGAAAAACTTAAGCAAAAATAATTTTATTGGATTATAGGTTTAGAATTGATGCAAAATATTTACAATTCGGATGTTAGATATATCGACATTCTAAACCTATTTTTTTTAGGTATATTGAAAAAATTTTCATTTTAATTGTTATCAATAATAGTATTATGTTGGAAAGGAATAATTCAAAGCTGATTAACGCATGGGCTTCATTCGATTGGGCTAATTCAGTTTACAATCTTATTGTAACTACTGCTATATTTCCTATTTATTACTTAGGAACTACTCAAGAAGCCTTCGGTGGCGAAATGGTTGAGTTCTTTGGTTTCAGTATTAAGAATTCAGTTCTTTATTCATATGCAATATCTATTTCTTTTTTAGTCATTGTATTCATTTCACCTATTTTGTCAGGTATAGCTGATTATGGAGGGCTTAAAAAGAGATTCATGCAATTCTTCACTTATTTGGGTTCTTTGGCATGTATTGGACTTTACTTCTTTACTGGTGATAATATTGAATATGGAATTAGCTGTTCTGTTTTGGCTAGCATAGGTTTTGCCGGTTCATTGGTTTTTTATAATGGGTTTTTACCTGAAATAGCTTCGAAGGATAGAATGGATCGTGTAAGTGCGAAGGGATTTGCTATGGGCTATGTTGGGAGCGTAATTTTATTGATAATCAATCTTGTATTATATCAAAATTATGAAGCATTTGGTTTTGAAAATGGTACTTCGGCAACTCGATTTGGGTTTATTCTCGTTGGTTTATGGTGGTTTGGATTTGCTCAGATAGCTTTCCATTATTTGAAGGATCGTAACACTGGCCAATCAATTACATTTGAAATTTTAGGAAATGGAACTAAGGAATTAAAAAAAGTATGGGAGGTTGTGAAAAACAAGAAAGTAATGAAGCGTTTTCTCTATTCCTTTTTTCTGTTTAGCATGGGGGTGCAAACGGTTATGCTTTTAGCGCCATTATTTGCCGATAAAGAAATTGGAATGGGAGCTGATGAAATGATATATGTAGTATTGATCTTGCAAATTCTAGCCATTGGAGGTGCCTTCTTTTTTGCTTGGTTATCTAAGCTAAAAGGAAATGGTTTTGCCATCAGTACAACTTTGCTTATTTGGATATTTATATGTGTGTCTGGTTATTTTATGAAGGATAAGATTTCTTTTTATAGTCTGGCAGCATTTCTTGGATTTGTTATGGGAGGAATTCAGTCAATGTCGAGATCAACCTATTCGAAGTTAATTCCTAATGAAGCTAAGGATACTGCATCCTACTTTAGTTTTTATGATATTACCGAAAAACTGGCAATTGTAATAGGCTCGTTGTCATATGGATTTATCGATCAGGTAACTGGAAGCATGCGATACAGCATGGTTTTTATGGCCCTCTTTTTCATAATCGGTTTTATTCTTCTTCAAATGGCCGATCTTAAGAAAAACCTAGAATGATATATCGTTTCTTAAAACAAACCGTTAAGCTGGCCTTATTCTTTTTCTTTAGAAGAATTGAGATAAGTGGAAAAGAGAATATACCGTCTGAGGGTCCTATTATTTTTGTAGCGAATCATCCGAACACCTTGATGGATCCTTTATTAATTGCGAGCCTTACAAAGCAAAGAATCGGGTTTGTTGCGAATGCCAGTATTTTTGTTAACGGTTTTGTATCATCTATTTTTCGGCACTTTCATGTGATCCCCATTTTCAGGAAGGAAGATATCAAAAAAGGAGAGAAGCCGGATAACAGAAAATCATTTGTAAAATGTCATGAGTATTTGGCTAAAAAAGGAAGTCTGCTGATGTTTCCGGAAGGGACTAGTCATTATGAGCTCAAACTTAGAGAGATAAAAACGGGTACTGCCAGAATTGCCTTGAGTTATGAAGAGTTAAACGGATTCAATGGGAAACTAAGAATTATACCGATTGCCCTAGATTATTCTGATGCTATTCAGTTTAGGAGTATTGTTGCCGTAACCATTTGCCAACCAATAGAAGTTGAAGTTTATAAAAAGGATTACGAGAGAAATGAATTTGAAGCTGTATTGCAACTCACTGAGAATATTAGAAAAGAATTTGCTGAAATTGTTCCACAGACATCAGGTAAAGAGCAAGAAAATTTTTTAGTGAAGGCCCATCAGTTTTACACGACATTTTATTCTCCGACAACCACTTTGTTGAAAAGCCCAAAACAATCTTTAGAATTGAGAACACAAGTCTCTAGAGCACTGCATTTTCTGAAAAAGCGAAATTCAGAATTATATCATGATACCCAGAGTAAGCTACTTGAATTTTTTAGAATATTGAAAGATGAAAAAATTGACCTATCTGTTGTCTCAGTCAAGAATATTAATAAATTCAATTTGCTTGTGATTACCGGATATTTTCTGAAATTTCTTATTCTTTTCCCGCTGTATTTAGCGGGTTTATTATTTAATTATATACCATACATAGTTCCTGCAAAAATATTTAAGGCTTTAAAGTTAGATATAGAGTATAGAGCGCCAGTACAAATGATTATTGGTTTAATTTCATTCCCCTTGTATTATGGTTTGATCATTACGTTATTCAGGGTTTTTATCAGTATTGAATTATGGCATAGTTTGATCTTATTAGCCATTATGCCAGTTCTGGGTTATGTGAGTATGTACTTTTATACTGAGCTTAAAAGGTTCATCAAATTATGGCGTTACAAGTTTTTGATTGGAACAAGCAAGAAACAGGAAATTGATAATCTTACATCAGCCATTTTATTAAATATTGAAGTAGCTAGAAAGAATTTGGAATTGAATGCATAGGTTTAGGAGGATAAAATTATTCACTCCAGGTTAGGCCAACACTCATGTTGTCAGCTGCAGCAAAGCCAATGCCAACCAATGCCCCCACTATTACAACAGGCACGGCAATAGTAAGTAGTGTAGAGCCAGATTTGTTTTTTAAATGGAAAGATGAAATGTTTTCTTCTGTCAACAAAATACCCACACTTTTTTGATCCGAATTCTTTGTTATAATCTGACTTGAAAGGGCTTTGGCTGTTGAAGATTTCTTTTTAGCATAGCCATAAATATTTTCATCAACCATGGAAATTTTGGAAAATTTGTATACCTCGGATTCGGGCGATTTTATTTTAATCCTATCTGACGAACTAATGGCTTCTTCCAAAGTTGAAGGAGCTGAGTGGTAGACCGTACAACTTTGCAATAACATCAAAAAAACAAAGGCTAAAGAAATTCGTTTTATGTGATCAGGAATATTCATATAAACTATTTATGCATAGTTTTAAATATCCTAATTGTTTACTGAAAACACAATGATGCATGTCATTAACAATCCTGATTTGCGTCATCTTTCCTAGATTAGGATAAATCAAGAATATCTGGAAAACTTCTTTAAATCGAATTAGAAATAGATTTCTCCGATCAAATAAGTTATTGCTTTCCCAGAAATTTTTACCCGATCTCCTGCTAATTCGCATAAGAGATTACCTTTTCTTTTGGAAAGTTGTTGGGCAGTTAATTTATTCTTCCCCAGACGTTCGCTCCAAAATGGTGTTAGCGTTGTATGTGCTGATCCAGTTACAGGATCTTCATCTATTCCAGATCCAGGGGCAAAAAACCTGGAAACAAAATCTACTTTGTTACCCGGAGCGGTAATCATGATTCCTCTGGCTTCGGAGTTCTTGAGGATGTAATGGTTTGGATCACTATCTTCAATGTCTTTCTGATTTTCGTAGAGAAGCAGATAATCCGTTTTTCCTTTATAAATCTCTAAGGGTGTTTTTTTAAAAGCATCAAGAATATCTTGTGGCGGATCTACTTTTTTCAATATATCTTGAGGGAAATTCAAGGTTAGTAAATCATTATTTTTAGTTACAGATAAATTACCGCTCTGTGCCGAAAAGAATTTTATGGTGGGTTTTTCATGATTGAAATACTCAAAAAGAACATGCGCTGAAGCCAAGGTTGCATGTCCACAAAGTGCAACTTCTATTGCAGGGGTAAACCACCTGATTTCAAAATCTGATTCTCTTTTGACAACAAAGGCCGTCTCCGCAAGATTGTTCTCCGCTGCGATTTTTTGCATCAATTCTGCTGGCAACCATTCATTTAAAATACAAACAGCGGCAGGGTTGCCCCCGAAAACTGTATCCGAAAAGGCATCTACCTGATAAATTATTTCTTTTGAGTCTTTCATTTGTTGGTTTATTTATAGAATATTTGGTGTATAAGATCAAGGCTTAAACACCATCAACTATGGTCATTCTAGTTGAGGCTGCGCGTTGTCTGATTTCTCTGGCCTGACTATATTCTTTAGAATGCCACCAGGAATTGGCTATTTCCATCGATGGAAACTCAAGGATTACTATACGTTTTGAACTTGGATCACCCTCAAGTACAATCGTTTCGCCTCCTCTGACAATAAATTTACCTTTAAATTTCTCAATAGTTTCAGGAGTCAGTAGGGTATAAGATTTATAAAGTTCATGATCATGAATTTCAATTTCGACCAAAATATATGCTGACATAAGTGTTTTAATTAAGTTGTTTTTCTTTATTGATAATTCTTTGTACTTCTTTTATAAGCAAGGGAAAAGCAGGATAAGTCATTCCATGGTCAAAACCATCCATTTCCATGATTCTCGTTTCCTGATGGCCAGCAACCTTCATCATTCTCATCATGTATGCATTCTCTTCATAGCGTCCTAGTAGTTCTAATTCACGATCACCAGTGATCATTAAAAGTGGAGGAGCATCAGGTCTGACATGATATAAAGGCGCAAGATCATCAATTAATGGCTGTGTGCCGGGAATACCTCTTTCTTCTCTAACCGTAAAATGAGTAATTGTATGTCCGCTAAAAGGAATTAATCCGGCTATCTTATTGGCATCAATACTGTGTTCTAGCAAATATTTTTTATCCAGACCAACCATGCTAGCCAGATAGCCCCCTGCCGAATGCCCTGATAAGAAAATTGCTTCAGGATCACCTTTGTAGTTTGCTATGTTTTTGAAAACCCAAGCGACAGCTGCAGCTGCATCCTGAATATAAACAGGAGCTTTTATTTTAGGATAGAGTCTATAATTAACACCAACCACGGCAAACCCTTTGTTTTTTAGGGCTTCTGGAATTTCTTTCTCGCCGGCAGTTAAGCCACCGCCATGAAACCAAACAATGGTGGCAAAAGAATCAATATTTTTGGGATAATAAAGATCAACAATGCACCTTTCTTTCATGTACTCATCAGATTTAGATGCGGAGTCTGGATAATAAGGGATAGAAGTCTTTAGCTCATAATTGCTTTCTTGAGCATTAATAAATGTGATACTGGTAAATAACAGGAATAGGTAAGTTATGTGTTTCATTTGCAAAAGTGAGAGACTATAAGTTTAAGGAATCAGTGGATATTTAAATCAGATTAAAACTTCAAATGCCAATCAAATATAAAGAAATAATAAACAATATTATAAATGCTTAAAGCATCCATAAAATGGAAATGATTAAAAAGATTTAAGCAAAATAAAAGGCACAAAAAAAGGGGCTTGATAAATCAAACCCCGATTTATAATCCTAAGATTAATCTTGAGTAAATGTTATGTCATTTTTGGTTCGAAAACTAGAAAAAATAACTTAGGCTCCAAGGATTTTTATTTACTTCCTTTGCTGTAGCCGAATTGTTTTTAGCTTTCAATGAATGAAAATAAACCCTTCCATTCATTTTAATTTTTGCCTTGATTACCTTTTTTCTGTCATTTCCAATTCCAAAGGCTTCAAAATCTCGACCATTAAGGTCTTCAATCAAGATCATGTTTTTTCCCTTCAATTCGTTTAATGAACGCCTTAAAGAGGCATGATCGTCTTCGATAAAAGTAATATCGATTAGTTTTCCATTGTCGTTATTACTTAAATGCTCTAAAATAGAATATTCAAGTTTCATAGTGGGGGATTTGTATTTAAGATACGTAATTGTCTAAGGGGTTGCGTAAAGACTCGAAAAAAAGTAACATTTCTTCAAAATATCAATGTTTTAGCGCTTTTTGCAAGAAAAAAACCCATTCATAAATAGAGAATGGGTGAGGTTTTTAAAAAATAATGTTTTAGAAAGGTCTGTATGACGGAGCATTATGACCTTTAATTCTTAAAGTCGTAATGGCCTGCCCTCTATGATGGGTAATGTGATCTCTAATAAAAATAAACCCTTGCTCTTTTGTAAGTTCAGGTTTGCTTGGGGCAAAACCGAATACAAAGGTAGCTTGAAGATCTTCGTCGTTCATTCCTTCAATTGTAGCAATGATTTCATCAAAATTTGCATTTAGTAATTTAATGCACTCTTCTTTAGACGCACCAACAGCTTTTTCCATCTTTGCTCCTTCAGCTGGATCGAAATCCACTTTTTCACCTTTGATAAACATAGTATTCATCAGTTTTGATGACAAAGCAATATGAGCCATTTGTTCACCAAAGGTTCTTACCGAATCATGAGGTTTAAATGTATAATCTTCAGCTGGCATTTTGTCGGCTACTTCTAAAGTATATGCCTTTGCACTTTTAAGGGTTGCTGTGAATGAATCATGAAATCCATTTTTTTCTTCTTTGTTATTTGATACAAAGGCAAATAAACCAATGGTCATTGCTCCAAGTAAAAAATAAGTAATTGATTTTTTCATCGTTGATAGTTTTAGGGTTAATTTGTAAAAATACGCTTTTAGTAAGCATTTCTTATTGTCGTAGTTTTTATGTAACATTACAAATCAATTAACTTTTTTATGGATAACAAAATAATAAGGAATAAGGAACTGAATATTTATGAAGCTCTTTTACCTGTATTAGTGCTCATTGCTATGCTGGCTTATAATGTTTTTGTGTATGGTGATGACGCTTTAAGTGGCTCAAATCAGTTTATCTTGTTGCTAGGAGGTGCAGTTGCGGCAATCGTAGGTTTTTTTAATAAAGTAACTTATAAAAGCATGATTGAGGAGATTGCCAATAATATAAAATCAACTACAGGAGCACTTTTAATTTTATTATTTGTTGGGGCCCTTGCTGGTACATGGTTGATTAGTGGAGTGATACCGACAATGATTTTTTATGGACTTAAATTATTAAATCCTACCATATTCTTGCCTGCTACGGTTGTGATCTGTGCCGTTATTTCAATTGCTACAGGAAGTTCTTGGACCACTTCAGCAACGGTTGGGATTGCCTTAGTTGGAATTGGAGGAGCATTAGAAATTCCTTTAGGTATGGTTGCAGGAGCAGTGCTCTCAGGAGCTTATTTTGGAGACAAGATGTCTCCTTTATCAGATACAACTAATCTTGCACCTGCGATGGCAGGAACCGATTTGTTTACTCATATCCGATATATGGCCTATACAACAGTGCCAACAATCATAGTCACTTTAATAGTATTTATAATATTGGGCTTTACATTTGATACCAATGGAACAGCTGATACTGAAGTGATTTTAGCTTCGATACAAGAATCTTTTAATATTAGCGCTTGGCTGTTTTTAGTGCCTTTGGCAGTTATTTTATTAATCATTAGAAAGACCCAGCCTTTAATTGCGCTCTTAATAGGAACCTTATTAGGAGGCGTCTTTGCCCTAATTTTTCAGCCAGACGTAGTAATGAAAATTACTGGGGCTGAACAATTAAATTTCAGGGCTGGCTATCAAGGCATTATGAATGCTATCACAGTGGATACTGCAATAGAAACAAGTAATCCTGAATTAAATGATCTCTTTTCTTCAGGAGGTATGTATGGAATGTTAGGGACCATTTGGCTGATAATTTGCGCCATGGTTTTTGGTGGTGTAATGGACGCTATTGGGGCATTGTCTACAATAAGCAATGCGCTTTTAAAAATGGCTCATACGGTTTTCGGACTATTTGCGAGTACGGTGGCTACCTGCTTAGCTTTAAATGTAACGGCTTCTGATCAATACCTTGCTTTAGTAGTTCCAGGAAAGATGTTTAAGAAAGCATATGAAGACAGGAATCTTGCTCCTGAAAATCTGAGTAGAACACTTGAAGATTCTGGGACTGTAACTTCCGTATTGGTGCCATGGAATACCTGCGGAGCATATCAGTCAGGTGTCCTAGGAGTTAGTGTTTATGATTATTTTATTTATGCAATTTTTAATTGGTTAAGCCCTTTTATGACCCTTTTATTTGCAGGGTTTAAAATTAAAATTAGGGAGCTTAAAACGAAAAATAAACCATAATCTAAGTGAGGGTATCCCAGCTGAAGCCCTCACGTCTGATACCCTCACGTCTGATACCCTCACGCCTGATACCTTCAGGTTTCACTACCTCACAAGCGAAATCTTCACCTGTTCTGCACATTTTTCTCCATCTATAGCGGCTGAAATAATACCACCGGCGTAACCTGCGCCTTCACCACATGGGTAGAGCCCTTTTATTTGAACATGCTCAAGTGTTTTGTTATCTCTTGGGATTCTAACAGGAGAAGAAGTTCTTGATTCAGGAGCATGCACAACAGCCTCATTTGTCAAATAACCTTTCATAGATTTATCAAATTGTCTAAACCCTTCCTGAAGGGTAGTATGAATAAAGTCTGGCAGCAATGATCCGAGTTCAATACTTGTGGTTCCTGGTTGGTAGGAAGTTTTTGGAATGTCATCTGACAGCCTCCCTTTTGTGAAGTCTACCAATCTTTGAGCCGGCACTTTTTGGGTCATACCTCCTAGTTTCCATGCTTTTTGCTCCAATTCTTTTTGAAAGGCAAGACCACTTAGAGGCCCTAATTCTTTATAGGGTTCAAAGTCTTTTAATCCTAAAGAAACAACGATTCCTGAATTGGAGGTAGGTTGGTCTCGTTTACTTGGCGACCAACCATTTGTTACTACTTCTCCTGGAGAAGTGGCACATGGAGCAATGACACCTCCCGGGCACATACAGAATGAATAAACACCTCTGTTATTCACTTGTTTAACAACACTATATGGCGCTGGAGGCAGATATTCTCCACGACTCGGGCAATGGTATTGTATTTGATCTATAAGCTGTTGGGAATGTTCTACTCGAACTCCTAAGGCAAAAGGTTTGGCTTCAATATAAATTTCTTTTTTATACAGCAATTCAAAAATATCTCTTGCGGAATGTCCTGTGGCAAGAATCACTTTATTTGCAGCTATATGATCTCCTTTTTGGGTGACAATTCCAAAAATCTCTTGGTTTTTTATATTGAAATCGGTTACTCTTGTATTAAATAGAATTTGACCGCCATATCTAAGAATGGTTTCTCTTATGGCTTGAATAATTTTAGGTAGCTTATTCGTACCTATATGGGGATGGGCGTTGATCGCAATATCTTTATTGGCTCCATGAGCAATTAAAAGATCAAGAATTTTGTTAACATCTCCACGTTTTTTAGAACGAGTGTACAATTTACCGTCTGAATAGGTACCTGCTCCGCCTTCACCAAAACAATAATTGGAATCTTCATTTACCAAGTGGTGTTTTGTGATAGCGGCTAAATCTCGTCTGCGTTCCCTAACATCTTTGCCTCTTTCTAAAACTATTGGTTTAAGTCCCTTTTCAATTAATTTCAAAGCAGCAAATAAACCAGCAGGACCGGCTCCAATAACAATTACTTCTTGGGCTGCATTAACATCTTCGTACGCTGGTAAATCTGGAACTGAAAAAACAGGATTTTCATTAATATAAACGGAAACCTTTAAGTTAATTTTGATTGACTTCTGTCTTGCATCAATTGATCGCTTTAAAATTTCAACATGTTGAAGATCCTTAGGTGCTATGTCATATTCCTTTGATAGATATGAATTCAGCAGATCCTTGTTATGAGCAGTTTCAGGGCTAACCTGTATTTGAAATTCTTTTTGCATAATATCGTTCGAAAAGACAATTAGTCAAATCGTTGTATAACCTTTATATTTAGATGAAGAAGTTCCATACGATCCCAAATCTTATTACAAAATCCCTATAAGGGTATGTAGGCGCAGAATAGTAGTTATTCTCGCTAAAACTAGAATTAAAATGCTCTAGTTTAAAAAACACTCTCATGGTCTTTACTTTAAAATTAACAAAGAAATCCAGTAAAGGGAAACCACCATATTCTCTATCATTTTGTAAATAAAACTCTGATATCAATGGGTTATAACTGTTCATCAAGTACTTGCTGAAATAGCTAAAGCTTACTCCCGCTTCCAGATACATTGGTTTACCTTTAAATATGTGATTTCCATAGTAAAAAGTGTTTCTCGTAATAAAGTCAGGTACTCTAAGCACATCTTCACCATTCGTTACTTTTTGGTATATAAATTGGTTGTCAAGAGCAAAATTCCCAAACCGGATCTCTTTACTCAATTTGATTTTAAAATAATTTACGGATTCTGTGGCTTGTCTTGGCGCCGTCTGACCAGAGTCTTCATCCTTGTCGAAATAAGTGAAATTATCAATGTTGGTCAGATGTGCTGCTGCAAAAATCCATTTATCCGAATCAAAGATGACATCTATTCCATTGATTTCTTCATTTTTGAAATTATTCTGCCAATTGTAACTTTTGTAATCACTTTGGTTTAATAAAAAATTGAAATTAGGTGATCGGCTATTGCTAAAAACCCTTCCACTGGCTGTGAAAACACTATCTGTTTTGAAGCTTGCCATAGCCGAATAAGCATGTCCTGTCAGGTTACCTGAGATAACTTGAGACGCATCGACATCCAAATTAAATCTTTTAAACTTTGTATGCCACTCTCCTCCCAGTGCAAAACTGTTTCCTTCAAGTTTAGAATCGATAACACCATCTTCAGTGATAACAATACTTTTATAACTGTAATTGTATAAATAATTATTAACCTTAAACCTAACTTCCCCCAGAGTAATGGGCGAATTTAAAGAGATATAGGCTTCGTTATAGAGTTTAGAATATTTGGCGTCATCAGAAATATCGTTTGTAAAAGATCGGCCTAATATTGCGTTGGAATTGTCTTGGTCATACTCATAGTGCTTTCTTTCAAAATTAAACTGATGACCAATTTTGAGGTCTGAAGGTATGGTTTTTAGGCTGTCTTTTTTATCCCATAATATATAGAAATGATCAAAATAATACCTATTACCACGAACCGAATTCTCGGCATCGTTGAAATTTGTTTCTAACCTTGCCCTATCTTTAAAGTTAGGATCCGCAGCTTCAAAATAACCAAGGGATTCGTCAGTTAACCCACCGTTTTGCTCATTAATCATTTCCTGTGCAACAATATGGCTCCGAATAAAATACCTTTTATTTTTTGTATAATAACTCATGGTAATTCGGGCCGAACCATGGTCACTAAGTGAATGCCTGTATTTTCCCAGAGAGCGTAGGCTCTTGAAGCTCAAAGAGGCATTGAATTGTCTTGAAAGATTAAAAGTAAACATAGCGTCAAGAATTTGACCTTGCTCTAATACTGTTGACCACATTAACTCTGTTGTGGGTGTTGGAACGCTATAATATTTGATATCCTCCACTTCATAATAATTATGATGTTGCGCTCTTGCGCCAATCTTAGGGTAAGTGCTATTGACATCGAAGGTATAGGCCAGTGAATTATAAGATTGCCCTGGATTGTGGAAAGACATAAGTTCAAATGGATCTTTTCTTTCAAGATTGAAGTTATAATATTTTTTCATGCTGAGCGTAGTGTCAACAAAGGTTGTGTCTAGTTTGAAATCAATGACTTTGTAGTCGGAAATGTAAGCCTTTTCACTTAGTTCGATCTCTACTTCATCAGTGTATATCTTGGCGGTATCACCATATTCGTCAACGTACCTATTGTCCAAAGTATTGACTTGACCTTCATTGATTTGGGCCGAGCCTATAGCTGAAATGGACAATAAAATAAAAAAGGAGAGTTTCCTGAGCATGGATTATTCTAATTGATGACAAAGGTAAAATTTTTGAGCATATTATTTCACCTTAATTGTGAGGGGTTCCTTATTTTTGAAAAAGATAACATCATGTTAGCACCTAATTACTCCACATATCAATATGAAGCCGGTACCGACGAGGCTGGAAGAGGCTGTTTGTCAGGCCCTGTAGTGGCTGCAGCTGTTATTCTTCCTGCAGATTTTAGGCATGAGATGTTGACTGATTCTAAGCAGCTTTCAGAAAAAAAAAGGAACTTACTAAGACCGATTATTGAAAAAGAGGCCTTGTCATTTGGTATTTCCTTTGTTTATCAAGAAGAAATAGATGAGATTAATATTCTAAATGCTTCAATTCTCGCTATGCATAAATCATTGGATCAATTGGATTTGAGACCTGAATTTATCATTGTTGATGGGAATAGATTTAAAAATTATCATGAAATTCCTCATCAAACTATAGTTAAAGGAGATGCCAAGTACTTAAGTATTGCAGCGGCTTCTATATTAGCGAAAACATATAGAGATGATTATATGGAGAATTTACACCTGCAATTTCCTCATTATAATTGGGCAAAGAACAAGGGATACCCTACAAAGGAGCATAGACAAGCTATAAGAGAATCAGGGGCTACAATTCATCACAGGCTTAGTTTTAAGTTACTTCCTGAACAATTAAAGTAGGATTTATAGGCTCAGCATATTTAGTACATACGCATCAATTCATTATATTTAATCATTAAATTCATGATCTATGAAGTGGCTTTTAATTATAACGGTAGCCTGTTTGAGTTTATTTTCCTTTCAAAGCAATGTAATAAAAGTAAAAACTGGAGAAGTGTTTAAAGTGATTTTGAAATCGAATCAATCTACAGGTTACACATGGCATTGGGAAAACAGGAGCAAGGAAAACCTATTGGATTCTGTATATGTGGATTATGTGTTAAGAGACAAGGCCATAACAGGTTCAGGAGGTAACGAAATTTGGGAGTTTCGAGCAAAAAGAAAAGGTGAGCAAAAGTTAATTATGGTGTATAAACGTCCTTGGGAGATGGTTGACGAGGTCAATCGAAAAGTGTTTTTGGTTCATGTAGAATAAAATTATGAATCTAAATATAGTTCAATGCTAATTTTGTAAATTTTAATACTCCGACCAAACCTGATCTCAGATACAAACACTGTTCTTGGTTTATTTTATGTGAGAATTTTTTGTCTATGTTTCCAATTAAAATTTTCTAAAGTTGTATCATTGCAGCTCCAAAAAATGATGACATGATTAAAAGGTCCAAGGCGAGTATTCCGAAACTTATTATCCATAAAATTGGAAACAAATTCAATGACACCAGAAACGTTTTTTCAGAAGCACCTGTTGTATTTGATGAAGACAGTTATAATTTGATGCTGCCTTATCTGTTAAAGCCTTTTGGGAATCTGACCGAGAGTTTTAGATTTAATCATCATGCAGATATCAACTTGAATGAGATCAATATTTACTCGCAAAGGCTGTTTAAGGAAGAAGATTTTTTTATTGAAGGCTCGAAGAACATTCTATTGCACTTATTTGAACAATCAAACTCGGCTCAAATAAAAACAGGGGATGTAATTGTTGTTCTATTCGACGGCATTGAATATAACGAAGTACAAACAAATGCTTTAGGGATATTCAAAATTGAGAGTAAAACCAATTTCTTTCAAACCTATATGGAAGGAAACAGTGTCGATGTAGTTGTCCAAAAAGGTATCAGTACAAAAAAGATAGATAAAGGATGTTTAATAGTGAATTATCAGGATGATGAAGGCATGGTTGTGCTAAGCGTTGATAATAACAATTATGATGCCCAATATTGGATTAAGAACTTTCTTAATGTCAAGTTTGCCGATGACAAGAATAACCACACACAGTCATACATTGAAATGTGTAAAGATTTTGGAGATGAGGTTCTTAAGGCAGATTATAGCACTCAGGAGCAAAGTCATTTTTTGGCCAAAACTGTTGATTACCTTAAAGAGAATGATACCGTAAATATTCATGACTTTAAGGAAGAAGTTTTTGAAGATGAAGATCAAAAGAATTTGTTTGATGACTACAAGAAACTCTTCGAAACTGATAAGGAAGTATTGATAAGGAATCAATTTCATGTGTCAGAGTCAGTCCTGAAAAAGCAGAAGCAAAAGCTAAAGACTGAAATAAAACTGGATACCCATATTCAAATCAAAATGGATGTTGAGGCTCCCGATGCATCTTCTGAATACCTTGAATTAGGCTATGATGAAGAAAAGAAAATGAAATTTTACAAGGTGTACTTTAACGAAGAAACAAATTAATATTCAGGAGTTTTATTAGAAAGGATTACAACTTGTTATCAATAAGTTGGGCTTCAAAGACTTCTTCAAAGTATTTGTTAATTATAATTTTGACATCTTTAATCGAAATTTTTTGATTCAGTTCAACTTCCATTGAGGTAACAGCTTTGCCTCTAATGCCACAAGGAATGATATGATCAAAATAACCCAGATTCGTATTTACATTCAGAGCAAAACCATGCATCGTAACCCATCTCGAAGTTCTTACTCCTAAGGCGCAAATTTTGCGAGCAAAAGGCGTTCCAACATCGAGCCAAACACCAGTTTCTCCATCACTTCTAACTCCTTTTAAATCATAGTGAGCTATGGTTCGAATAATAACTTCCTCTAGGCTTCTCATATACCAACGGATATCAGGTTTGAATTCTTCCAGATCGATGATGGGATAGCCTACAATTTGTTCCGGCCCATGAAAAGTAATGTCACCACCGCGATTGGATTTGAAAAATGAAATACCTTTTTGTTTTAGTTGGTCTTCATTTAATAAGAGATTAGATAGGTCACCACTTTTTCCTAAGGTATAAACAGGTGGATGTTCAGTATAAAGAAAATAATTAGGGCTCATCTCCTTTATATCTCTCTTTCTGTTGGATAATTTGATATCAATAATGCCTTGGAAAAGCTCATTTTGATAATCCCATGCGTCCTTGTAATCCATAGATCCAAGGTCTTTAAAAAGCACCTGATTCATCAGCTGTATTTTGGATTATTTAATATGATCAAAGCCGCAATTACACCGGGAATCCATGCGCAAAGCGTTAGGATAAATACGATAACAACACTTCCACAACCCTTGTCAATGACTGCCAATGGTGGAAATAAAATTGATAACAAGACCCTAAAAATGCTCATATTGAATAATTGTTTGAGATTGCAAAATTCGGTATAATATTTCAATTACATGACGCAATTTGTATGTATTCGTTACAATTCAACAAAGAAACCAGGTTCAAAAGTTAGCGTATTAAATCGTTATGCGCTTCTTTAGTTGTTTGGTGTTTCATAGTTTCATTGTATCCTCGTATCTTTGCGACCTATTTTTCAAAACATATTAGAAAATGCAGTTATCAGAACAAGAAATAGTTCGTAGAGAGTCTTTACAGAAATTACGTGATTTAGGTATCAATCCTTATCCTGCAGCGCAGTTTAAGAGATCTTCAACAGTTCAAGAAGTGCTTGATAATTTTGAAGATCTTGAAGGGAAGGAACTCGTTTTGGCAGGAAGAATCATGAGCCGAAGAATTATGGGTAAGGCTTCTTTCGCTGAACTTAAAGACGGATCTGGTAGGATGCAGATCTATGTTAATAGAGATGAAATTTGTACTGGAGATGATAAAACCATGTACAATGAAGTTTTTAAAAAATTATTGGATATAGGTGATATCATTGGAGTCAGAGGAATAGTGTTTAAAACTCAGGTAGGGGAGATCTCTATTATGGTAAAGGAGCTTACTGTTTTATCTAAAGCTTTAAAGCCAATGCCAATTGTGAAGGTAGATGCTGATGGCAATGCTCATGATGCATTTAGTGATGCTGAAATGAGATACCGTCAACGTTATGTTGATTTAATGGTAAATGATCATGTTAAAGAGACATTTATTAAAAGAACAAAGATCACGAATTCGATTAGACAGTTCTTTAATGATAGAGATTATCTTGAAGTAGAAACACCAATTTTACAACCTATCCCAGGAGGAGCAGCTGCGAGACCTTTTATTACTCATCACAATGCGCTTGATATGCCATTGTATATGAGAATTGCAAACGAACTATATCTCAAACGATTGATCGTGGGAGGATTTGATGCAGTGTATGAATTCGCCAAAGATTTTAGGAATGAAGGAATGGACAGAACACACAATCCTGAGTTCACGGTTATGGAGTTATACGTAGCCTACAAAGACTATAATTGGATGATGGAAATGACTGAAGAATTACTTGAAAAAGTAGCGGTTGACGCAAATGGCGCATCTGAGGTTCAGGTCGGTGATAGCAAGATTAATTTTAAAGCACCTTATGCAAGAGTGCCAATTCTTCAGGCGATTAAAGAACATACAGGTCAGGATGTTGCAGGTATGGATGCAGTTGAATTAAGAGCGGTTTGTAGAAAAATCGGAATGGAAGTTGACGAGACCATGGGTAAAGGAAAGTTGATTGATGAGCTTTTCGGTGAGAAGTGTGAACACCATTATATACAACCTACGTTTATTACTGACTACCCTAAAGAAATGAGCCCTTTATGCAAGGAACATCGGGATAACCCTGAATTGACTGAAAGGTTCGAACTATTGGTGAACGGTAAAGAATTGGCTAATGCCTATTCAGAATTGAATGATCCAATTGATCAGTTGGAAAGATTTCAAGACCAATTAGATTTATCTGAAAAAGGAGACGATGAAGCCATGTTTATCGATATGGATTTTGTTAGAGCCCTTGAGTACGGTATGCCTCCTACATCAGGAATTGGGATAGGAATAGACAGGTTGGTCATGTTTCTTACCAATAATGCTTCGATTCAAGAAGTTTTATTCTTTCCTCAAATGAAACCAGAGCAAAAAACTGCCCCGACAGTTGAATTAAATGACGATGAAAAGGCTGTTTTAAAAATGCTTCAGACCGCAGAAAGAATAGAATTGGGTGCACTTAAAACCCAATCAGGCTTATCGAATAAAAAATGGGACAAAACCATTAAAGGATTGACAAAGAATAAACTAGCCGCCGTAAATAAAACCGATGAAGGTTTGTTTGTGGAGGTAGTGAATTAAGTTTTTGAAGGTTTCATTTAAGTCAAACCCTGGCTTAAGTGAGCCCCTCACTACATGACAAAAAGGAATCAAGGTTAACTTGGTTCCTTTTTTTTGTTTGCTTATTGTAGTAGATAAGCACACAATCTTGGTCACGATTTGGTCATC
>RCND010000716.1_pt1 | contig 20059 bp, 17 predicted proteins | sample 2041351 | NCBI WGS metagenome assembly RCND01 (sample SAMN09708230, study PRJNA481090) | Marine sediment metagenome, whole genome shotgun sequencing project. | biome: marine sediment; feature: ocean; material: sediment; isolation source: Sewage treatment plant 12B marine sediment (STP12B) ... | reverse complement strand
TCCAGGAACATTTTAAATTTTGGATGGAACCTATCGTAGAAGACATCTAAATGCACATAATAATTTGACTTTAAAGCTAGACCTGAAGCGAAGGAAATAGCATAAATAAATAGAATGCGTGATGCCTCCTCGGTCCACGAAGGGGTGTCAAACCATGAAAATCGACAGATAATCTGCAGCAGAACCATAGCGATTAAGCCCCATGTGCTTAGTAAGGTTCCGATTTTAAGAATACTACCTATTCCTTTCCGCATTTGCTTCTTGTTCTTTTTTCAATTCGTGATAGATTTTTTGCATTTCAGGAGATAGGCTATCGTAAATAGCTTTTTCACATTTCTTAGCAAAAGCAAGGTTATCAACTTCGATTAATTCCATGCCTTTATCTATCAGCTCTTGTTGCACGTGTTTTTCATTCTCAAGAAAAAGATCATGCTCATACTTTTGCATTTCTTTACCTGCTTGTAGCACTAATTCTTGAAGATCTGGCGGCAATTTCTGAAACTGCTTTTCACCAATTACGGCATACACCCAACTAATCACGTGTCCCGTTAGATTGACGTATTTCTGAACCTCGGCAAAACCTCCATTATTGATCATGGCAAACGGATTTTCTTGACCTTGTATAGTGCCTTGTTGTAGGGAAGTGAAAACTTCAGAAAATGCCATAGGCGTAGGTTTTGCCCCTAGGGCGCTCCAAGTAGTTACAAATGAGGGTACGTTGGGCACACGTATAATTAATCCATCCAAATCATCAGGATGCCGAATGGGTCTATTTGAGGTGAGGTGCCTAGGGCCGCGCTCAAAATGGCATAAGGCCCGCACTCCGGCTTTCTCTATCATCTCAGTCTCCATCAATTTACCAGCACGACCATTGATATACAGATTCATGTCGGTGGAATCTTTCATTAAATACGGTAATTCGCAAAAGGTGGCCACTTCAAACCAATTCGTCAGTGTTGATCCTGTTGTGGTAATATCAATGACCTCGGCCTGAATCAATCGAATGGCTTCAATTTCCTTTGCCAGTTGTTCTGACGGATACAATTGAACCATGATACGTCCTTTAGAACGTTCCTCTAAAATTTCTTTTAAAATAGTCGAAAGCCTTGTACCAAGTATGGTCTTCCTTGACAATGATTGCCGCCCGAAATAGGAACTCCGGTTTAACTTCTTTGGATTTGCAGTTGATTAAAAGGAAGAGCACCAAAAGAAGTAGCAACGATTTTGCGATATATTTTAACCATTGCCCCTTCCTATTCATAGAATCAATCTTGAACTTCAACAATCATTTCAATCTCGACCGCAATGTTGCTTGGCAAGGAACCCATGCCAACAGCTGCCCTTGCATGTTTGCCTTTATCACCAAAAACTGCTACCATCAAGTCAGAATACCCATTGATGACCTTTGGCTGATCCGTAAAATCCGTTGCTGCGTTTACCATGCCCTTGACTTTTACGATGCGTTTGACCTTGTTCAAATTACCCAATTCTGCTTTTAAGACGGAAAGTTGATTAATGCCTGTTATACGTGCCGCCTCATAACCTTGCTCAATAGTAAGATCCGTTCCAACTTTTCCAGTTATATTTTCGCCGTCAGCCTTTCGAGGACCTTTGCCCGATAAGAAAATTAAATTTCCAGTTCTTACTGCATTCACATAATTGGCAACTGGGGCTGAGGGGGTGTTCAATTCAATCCCTAATTCCAGTAATTTAGCTTCCGGATTATAATTTGGGTCAATAACTTCGGTTACGACCACCTCTTTTACTTCTTTGACTTCTTTGACTTCTTTGACTTCTTTACATGAAAATACAAGCAATAGGGCAAAACATAAATAGATTTTATTCATAATAGTTGAATTTGATTATTGAAAAATTAGACGTTTTCCAGTACTTCCTTTACACGTTGAGCTACAATTCTTTCTTGACCGGGTTCCATCATCCAGGTAGTAATACCGACCTGTTCTTTATTTCCTACTGTTTCTATGGATGGATGACCTTCTCGCAATTTTTTGCGCATGTCATCAGTAGATATGCCAACTTCTTTTTCATCCCATCTAATATACAAACTTGGAACATGGTTCGCATGCGGAGGCACATGAATTTCTGTTTCAACCCCCTTCACCGAAAGCGCACTATCACTAATGAGTTTGATTTGACTTTCCCATAGTTCCCATTCTTTCTCGTGATCTCTTGAAAGATAAAGTTCCAAGGCTACCATCATTCCTAACACTTCCTCTTTATTTACTTTCATACCACGTGCAATGGTGGTCCCTCTGGGTGGTGTATGTAATCTTGCAGCTTCTATGTACTCTCTTTTTCCTAACAATAAGCCCGCGCTTTGTGGGCCTCGAATTCCTTTCCCTCCTGAAAAACAGACGAGATCAAAACCCATTTTCGTAAACTTAAAAAGGTTTTCTACCGGAGGAACATCAGCAGCACAATCAATAAAAGTAGGAATATTATGCTTTTTGCCTAAGGCAATGAATTCATCCCATTTGATTTCACCATTCTCTGTATTCGCATTTAAATACCAGAGCATGGCAGTTTTATCATTAATCGCTTTTTCCAATTCTTTTGCGGTCTCGATTTCTACAACTTTGGCACCTGTATTGATAAGCGCGTGGGTATAGCCTATCGAATGTCCCTTTTGAACAATAACCTCATCTTTTAGTCCCGCAGTATCAGGAAGCTGAGCAACCTTTTTTTCATCCATACCGCACATTATTCCCGCCAAACCAAGGGTCATCGCCCCGAAAGCCCCTGAGGTTACCGTAGCATATTCACAATTCAATAATTCCGCAATGCGCTCACCTACCTTGTCGTGAAGGTCATCTAAATTGACATATTCCGTTGCTCCGTAACTTATCGCATCGGTTACTTCTTTGTGCATCAGCGAGCCCGTCATTGCGGTGTACGTTCCTGCCGCATTGATAAAAGTACGCAGGCCCAATTCTTTGAAAAAATCTCTTGCCGCGGATTCTAAAATCGCTTCTTCTGTTGCTTTTGCAGTCAACAGGCTTGGCCCTAGCAGTCCGCCTACAAGTGGAAGCGTTGATAGGGTTTTTAATGCTTTTCTTCTAGTGCTCATAATTTGTGATTTTTGTACTTAATCTATTGCTGCTATACAGTCCATCTCAACCAATGATTTACCAGGTACTCCTCCGTACGTGGCAACTGTTGTTCTTACTGGAGGATTTTTTCCAAAACGCCCGCGAAAGACTTCGTTCATTCCTTTGTAGTCGGCTAGATCCGCCAAGTATACATTGACTTTCAAAACTTTTTCCATTGAAGAACCATTTGCTTCTAATCCTTTTTGAAGTTCCTGTAAAACAATTTCAGTATGTGCTTTGATTTCATAGGGTTCTACATGTGCTCCTTTCCCAGCGATGTAGAGTGTATTTCCGTGCTTTACAGCGCCCGAAAATAATGGAACATCTTGATCGGTTACAATGTCGCCTACTACTTCTTTTTTTGCCTTAGATTGGTTCTTGGTCATGGCGCTGGCCGAACCCATTCCGAACAAAGCCGCTAGACCCATTCCAATTTTTTTGAAGGATGCCCTTCTTGTTGTTTTGTTTTCCATCATATTTAATTTTCTCATTATTCTGTTATTTACCACATTCGTTTTTTTAATAGCTCTTGAATTTGTGCTTTAGGTACTGGAAGTTCATCTATATGATCGTTCAGCCATTTTGAAAAATCTTTTTCGATTTCCTCCGACCATTTAGCATCAATTTGCCCCGGCGTATAGGTACCTGCTTTCAATCGCGTTATTCCAAACAAATCCCGCAGGCGGACTACCTCTGAAGTCACTACAACTTTTTCAGCCAAATGAGAGGGAATAAACATGACCCCTTCTTTCTTACCTAATATAACATCTCCTGGAAGCACAGTAGCCGCCCCTATACGAATAGGTGAATTAATGCTCAACAGCATCACTTCGGTCAAAAACGAAGGATGCCATTCTCTGACAAAAGCATTAAACCCCTCGATTTTAGAAAGACCCTCTTGATCTCTGCTGGATGCATTAAAAACAACGCCTGTTTTTGATTTGGCATAAATGGCATTTCCTAGATTATCTCCTATCAAAGTGCCGTCCACAATTTTTCCAAAACCGTCCGCCACATATACATCCCCTAGTTGAAGCATATCAATAGGCCATGAATTGGTATTCCCAATTTGGCCATCGGCCTTGCCTTTCTTTTTTATCTGGTCGGAAACATCGGGTCGGTTCGGCATATATTGCACAGTGAGGGCTCGCCCTACCACAGTAACGTCATCATGTAGTGGTTTCCACCCGCCCTCGAATTGGTTATGATACCCTTCGTTTCGCAACACACCCCATGCTTCCTCAATCGCAACCTCTTTCATTCGCACCAAAATGTCGTCGGCCACTTTTGGGCGGCCATCCTCAAAACGCTCTCCTTCCCATTGCGGGGTCAAGAATATAATCTGTTCTTTGGTCGCCGTCTGGGCTATTGAAAAATGACCTACAAAAAAGGTCATAATTATGAACTTGATCAATCGCATATACTTCATATTTAAGTGTCAGTTGGTACAATTTTCTTTAACTTTTTCTTTTCTGGGTCCTTATCTCTCCAGTACAAGGCCAACGAGGATCCTGAAATATTCATCCATGGACCGAAGACCGCTGGTGCCAATCCGACAGTGGCGACCTTTCCCATTTCCAAGGCAATTCCTGAAGCCAAACCTCCATTTTGCATTCCGACCTCTAAAGCAATGGTACGACAATCACGTTCATCCATCTTAAATAATCTGCATCCCCAATATCCAAGAAAATAGCCCGCCGCATTGTGCAAAATGGCAGCAACAATTAAAAACAAACCAATGGAAAGGAGACTATCCCTTCCGGCGGCGGTAATTATCACAATAATCAAGGCAATTGCCGCCATTGACAGAATCGGCATTGCTTTATCCAACCATGGGGTCTTACCATGAAAAAAATGATTAAACAATAACCCTCCTATAATAGGTAAGATAACCATTTTCACAATGCTCCACATCATTCCCCAAAAGTCGATAGGCACAAACTCTCCTGCAAAAAATTCCATTAGCATGGGAGTCATAAGGGGCGCTAGCATGGTAGCTACTGCCGTAAGCGTTACCGATAAGGCCACATTCGCTTTCGCCAAATATGCCATTACATTTGAGGCCAAGCCACTTGGCGATGACCCTATCAAGACCACACCAGCTGCAATTTCCGCAGGAAATCCGAATAAAGAGGCGATTGCGAAACCCAAAATGGGCATGATAGTAAACTGACATACCAGCCCCACCAAAACACCTTTGGGCATTTTTACTACTCCGATGAAATCCTTGACACTCATCGCGGTTCCCATACCGAACATGATGACTTGGAGAAGCGGGACTATCAATGATTTCATCTGAAAATCCCCAACTTGAACAAAGGGTTCCGGGTAAAACATTGAAAGCGATACTGCGCCAAAAATCAATGTAGCAAATGAAAAACCCTTTAAGGTCTTGTGACCCCTAAAGCCCAAGGCTAAAAACAAAAAAAAGAGAATCAAAAAGGGCCCAGAATTAATACCCTGCCCCATTACCATCATAACACCAAAGACAATCAGGCATACCAGCGCCGCAATCAAAAGTAATTTGTGGTTTTTCATTTTTTGTTACATTCAATTTGACAAGGAAACTATTTATCCCAAGATTCCGCAGCGAGTCCATTTAGGTCATACACTACTTTACCATCTCGAATGGTCAGTTCGCACTCCAGTTTCTTGTTTCCTTTCATCCTTTTGCCCTTGGTATCAATAAACCCAAAATCACCTTCCCGCAGGTTCAAAATAGTGATGTCGGCAACAGTACCCACAGACAAATGCCCTATATCTTCCCGTTTGATGATTTTTGCAGGATTCCATGTGGCCTTAGTGATAACCTCATTTACCGACATATCCATATTCAAGAATTTGGACATCACATTTATAATATCTTTCATTCCACCGTTCATGCTCCCCGTATGAAAATCTGTACTAATTGAATTGGGCTTAAAACCCTGTTTCATTGCCGGAATGGCCTGCTCGAAAAGAAAGCTTCCGCCTCCATGACCCACATCGAAAATAATTCCCCTTTTCTGAGCGGCCCAAGCAAAATCTTCAACTTCACCCTTCTCATTGACAATCGGGGTGCGGCCATTCACATGTGCATAAGCATGTGTAAAAATATCTCCTGGGCGAAGTTTTTCCATGAATAGGGTTTCCAAGGAAAGTTCAGGCTGACTTCCTCCAAAATCAATCATAATGGGTATATTGGCAATCTTTCCTGCTTCCACAGCTCTTTCGGTAGGAGTCCAATCAAAACCACTATAATGCGCCAATTTAACTCCAACGATATGTTCAGGAAACTGCTTGGCTACCATTGCCGTTAGTTTGGGATTCATATCATCAATGTTCTGCTCTATGGCTCCGCCTTTCATGCCCGAACCCACAATATTCAAAAACGATAGTACTCTGGTTTTGGACCGATCGATGGTTTGTTCTTTAAAAATCCTGAAATTACGCCAGCCAGCGCCACCGACATCTACAAGGGTGGTCACGCCACTGCGAAAAGAAAACCCATCAGGGGGCAGGGCCGTAAAACTATTGCTTAGATATGCATTAGGTTCGGTGCCAAAAAAATTATGGCTATGAATATCTATGAGCCCTGGGGCTACGTACATGCCTTTTGCATTGATGACTTTTTTGGCGCGATTGGCAGAAATATTTTCGGCGACCAAAGCCACCTTACCTTCACGAACAGCAACATCCATTACTTTATCAATAGCATTCTTTGCATCAATAAGTCTTCCTCCCTTAATTAGGATATCAAACTCCTGCGCACTCAAAAAACTCGAAAAAAGCAACGCAATCATTATAAAGCAACCGGTATAACTATTTTTGTGTTCCATATCTTAAAGCATTAGCATTTTACTCACTGGTTATAGGCATTACGGAATTCTTCTTTTCAATATTACTTCTTTGATTCGCGACCTCATCACTTTCGACTCCACTTGCATCATTTCCGAAATTTGCACGAATAAAGGTCAGTACATCAGCAATTTCAGTATTACTTAAAAAACTATGTTGCGGCATCACTCCGCTGTATGTTTCTCCTTTTATTTGTATTTCACCCTCCATACCATCAAGAATAATGTTAATCAGGCGTTCTTTATCACCACTTACCCAGTCAGTACTAGTCAAAGGCGGGAACCTTCCGGTTGCGCCTCCTCCATCTTTTTGATGGCAGGTGACACAATAGATATTGTAAACTACCTCCCCGGGAGAATTAGCATCTCTGGCAAGATTGTCCTTAATTTTATCTGGAGTGCGGACATGAGTGGCCAATTTTCTTTGCTCCATTTGGGCGAGTTGAGCTTCCCCAAAATTAGCGCTATCTCCCTTAAAGGTGATTTTCCAAATTCTACCCTTAACAGATTCTGATAGGTACATTGCCCCATCTTTATCAAAAGCAATTCCCATAGGTCTTAACTTGGCATCTTTCACACTTTCAATAGGATCAACACCAGCAAAACCATCAGCAAAAACTTCCCATTCACCACTGGGGCTTCCATCTTTAAAAGGAACAAACGCAACAATATAACCTGACTGCGGATATGGGGCACGATTGGTAGATCCATGAAAGGCGATAAATGCACCATGCTTATAACGCTCAGGAAATTGATCTCCCTCGTAGAACACCAAATCGTTTGGTGCCCAATGTCCAGGAAAACCAATGAGCGGGTCATCAAACTCGGCACAGCGACCAACAATGTCACCATCTCCCCCATATTCAGGAGCTAATACTTTTTTGCCTTTGATCTGATCGTAGTAACAATAAGGCCATCCGAAGTCAGACCCTTCGGTCACCCGAATAAATTCCTCCGAAGGCAAAAGAGCGCTTTCCCAAGGTGTAAACTTATCCGGAAATAGTCGCAATAAATCATCGCGACCATGCATTGCGATATATAAATTTTCATCTACAGGGTTCCAATCCATAGCTACAACAGAACGAATACCAGTTGCATATTTATAGCCATCTTTTTGGGTCTGTCCTAATTTGTTGGCATCAAAACGCCATACCCCACCGTGATGTTCAAGTTGCGGACAAGGATCCATACCTGGAGCACCAGGAGTTCTTTTGGGATCTTGACAAGCATTTGATGGAGCGCCAAAAGGCACATATAAGTATCCATTATTATCAAAAGCGATGGGCTTACCAATATGTTCATGTTTGCCATGTTCATGATCATCCGTTACTACAATTTCCATTTCCCCATCAGGCACAAGGCTTCCGGGTTTTAACTTATACCTGTAGACAACTAGCTCTGAGCTGAAGTAGATATAGCCATTATAAATTCGCATGGCCGTAGCATAACTCCATTTCTGTTCTGTTCTATAGGCCCCAAACTTTTCAATCTCATCTGCTCTACCATCACCATTATTGTCTTTAAGTGCTATGATTCCGGCTTTGTCATGTGAATTTCTCAACTTGCCATAAAGAATTCCGTCATCAGACACGGCCATATGACGTACCCGTTCTTTTACACTATCGATTACGACGACCGCATTGAAGTCATCGGGAAGTAATAGACCTCCATTCGGAAGTTCCGATGAACAACCAAAAAGTAAAAGGACGACGATGAGCACCCCTAATATTCTTAGACAGATTTTGGCTAGCATGCTATCTTAATCTTGTGTTAGTATTTGTCTTTGATCAAATAAGAACATTGTTGATAGGATATCAAATGGTCAATCCTTGAAGACCGTGGTCGGCGATAAACAGATGCCTTAAGGTAAACTACTTTTACTAAAAAAACAAGATTTGGTTTTAAAATGTGTACGAACACATTTTTTAAAAACCCTAATTCTCAGTGGAGTGTGTTTAGGGAAAAATCATTTGCTATTCAAAGACAAGTGTGCCAAAATATTCAGTGCGATGAAAGTCGGGTTTTTCGGTACCAACGGAATTCCAACTTAAATAGTGAGGCTGCGAAGTTTTGTCGCCACATTTATAAAAATTTGCTCTGGTTTTTAATCCTTTTAACCGAATGCCCTCATCCGCCACCAAGACTGAAGCCGGAATGACCAGTGTCATCTCCCAAGAATGACCTCCTGTTCTTTCAGCAAAGGGTTCATTACCTAATGACGAAACTACCGCAATCTGCTTTTTTATCTCTTCCTCATCCACAAATTTCCGTTCACCCCTTCTTGGGCCATAGGCTAAATGTGGCATTCCGATACAGCTAAATTCAAAATTATAGTAGTTACCATCGGCACGTGGATCAAAGAAGAACTCTACACAACTATCACCTGAAACACTGCCGTTCACCCCCTCTACTTGAGCGAGTATGTTTTCTTCCGTGACATAATATTTTAGCCAGATTTGATTGTTCGCATGTGCGATTCTAAACTTCACTTCAGGTTGATACTGAAATGTATCCCAATTAATCAAATCAATGGACTGAAGTTCGGTCTGCTCTTCAAGTAACTCTGAAACTTGAACCAGGGTTACGTTTTTATCTGCTATGATTTCCTTTACCTTCAATTGTTTGAGTGGTTCTTTTTGGGCAGTACAACACATAAATACCGAACAGAAGAAGAATAGTACTACCCTATTTTTTTTCGACATACCTGTTCAATTGATTAACGCTATTCGCTTATCCGTTTGTTCAACTAATTTACATAATTTTTTGTTTCTCTCGACTTCTCCCATTCATAATAAAATTGCTATTTTAATGGTGACAAACGCTAAAACTTACGAAATGAATAGACAATGCCTAGCCCTAGATTTAAAAGATGACCCTACCCTTATCGCCAAATATGAGGAATACCATAGCAATGTCTGGCCCGAAATTTTAGATAGTTTACGAGATTCTGGAATTACACATATGGAAATCTATCGTATTTCTAACCGGTTATTTATGATCATCGAAACCACAGCTGATTTTTCATTTGAAAAGAAAGCCAAACTGGACACCGAAAATACAAGGGTACAAGATTGGGAAGTTCTGATGTGGGAGTATCAGCAAGCCTTACCCACTGCCAAACCCGGAGAAAAATGGCTGCCTATGGAAAAGATATTTGATTTTAGTGGGTAATGTAGGTGATATTCTACCAACCGATTATGACCTGTTATAAAATATCGTCTTTCATTTTGTTCCACACCATAATTAGTAAGAAGCCAGCAATAACCATAACTGCCGTCAACCAACTTGCCAATTCATAATTGCCATATATCCAATTACCCGTTGCGAACATACAACTGTAAACCAAAACACTTCCCAAGAGCATTGCCAAAATTCCTGAAGGAACCGACCATTTTTCATTACTCTTCTCGATATCAATACCATCTGCACTTGCGTCATCCAATACTTTTTTCCAGCCTGGCCCTCCTGGCCGAGTCTTTTTATAGAAATCATTTAAAACTTCTTTTTTTTCTGGTTTGGTAACAAAGGTGGCTACTACCCAAACAATACTTGTTATAAGTACAATCCCCGGAAATCTGGCCCATGAAGGCATTACCCCATCAATTATGGCGCCTGATTTATTTACAAACCCAAAAAGAGAGTCTCCCAATGAAGAATACGTAAATATCAAACTGACGGCGGCGGCGGCGAACATTACTGATATTTCACTCCATGCATTAATACGCCACCAGAACCATCTTAGAATATAGACCAAACCTGTACCAGCACCGAACATTAGAAGAATGTCAAAAAGTTGTTTTGCATTTGTAAGAGACAATGCCATAACTGCACTTAAGATCATCAAAACGGCAGTGGAAATTCTCCCAACGCCGACCAATTCTTTTTCCGAAGCAGAAGGTTTTATTTGCTGCTTGTAAAAATCATTTACAATATAAGATGCCCCCCAATTCAATTGCGTTGAAACGGTGCTCATGTAGGCAGCTCCCAAAGAAGCCAAAACTAATCCCAACAACCCACTCGGCAACTTGGTCAACATAGCCGAATAAGCCAAATCGTGACCCAACTTGCTTTCCTCTATGTTGGGAAATGCTTCTTGAATACTAGCGATGTCAGGGAATACTACCAAAGAAGCTAAAGCAACCAAAATCCATGGCCAAGGGCGCAATCCATAATGCATGATATTAAAAAAGAATGTAGATGCAATAGCATGGTTTTCATTCTTTGCTGCCAGCATACGTTGCGCAACAAACCCTCCACCGCCTGGCTCCGAACCAGGATACCAAGAGCTCCACCATTGAACCGCCAAAGGGATTATCAATATGGATATCAAAGCTTCTGTATCTGAAAAATCAGGTAGAATGGATAACTTTCCTACGACATTTTCATGAGAAATTAATTTGGCAATACCTCCTACTTCAGGAATGTTAACCAAATAATAAGCTGCGCCAATAGCACCCACTATTGCCACAAAAAACAATAAGAAATCTGTATAAACTACCCCTCTAAATCCTCCCACTGCACTAAAAACAACAGTGATTAGCCCGCCTATAAGAACAGTCTCAATAGGGGTCAACCCTAACATGATTCCTCCTATCTTAATAGCCGCTAGGTTTACCGCTGCCAAAGTTATGATGTTAAAAAAGAGCCCGAGATATAGGGACCTAAATCCCCGAAGAAATCGTGCTGGTTTACCACCATATCTTAAATTATAAAACTCCATATCAGTCAGAACATTGGATCTACGCCATAATTTCGCGTAAACAAAAACGGTTAAAAGACCCGTCAACAAAAACGCCCACCAGACCCAGTTGCCCGAAACGCCGTTGGTACGTACTATTTCCGTAACCAAATTGGGCGTGTCAGTCGAGAACGTGGTGGCAACCATAGAAAAGCCCAATAACCACCATGGCATTGTTCGTCCCGATAAAAAGTATTCAGAAGTATCTTTCCCAGATTTTTTGGAAACATAGATTCCGATTCCTAAAACCATTGAAAAGATTACAATAATGAAGCTGTAATCCAATGTACTGAGTTCCATAGTTTGACAGTTGGTCAGTGTTAAAGCTTTTGGACTAATTAAGTCCTTCTTAATTGTGTACCGATTGAAAGAGCAAGAAGAAGAAACATCAGCCCCATAAAACATTCGTTTTACGGATCTTGGGAAACCTGAATTTAACGGTTGATATGCAAAACGCAAAGAGCTTCAGCCGTCATTCTTTAGTATCTGACTTTGACATTATTCTACATATTAATTTCATCAAGTCGGAGTCCGAACAATTTTTGAGCGATTAAATCCAACGAGGCCTTATTTCCCACCAAATGGAATGTCCGATGGATATGGGTCATTTTTTCATTTGGGGATAATTCAGTTGCTGGAGAAGAACTTTCTAATTCGTAAAACGGACCTAGTTGATTCTCATTTTCAATTGGCCCATCATTATAAGAATTTACGGCGTCCCCCGCAAATGGAGTTTTTTGTATTTCCCATAATGAGTTGACATAGTCGGTTTTCCCTTCGGGTAAAGAAAATGAGGCTATCGTTAAAACCTTGTTTTTAGCATCATAACTTCCTGCCAAAGGTAAAGCCCTTTTAGGGGAAACCCCTATTTTACCACGTTCCTTACCATCCGCCTTGAACAATATTACACTATCTAGAACTGTTAATCTATTCGGGGATATTTTTCCCTTACCAAAACGATAGTCAGTAACAATTTTTGCCAGCTCTTTTTCATCTCCAGGTTTGAATGGAATGATCACGGTTGTCTCATCGCTCGGTTTGAGCATACTTAATATCCAAATGGACAGCATTCCAGATGTTTTGTCCCAACTTTTATCGCCGTTATTGGTTATCGAGTTTTCAGTTTCAAAGCCAACCATACTTATATCGTCTGTGAATTCTATTCCGAGAATAGATGTTGCCTTTTGCTTATCTAATAGTCTTATTGTTCTATCGACCAAAATGTTAAAGGTATTTCCAGAATGATTTAATAACCGCATTTGTTTTTTGAACTGTACCTGTGAATTGGTTATGCTTACCAGATCAAAAGGTTCAGTATCCAATTGCTTAGGAACGTACCAATTGTCAAATTCAAATGTAGTGCCGGGCTTAAAAAAAATGGAATATTGCCCTCCCTCAGGTCCAAGCCAAAAGCGCTCTTCACCGCCGACAGGATTGAAATGTTCTTTAACTTCACCCGATTCAATTAATCCGTAATTGAGCCAACCGAAACTTTGGCCTTCCGAACCTTGCGAAGTACTTGTCATTACTCTGCCCTGCAATGCCTGCGAGATCGCAACTTTGGCTTGATTAGAACCATACGTTAATTCTATTATTTCCATATGTTTCTTCAAAAAAGAAATATCGTTGCCATAGCTTTGAAGTTTTTCAATGATGTGTTCCTGTTTTTTCGTTGTTTCATTCTTTTTTTTTGTTTGGCACGAGGTTAAGAGTACTAACATCAATACAGTATAAGTCAGGTATTTGCTGAATTCATTCTCAGTCAGCAAGCGTTGGCGAATTTCGCGAAAGAATTTTATCATTGATTAGTAATTGGTCATAATGAAAGCAACACCCCGCTAAACACAGTATCGTTAGGTCGAACATGCCAATGGTTGGGAACCACCTAGTCGTTTAGCAAATTGGTTCAGCTCCAGCTGAATTTGATCTAGCCTAAGAATATGATTATTAATCTATTATATGTGCACTACTAATATAAATCTTTTTTAAACCAATATTGGTGGTCCATAAAACGGCCGAGAATCTTCCTTAAAAGAAAATTTATGAAGTCTGTCTTCATTAAATCTATTAGGTAAAGAATTTTGCCATTTTCTAAAGAAAATCAGAACATTTTAAAATATCAACTACATTAAACAGATATTTGATTTGTGTAAATAAAAAAAATTCCGTTTCTAACTTCCATTAAACCAGGAAACGAATTCCTTCTTATTTTTCATATATTTAAGCAGACAGCAACAACCTATAGGTGTACTGATCTAATTCTGCCAACCAACGAAATATGAAAATAAATCTTCAGCTCGAACCAGAGCATTTATCCGAGAAAATTACTGATTTATGGACTTTGTCAGGGCATAAGCTTAAAAGCATGACATCTTCACTAAAGGGAACAAAGGGCTCACCCGTCGTTACTGTAAAAGGTAACTACACCCCTAGAAATTGGACCGATTGGACGCAGGGCTTTCAATTTGGATCTGAATTATTTCAGTATAATGCTACGGGCGATTCCTATTTTCTCAACCTGGCCATTGACAATATTAAGAACAAAATGACCTCTCATGTGAGCCATTTTGGTGTTCATGATCACGGTTTCAATAATTTAAGCACCTACGGAAATCTGCTCAGATTAATGAACGAAGGCAAAATCACCAAAGACCCATGGCTAAAAAATTTCTGTGTTCTGGCATTACAGCTTTCTGCATCGGTACAAGCCCAACGATGGACGACCCTACCAGAGGGTGGATTTATATATTCGTTTAACGGGCCTCATTCTTTGTTCGTAGACACTGTTCGCACCATTAGAATATTGGTAGTTGGTCATATGTTAGGTCATCATTCTTCGGGTGAAAACGATATTAAAATCAATTTGTTGAAGCGTGCCTATCAACATGCCATATCAACCGCCAAATACTCGGTATATTATGGCGAAGGCCGAGACATCTATGATATTTGGGGCCGTACTGCCCATGAAGCAATTTTTAACACGAACGATGGTAATTTTCGCTCTCCATCCACCCAACAGGGCTACAGTGGATTCTCGACTTGGACACGCGGATTGAGTTGGGCCATGCTAGGATTTGCGGAGCAACTTGAGTTTTTGCAAAGTCAAGATAGTTTACCTGAGTTTGAAGAACTTGGCGGAAAGGCTCATTTAGAAGAAGTCTTTCTCAAGGCGGCCAAAGCTACCTGTGATTTTTATATAGCACATGCTGCACTTGACGGAATTCCTTATTGGGATACTGGGGCTCCGGGTTTGGTTCATTTACCTAATTGGCAAAAGGAAAAGTCTGACCCGTTCAATGACTTTGAACCTATAGACAGTTCTGCTGCTGCAATTGGAGCGCAAGGCTTACTTCGCTTGGGAAATTACCTCAAAAAAGAAAATTCTTCGGATGGGGATAAATATTGGTCCGCAGGTCTAACTATAGCAAATACATTGTTCGAAGAACCCTATCTAAGTTCAAATCGCAAGCACCAAGGATTGATTTTACATAGTATTTATCATCGGCCTAACGGTTGGGACCACATACCTGAAAAAAGTGTGATACCAAATGGAGAGGCCTGTATGTGGGGTGATTATCACGCTAGGGAACTCGCTCATTATTTATCTGAGGTTATCAAAGGAGATTCTTATTATACTTTTTTTAAAGACCTAGTATCTGAATAATGGCCAAACAAAAAATTACGCGAGTTGCACAATTAAAGTCAGCCACAAATTTTACGAATCATCTATTGGCCATAGAAGCAGATTTACCTTTTAAAGAGGATCTAAGCGCACCCAATCAATCTAGTTTGGGGCAATCTTTTCAACTTAAATCGGGTCAAACTATTGGAAATCGATTTTGTATTCTTCCTATGGAAGGATGGGATGGAACTACCGATGGTCTTCCAACAGAACATACTAAAAGAAGGTGGCATAATTTCGCGATTAGCGGCGCTAAACTATTATGGGGTTGTGAAGCGGTTGCAGTTTGCCCTGAAGGAAGGGCCAATCCGAATCAACTCATGATAAATGAGCAGAATCTCTATGTCTATAAAGAGCTGCATGCTAATTTAATTTCTGATCATCAAAACAAGTTCGGTACTACATCTGATTTATTAATAGGATTGCAACTGACCCATTCCGGAAGATTCGCAATACCGGATAGCGACAGGATTCGAAAACCAAAAACCCTATATCGGCATTCCATTCTTGATGAAAAATTTAATATTCCAGAAGACCATAAACCGATGACCGATGCGGAAATCGACCAAGTTGTGGTGTATTTTGTTAAGGCTGCCAGCCTTGCCAAAGAAGCAGGATTCCAATTTGTAGACATTAAACACTGCCATGGCTATTTAGGCCATGAATTTCTAAGTGCCAAGAAAAGAAAAGGCAAGTATGGTGGGTCACTAAAAAATAGAATGCGTTTTCTTACTTCTATTGTGGAAGGTATTCGAGCTACCAGCAATATTCCAGTGGCCGTACGACTGAGTGCCTTTGATTTCGTTCCCTATAAAAAAAATAAAGGTAATATTGGAGTACCTGAACAAGTCAATCATTCGTATACTGAAGCTTTTGGTGGCGACGCACAGGGAACAGGAATAGATCTTACTGAGGTTTTTGAAATGTTGAGTTATTTTGAGGAGTTAGGTATTGAATTGGTTTGTATCACAGCAGGAAGTCCGTATTACGTACCACATATTCAGCGGCCTGCTATATTTCCTCCCTCCGACGGTTATCTGCCGCCTGAAGATCCACTCGTGGGTGTTGCCAGACAGATTCAAATAACACATGAGATCAAACAAAAATTTCCAAACCTGACCCTAGTAGGATCTGCATATTCTTATCTTCAGGAGTGGCTGCCAAATGTAGCGGAAGCCGTTATAGATGAAACTATGGCCGACTTTATTGGTTTAGGACGAATGGTATTGAGTTATCCCGAAATGCCTGATGATATTTTAAAAGGCAAACAGTTGGTACGCGGTACCATATGCAGAACATTTTCTGACTGTACGACCGCACCAAGAATTGGGATGATTTCAGGTTGTTTTCCGCTTGATTCCTATTATAAAAAAATGCCCGAGGCTACTAAGCTGAAGGAGTTTAAGAAAAATTCCCGGATATGAAGAAAAACATATTGATTACAGGAGGGTCTCGTGGCATCGGATTGGGTATCGCCAAAGAACTAGCAAAAGGAGGGTGTAATCTGGCTATCAACGGCATGCGACAAGAAGAACAAGTGACCGAAATACTTCAGGAGCTTAAAAATTTGGGCGCAGAAGTAGTCTATTGCCAAGGTGATATATCCTCAGCTTCTGACCGTAGCAAAATCATTCAAACTGCTTTGAACAAATTCGAAAATATTCATGTTCTCGTAAATAATGCGGGAGTAGCTCCTAAACTACGTTTGGACCTCTTAGCGCTTACTGAAGAAAGTTATGATCATGTCATGAGCACCAACTTAAAGGGCCCTTTTTTCTTGACACAAGAAATTGCAGGTCACATGGTAGCTAGTAAATCAACCGATGCTGACTTTCAGGCCTGTATTGTAAACATCTCGTCTATAAGTGCCACAATCGCCTCAACCACTAGAGGTGAATATTGCATTTCCAAATCAGGCATGAGCATGATGACCAAACTATTTGCGGTGAAGCTGGGGGAATATAACATTCCCGTGTATGAGGTGCGACCCGGAGTAATTGAAACAGACATGACTTCAGGAGTTCTAGAAAAATATCAAAAGTTAATAGCTGAAGGCCTCACCATTGAACCACGCATGGGATTACCTGAAGATATCGGCAAAGTGGTTTCGGCTCTTGTCGAAAAGAGAATACCCTATGCAACTGGACAAGTAATAACAGTAGACGGCGGGCTATCACTTCCGAGATTATAAAATCAAGCATCATGAAAAAACGCAGTACATCATTAAGAATTTTAGATGCCCTTGCATTCCTTTTATGCCTGGCCACTTTTAGTCCACTTGTTATTCCTCAAAATGAGGCAAACCCATATTTGCTCGGGATACCCTACACGATGTGGATGGGTTTTCTAGTAAGTGTCCTTTTCGTTGTCTTGGCGTATTTGGTTTCCATCATTAATAAAGAAGAACAGCATGCTGACTAAATTTATCATAGCTGCCGTAGTTTATCTGGCCATTTTGATTTTTTTGGTCCGAAGAACACGAGTTAAAGAAAAGACCACCTCTAATTATTTATTAGGAGGAGGTAATATTGGTTTTGTGATTGGTTTATTCACAACCGCAGCTACCTTATTCAGTGCTTTTACTGTAATAGGAATGCCAGATTTTTTCAGAACACATGGTATAGGCGCTTGGGTTTTTCTAGCTGTTTCGGATGCTATGATGGTTTACGGACTTATTCGTGTGGGGGAAATTTTAAGACGAAAAGCCAGAAAACTTGATTTTAAAGGAATGTCGGGTTTAATGGCAACAACCTATAACAGCAAATTAGCGGGTTATGTAGCTTTTGGTGGGGCCGTGGTTTTTTTGATTCCTTATATCGCAGTACAAATTAGTGGCATTTCAATTTTTTTGAAAGCGGCTTTTCCTGATGCCCTTCCCGTTTGGGTATGGAGCACCATAATTGTGGCCATCATGATCCTTTATAGTGAGACAGGTGGGTTGCGTGCAATCATGTATAATGACACCTTACAGGGGATTCTCCTTTTTATAATGATATGGATTATCGGTTGGAATTGTATCGAACACTTCGGCGGTATCGCATCAATGTTTGAAAAAGTAGCCGTTGCGAAAAACGAATTGTTATCCACCCCTGGACCAAAAGGTCTTTTTACTCCCCAATTTTTTATTATTTCGGCCATTGCGATTATCTGTTTACCCTTTACCCAACCACAGATATCCACTAGGGTGGTGATTATGAAAAGTAGTTCTGCTTTGCGCAAAATGGCAATTGGATTAGGCGTCGTCGCCATTCTGATTATACTCCCTACAATGTTTATGGGGATGTACGGCGCTGTGTTATACCCTGAAGCAACCACCCAAGAGTTCATTGGCCATGTACTTCTTTACGACCAAGCCTCTGGAATCGCCGCGCTCGGATTGGTAGGTTTGATTGCTGCCGCAATATCGACCTCCGACTCACAGATATTCGCCTTGGGTTCTGAACTTCGTTCATTACTGCATATAGACGATAAAAAAGCCGTTTCGATAACCAGAATTTTCATTTTAGTCTTCGGCGTGCTTGCCTTGATTTTTTCAATTGTAAGTACAGAGCATTTGGTATTATTGGCAAGAACAAGCTTCACGGGAACGGCCATGATGGCCCCTATGATTTTAGTAGGCATTCTTAGTTCAAAGAGACTCTCTCGCTTAATGCCTTTGTCGACTTTATTAGCCTTGGTACTATTTATTTTGGCTAAAATCGGAATCATTCCTTCAAAAATAGGAAGTCTCGAAATCGAAATATTCTTATTTATTGGTTTGGCCATTGCTGCAGCCATCGAGACCACTTTATTAAAAATAAAAAAGCAAGAATAGGCTTTGAATTATTTCATTGGATGCGCCTTCAATAATACTGCCGGGGTGTAGAAACCTTCCTTGTCTTTTGTTGCCTCTCGTACGGCCTTGACCATATCAGGTGTAATCGGATCAGCCTTGTTGCCATGCGCATTTCTAACAAAAGTCAAAACAGCAGCTACCTCTTCGTCGTTCAACATACCACCATATGGTGTCATGGGTACCTGTCCGGGGTAGGTTTTTCCCATCAGCTCTAAAGGCCCCATAAGTCCATGTAAAGTCAATTTTATCAAGCGTTCCGTATTCCCGGTTACCCAAGGCGATTTGGCCAAAGGAGGAAATTGAGATGCACTTAACCCCTTGCCGTCAGGTTGATGACAGGTCACACAAAAACCTTCTCGATTGTAAATTTCCTCACCCATAACAAAGAGCTCTTTTTCAGCACCTTCTAAATCGGTCTTGGTTCCTTTAGTTTCTGGATCCTGGCCGATATTCACATCATTAATATGGGCTAACGCTGCTTCATAGGGTTTTTCCATCCATTGATCCAAAGGCATTTGACCAGCCTGCTCGATGATCGGAAGACCAACTTCTTTATCCAACCATGATGCTGCTACAAAAGCTTCCAGTCGCACCCGAGGATTATCGTCTTGAGCGGCGGTCATTAATAAATCAGCTTGATTCGAAATCTGGTGCCCAGCGTAACGCAATACTTTGACTGCTGCAGCCCGTGCTCTAAAATCTTTAGCGTTCAATACTTGATTGAGTAAATCAGCGTCTAATTTATTCAAGCCCCAAGTAACCCAAAGTGCTTCTAGTACCTGATGTTCGTATTGCGGATCATTTTTATCAAGGTTAGTAACCCAAGGTTTGATTTTTTCCAATACTTCTTCAACGTCT
>RCND010000641.1_pt1 | contig 20083 bp, 13 predicted proteins | sample 2041351 | NCBI WGS metagenome assembly RCND01 (sample SAMN09708230, study PRJNA481090) | Marine sediment metagenome, whole genome shotgun sequencing project. | biome: marine sediment; feature: ocean; material: sediment; isolation source: Sewage treatment plant 12B marine sediment (STP12B) ... | reverse complement strand
TGCCCAAAAATCAACCAAAACTGGCTTATCTGAATTTAATACAACTTCCTCAAAATTAGCATCTGTTACTTCTATTGCCATAATTCTATTGTTTAATTATTTTGTTTCTTAAAATACTTTGCAAAAATAAGGAATTATTTGCCTCCAATAATCATTTGAAAATCTATTTTTCTTATAGCACTATTTATAATAATGATTTAAGGATCTAAAAACTGGTTCAACAATGATTAAAAAGATCTTATCGCCAAATCCTATCTACAACCTGAGTCTGGAGATATTAACATTTCAAATGTAGATTAGGGGTCAAATATAAAACCGTAAATTAATTCATGCCTCTGACATTGGACGACAAAAAAAAGCATCCTTTCGAATGCTTTTTAATATTTAGAAAATGAAAAAACTATTCCTTTATCTCTTCATTAGTACTTTCAATAAGTTCGCCCTTCTCATTTAATTCAACGATCTCATAACCAAGTTCGTTCAAGGCCTCGATATTACTTGCTTTGTCTCCCACAATCACAATGTTCATATTGTCAATTTGAAGTGTTTTATCTGCCAAAGCGTTGATTTTCTCTTTAGAAATACTATTGATGATCTTGGTTTGTTCATCTACATAACTCTTGTCAAGATCATAATGTACGATTCGACTAAGAAAACTTGCTTTCTGACTTGGAGTTTCATAGCTACGAGCATCACGTTGGCCTATTGAATTACGCATAAAGATTAATTCTTCATCAGTAATTCCATCTTTTTTATAGTTGGTGATTTCTTTCATAAACTCAGAAACGGCTCCTGCAGTAGCATCGGCTCTTACCCCAGCTTGGGCAGTAAATGGCCCTGGATCATCGTCAGAATTAAAATAAGAGAATGCACCATAAGTCCAACCTTTATCTTCTCTAAGATTAAGATTAACCCTGCTGTTAAAAGCACCACCTAAGGCATAATTCATCAAATAAGATTTATAATACTCTCCTGAAACATCATAAGCCATATCCGTAACATAGCCAATTCGAATCTCTGATTGAGGTGCTTCCTTTTTATCAACGAGGTAGATCTTGGTTTTAGCCTGATCATTTACCGCTGGCATTTCAGGTACCTTGGCTGATTTATTTTCCCACGTATCCAAAAAAGCCAGGGATGACATGACATCCTTTTTCGACATATCGCCCACAACTACTAATTCCGACAATTCTGGTGCGTAATATTTGGCATAAAAAGTCTTCACATCATCTATGGTAATCTTTTCAACTGACGCTTCTATTCCGCTGCTGGGAACTGAAAAGATATGGTCATCACCATATAATAATCTTTTATATACATTGGATGCAATTGCTTCAGGATCTTTCATCTTCGATTTAACATCTTCCAGCTGCTTCATTTTTACCCGGTCAAAATCCTCCTGTGAAAACTGAGGTTTATACAATACTTCTTCAAGAATCTCCATGGTTCTTGCCATATTTTTTTTCAAGGAACTTACCGTCAATAGCGTTTTGGAATTACTTGCAGATACGTTAATAGTACTACCTATTTTTCTAAGCTCCTCTTGTACTTGTACTGAAGTATAATTCTCTGTGGATTCATTCATCAGTGAAGCGGTTAATACCGCCAGACCTGATTTATCAGGTGTATACATATCCATACGATGACCGCCATTGATACTTAACCTCAAGGCCACTAAGGGAACCTCATTGGTCTCACTTCCTATCACTTTAATTCCATTGTCTAATTTTTCGGACCAGAATTCAGGTACCTTTACCAGTGGTGAAGTTCCGGGCGTAGGTTTAACACTTCGGTCAAATTTATCTCCTGTAGGTCTTGTATAGCTTAATCCTGAATAATCTGTTTTAGGAAAGGGATTAACGCCTTCGGTTTGAGCTGTGAAATCATCCTCTTGCGTCGGTTTCGTACCATCTTCAGGAAGAACACTAAGCACAACGGCAGGCTTCCCTTTGATATACTTATTATACACTCTTATAACATCTTCTTTCGTAACGTTCTGGTATCGCTCCAAATCAGCCGTAATGCCATTAGGATCACCCAAAAACGTCTGATTACTGGCTAATTGGGTTACTTTCCCACTAACACTAGCTAGCGAATTGATAAAGTATAATTCCATCCTGATCTTGAATTTTTCAACATCTTCTTCTGTTACGCCGGTTTTTTCGAATTCTTCTAATACTTGCCCTATTTCAGTCTCAATATCTGATAGTGCTGCTCCAGGGAACGGCAGAATGGTTATGGTAAATTCTCCGGCAAGTTCGCTGCAAGGGTGACCACTTGTTGCTTGAACAGCTTTATTGGTCAAAACAAATTTTTTGAACAGAAATGATGATTGACCTGATCCTAGAATATCCGCAAGACAATCAAGAGGTGCTTCATCTGGATGGTGACGCCCAATTGTTGGAAAACTTAAAAATAAACCAGGATATCTAATATTTTTATCTACATAAGACACATACCTGTTTTTATCCAAGACCACTGGGTCTAATTTCATTGGTAATACTTCTAGCCCTCTTGGAATTACACCGTAATATTTCTCGACCATTTTCACAACTTCCTTTGGATTAACATCTCCTCCGACTGTTAGGGTTGCATTATTGGGTCCATACCAACGCATAAAGAATTTTTTTAAATCATCAACATCTACCCTATCAAGATCTTCTAATTTACCAATGGTCAGCCATGAATATGGATGTCCATATGGATAAAGTGTCTCCGCTATTAATTCACGCCGAGGACCATAAGGTCTGTTATCCAGATTTTGGCCTTTTTCGTTTTTTACTGTCTCACGTTGAACTTCAAATTTTTCTTGGGTAACAGCATCCAAAAAGAAGCCCATACGATCGGCTTCCATCCAAAGCATCAATTCCAATTGATTGCTGGGTGCAGTTTCATAATAATTGGTTCTGTCTTGAGATGTGGAACCGTTAAGTGTTCCACCTGCAGCTGAGATGAGTTTAAAATGTTCTTCGTCGGCTATATTCTCAGAACCTTGAAACATCATGTGCTCAAAGAAATGAGCAAAGCCTGATTTCTGCAATTCTTCTCTTGCTGATCCCACGTGGTAGGTTACATCAACATGCACCAACGGATCTGAATGATCTTCATGAATTACTAGTGTTAAGCCGTTACTGAGCTCATATTTTTCATAAGGAATAACAACCTCATCACCTGATTTACTTACCTTTTCAATAAGTTTTGTCTGAGACCAGCCTATGGCCGAAGTCAAAAATAATAGCGTAATAATTAGTTTGTTAATTTTCATTTATTGTGTTTTGGGGATAGCCCATGAAGGTAATATTTTCCTACTGAATATCCAACAAGGAATGCTGAAAGGATTTAAGATTGGAGATTGTTGATTGGAGATTTGTCCATTGTCCATGCCTAAATAGTACTGACCACTTTTGAACTATTTATTAATCTATTAATCAGATCGAGCCACTGCGCGCAGCAATAAAGAACGAAACAACGGAAGTGCGTTCGTACTGAAAGGAAGAACAAGCATGCAGTTGTGAAAGTGAATGGTGCGCAGCAATTGCCTTGCGCAGTGAAGGCGGTTTTTGGTTCTTTTTGCCGCTTCAAAAAAGAACAAATAGAGTTATTTCACACCCCTTTCTTCTGAAAACATAATGATGCATTGAAAAAATGAATGAATAGTTTATTCAATCATTAAAACACCTCCCTGGCAATAGCCTTAATATTATCCGACTTACCCATTGAATAATAATGCAACACAGGCACTCCGGCAGCGATAAGTTCTTTAGACTGTTTGATGGCCCAATCTATCCCAACCTGTCTTACACCTAAATTATCGGTACACAATTCAATATCCTTTACCAAATCATCCGGAAGGTCTAAACTAAACACTTGTGGCAAGACATTTAAATGGCGCTTTACAGCCACTGGCTTGATCCCTGGAATAATCGGCACATTTATGCCAATGGTTTTGGCAGCTTCAACAAACGCAAAATATTTACTATTGTCAAAGAACATTTGAGTTACCACATATTCTGCCCCTGCATCAACCTTCTCTTTTAGCCTTCTTAAATCTGCCTGCATACTTGGAGACTCCATGTGTTTTTCTGGATATCCGGCAACACCAATACAAAAATTCGCTTTGTAGGTGCTTTCTATGATTTCATGTAAATAGCATCCTTTATTGAGATCACTAATCTGTCTTACAAGATCTGAAGCGAAATTATTCCCTTCGTTCTTTGGAATAAAATAGGCTTCATCCTTCATGGCATCTCCTCTGAGAGCCATTACATTGTCTATTCCTAAATAATGACAATCTACCAATACATATTCAGTCTCTTCTTTGGTAAATCCGCCACAAAGAACGTGAGGTACAGTATCTACCTGATATTTATTCATTAAAGAAGCACATATGCCAACTGTCCCTGGCCTCATACGTGTCACTTTTTTTTCTAAAAGTCCTTTATCTTTTTTAATATAAACATGCTCTTCTCTTGAAGTAGTAACATCGATAAACGGTGGTTTAAATTCCATCAATGGATCTATATTATCATATAGTTTCTGAATATTCTGACCCTTTTGGGGAGGCACAATCTCAAATGAAAATAAGGTTTTACCCTTAGCGTTCTTAATGTGTTCTGTTACTTTCATTTTTTCTTATTATAGTCTGTCTTATACAACAATAGACCATTACTAACTTTATCTTTAATTCATTGTATCTACTAAACTGACAAATTGGGCTGAAGCCATTTCATTGCCATCTCTTTAGAGATTCCCTTTCTATTGGCATAATCAACAACCTGCTCCTCAGTCACCTTTCCTAATCCAAAATATTTTGATTCAGGATTGGCAAAATAATACCCCGATACAGCTGCTGCGGGCCACATGGCTTTACTTTCAGTTAATTTAACCCCAATGATTTTTTCAACCTCGAGAAGGTCCCAAATTGTATCCTTTTCCAAATGATCAGGACATGCCGGATAACCTGGCGCTGGCCTAATACCCTTATAAGCCTCTTTGATGAGCTCGTCATTTTTAAGGGTTTCATTTTTGGCATATCCCCAATGTTTCATTCTAACCTGCTGGTGCAAATATTCAGCAAACGCTTCTGCAAACCTGTCGGCAATAGCCTGAACCAAAATAGCATTATAGTCATCGTGGTCCTCCTTATATTTATTTGCCAACTCATCTACACCAAAAATAGCAACACAAAAAGCACCCATATAATCTTGCTTCTCTTCAACTGGAGCTATAAAATCAGCCAAGGCATAATTTGCTATACCCTCTTTTTTATGTAGTTGTTGTCTTAATGTTCTGAACCTTGCGATTTCCTTTTGATTTTTAGAAATCACAATATCATCTTCATTTATAGCATTGGCCTGAAAAAGTCCAAAAATTCCCCTCGCTTTTAACAGTTGTTTGGCGATGATTATTTCTATCATTTTTTGAGCGTCTTCATACACTTGACTTGCCTGCTCACCCACAACCTTATCTGTCAAAATAGCTGGAAACTTACCGTGAAGATCCCAAGAAATAAAGAATGGTTGCCAATCTACATACGGAAGCAATTCCTTTAAACTGATTTGCTTTAGTGCCTGAACCCCCATTTCAATTGGTTTTTTGATCTCAGTATTTTTCCAATCGATCTTAAACTTATTTCTTCTCGCCGCTGCCATTGAAACATAACGTTTTGTTTTGCCCCTCTTTAGAAACTTTTCTCTAAAATCCTCATAGTCTTTTTTAAGATTGACTACATATTGATTAGCTGTCTTCTTATTAAGTAGGTTAGCAACCACTGTCACTGCTCTTGAAGCGTCATTTACATGGACTACAGCATTCTTATATTCAGTATCAATTTTAACTACGGTATGTGCTTTTGAAGTCGTTGCCCCTCCTATCAAAAGAGGAATATTTAAGTCTCTCCTTTCCATTTCTTTGGCCATATAGACCATTTCATCTAACGATGGCGTGATTAAACCTGACAGACCAATTGCATCTACGTTTTCTTTGATCGCTGTCTCAATGATCTTTTCAGGTGGAACCATAACTCCTAGATCTACAATCTCATAGTTATTACAACCCAAGACAACACTTACGATATTCTTTCCGATATCATGTACATCGCCCTTTACCGTAGCCATCAATATCTTACCTAATGATTTTTGGGTCTCTCCTTTTTCTTCTTCTATAAAGGGATTGAGGTAAGAAACAGCTTTTTTCATTACTCTGGCTGATTTAACAACCTGAGGCAAAAACATTTTCCCTGACCCAAAAAGATCTCCTACAACATTCATTCCGATCATCAGATGTCCTTCAATTACTTCAATGGGTTTGTCAACTTGTAACCTGGCTTCTTCAACATCTTGAATGATAAAAGCATCTATTCCTTTGACCAAGGCATGGGTAATTCTTGCTTGTACAGGTTCACTTCTCCATTCTTGTTCAGCTACTTCTACTTTTTTACTTCCCTTAACGGATTGAGCAAAATCAAGCAACCTTTCAGTCGCATCATCCCTTCTGTTTAAAATAACGTCTTCAACATGCTCGAGTAAATCTTTTGGAATCTCATCGTATATCTCTAACATGGTTGGATTTACAATTCCCATATTCATCCCAGCCTTAATAGCATGAAACAAGAATACTGAATGCATGGCTTCTCTAACCGCATTGTTCCCTCTAAAAGAAAAAGAAACATTACTTACTCCACCACTAACGTTTGCGTTTGGGAGGTTTTCTCTAACCCACCTGGTAGCTTCAATAAAATCAATTGCGTTTAACTTGTGCTCATCCATTCCTGTTGCTACAGGAAATATATTGAGGTCAAAGATGATATCCTCACTGGCCAAACCTACTTTGTTCACCAAAATGTCATACGATCGTTTGGCAATCTCTATTCGTCTGTCAAAATTATCTGCTTGCCCAACCTCATCAAAAGCCATCACAATTACAGCAGCACCATATCTCTTGACACGAGTTGCTTCCCAGATAAACTTTTCTTCTCCTTCTTTAAGTGAAATTGAATTCACTACACATTTACCCTGTGCCACCTGAAGTCCTGCCTCAATGATCTCCCACTTAGAACTGTCTATCATTATTGGTACTCTGCAAATATCAGGTTCAGCTGCAATAAGATTCATAAACCTCACCATAGCCTCTTTACCCTCTATTAGACCATCATCCATATTTATATCGATGATCTGCGCACCTCCATCCACCTGGTGTCTTGCCACATCTAAGGCCTCATCAAATTGTTCCTCCTTAATTAAACGCAAAAACTTTTTTGATCCGGCAACATTAGTACGTTCACCTACATTGATAAAATTACTGTTCTCGTTAAGTACTAAGGGCTCTAAGCCTGATAAGTGTAAATATCTTTTATTCTCTTTTTTCATACTTTATTAATACTGCGCTACGACCTAAAAAAGATCGATTAAATGATGTCCTATTCTATGCCATTATTAATGGCTATTTTAAAACTCTTTTCAAGAGTTTGAGATTGACCTAAATTGATCTTCAAAATAGCTAATCAAATACCATCTTTAAGAAACTAATAGGCTATTTCTGGGCTGGTACTTTTCAGCCAAATCAGCAATTGCTTTTATATGAGCCGGAGTTGTTCCGCAGCATCCCCCAACAATATTCACCAAATTCCGCTTCATATATTCTTCAATTTGATCAGCCATTTGCTCTGGAGTTTCATCGTATTCTCCAAATGCGTTTGGCAGACCAGCATTTGGGTGTGCTGAAATAGCAAAATCAGTTTTTGGCGAAATCGCTTCTAAATGTGGCTGCAGCAAATTGGCTCCTAAAGCACAATTGAATCCAATAGTAAACAAAGGGATATGCGCAACTGAAATTAAAAAAGCTTCAGCCGTTTGCCCTGACAGGGTTCTCCCACTGGCATCTGTTATTGTTCCGCTCAACATGATAGGAAGATCTATGCCTCTTTCTTCTTTGATCTCCTCAAGTGCATATAAAGCTGCTTTTGCATTTAGAGTATCAAACACCGTCTCAACGAGAAGGATATCCGCTCCTCCATCAAGCAAAGCTTCAGCCTGCTGTTTATAAGCAATGCGCAATGCATCAAAAGTTATCGCCCTGAATCCCGGATCATTAACGTCAGGAGACATGCTTGCCGTTTTATTAGTTGGCCCCATTGAACCCGCAACAAACCGCGGCTTGTGGGGCTCCTTTTTCGTAAATTCTATAGCCACTTCTTTTGCCAACCTGGCAGATTCATAATTCAGTTCGTAAACCAAATCTTCCATGGCATAATCAGCCATAGCAATAGTAGTTCCTGAAAAAGTATTGGTTTCAACAATGTCTGCCCCAGCAGCCAAATACTTCCTGTGAATTTCTTTGATGGCTTCTGGTTGCGTCAGTGTTAAAAGATCATTATTTCCTTTTAAAAGAATTTCATAATCTTTAAATCGCTCCCCTCTATAATCCTCTTCTTCAAATTTATAAGCTTGAATCATAGTACCCATTGCACCATCTAATATCATGATGCGCTTCTCTAATATTTTCTCTAATGTTTCTCTCATATGCCTCTTTTGCCCCATTTAATCGTGTTCCATGTTCTTTCGTGAAAGAAGTACAAGAACATTTTCGTAAAGACCTCTATGCCTCCAATGGATATTGCTGTTTTAATCTCTCCCGTAAGGAGGTATGAAATCACAATGGTATCTAAAGTGCCTAGTGTTCTCCAGGTAAATGCCTTTACAATACTTCTTCTTTTTGTTTCTCCTCTTTTATAATATTTATCGGTCTTAGAATGAAATAGTACCATAGTTTTAATTGTTTAGGGCTTGTGACAAGTCCTCTACAATATCTGAAATATTTTCCAATCCCACTGATACTCTGATCAATCCGTCCGTAATCCCAACTATATTTCTCTCTTCTACTGACAGCTTGCTGTGTGTTGACGATGCAGGATGAGTTACTATAGTTCTGGTGTCACCCAAATTAGCAGATAAAGAGCACATCTGAATTTTATCTAAAAATTTTCTCCCTCCTTCTATACCACCTTTGACTTCAAAAGAGACAATATTCCCTCCTTTTTTCATTTGCTTAACCGCAATGTCATACTGGGGATGTGATTTCAAAAATGGATACCTCACCGCATTAACTTGCTTGTGCTTTTCAAGGTATTCAGCCACAGCAATCGCATTTTCACAATGTCTGTCAACCCTTACGCTCAATGTTTCAAGACTTTTAGATAAAATCCATGAATTAAATGGCGATAAAGATGGTCCTGTATTTCTTGCAAACAGATATATCTCTCTGATGAGTTCAGCCTTACCAACGGTAACGCCTCCTAAAACCCTGCCTTGACCATCAATTAATTTTGTTGCCGAATGCACTACCAAATCAGCTCCAAACTTAATAGGTTGTTGCAAGTATGGTGTGGCAAAACAATTATCAATCACCAATAAAATGCCGTTTTTTTTACATATTTTTCCTAATAACTCAAGGTCAATTACCTCAAGCCCCGGGTTGGTTGGTGTCTCGGCATAGAGTATTTTAGTATTGGGTTGAATCAACGATTCGATATCGTCGACTTCGTTTATATTAAAATAAGTTGTCTCAATATTCCATTTAGGCAAAAACTTGGTGAACAAAGCATGGGTAGACCCAAAAACCGATCGTGCCGATAAGATATGATCTCCACTACTCAACAACGCCCCAAATGTTGAAAAAATAGCTGCCATACCCGAGGCAAAAGCATAACCGCTTTCAGCTCCTTCCATGGCTACAATCTTGTCAACAAACTCTGTATTATTCGGGTTTGAAAAACGACTGTAAATATTTTTTTCCTTTTCTTCAGCAAAAGAAGCCCTCATATCTTCGGCATCGTCAAATACAAAACTTGAAGTCACATACATAGCACTGGTATGCTCGCCAAAACCCGAACGAGGCATTTGATTTCTGATAGCCTCCGTTTCAAATTGTCTTTTCTTTGTCATAATTCTTATTTCAGCAATAATTCAAAGATTCAAATCGAATCTTTAAACTGCTTTTTCTGTTAACCTTAATATATCGCCAAATACCCCTCTGGCTGTAACTTTAGCTCCGGCACCGGCCCCTTGAATCACCAAAGGTCTTTCACCGTAAGACTCTGTATATATTTCAAATATAGAATCTGAACCTTGTACCTGACCCAAAGAACTATTCTTTGAAACAGAAACAAGTTTTACTTCCAATTCTCCTTTGCTTTTGCTAAGATCACCGGCTAAAACACCTACATACCTAAGTACATGATCTTCTTCTTGTTCGTCTTTGGTTTTTTGATATTCATCATTGAGTTCTGAAAGTCTGCCTAAAAAATCCTTTGCACTGCCTTCTCTCAAATTTTCAGGGATTAGATTCTGAATTTGCACATCATCAAATTCATTCTCAAGGTCAAGTTCTCTTGCTAAAATCAATAATTTTCTGGCCACATCATTTCCACTTAAATCTTCTCTCGGATCTGGTTCGGTAAAACCTTTATCCACTGCCTCTTGAAGAATGACACTAAAGTCTTTCTCCTTTTCTGAAAAATGATTGAATAAATAACTTAATGAGCCTGAAAACACACCATTGATTCTCGTAATGTTCTCTCCCGAATGATGCAGTAATTTAATGGTATCAACCAATGGTAAACCTGCTCCTACATTAGTCTCATAGAGGTAATTCTTTTCATTTCTTTTTAAGGATGCACGTAAATCTTTGTAAAAAGAAAAATCTACGGTATTTCCGATCTTATTCGATGAAACCAGGTCAAATCCGTTTTCAACCAAAGGAATATAATTCTTTATAAAGTCTACACTTGCCGTATTATCAACAGCAATAAGATTTTCTAAATGATTGCTTTTAGCAAATCCCATCACATCATTAATGGTAAAACCATCCTTATCTTGCGTTTCTAAAGCTGCCTTCCAATCACTATTGATCCCATCCTTATCCAACAATAATTGCTTAGAATTACTCAAGGCAAAAATGTTGATATTGATATTTCTTCTTTTTAATATATCTTTCTTACTATGAAGAATCTGCTGTATCAATGTTCCGCCCACCAAACCAACACCGAAAATGGCCACGTTGATGTTAGCAGAAACTCCAAATATTTGACCGTGAATCACATTCACTGCTTTATTCAGGTCTTTTTCCTCCAAAACCAAACAGATATTATCTCCAGTTATGGTGTTATTAATCAGTATGGGCTTTATCTTATTGATGGATAAAGCATTATATGACCTATGAAAGTTTGAAAGGTTTTGACCGATAATTGAAACGATAGACAAATCATCTTTTACATAAACTCTACTCACATCCTTCATTTTAATATCAAGGGCAAATTCCCGTTCAAGGATTTCTTTTGCCATTTGAGCATCATTTGAACCCACTATAAAGCCTATTCCTCTTTCAGATGATCCCTGTGAAATAATACTCACATTGATATCTCCTTTACTCAGGGATGTAAAAATTCTTGCATCTACTCCAATCTTTCCTAGTAGTCCACGTCCTTCTAAATTGATCAAGGAAACATTATTTTGAACGGTCACTGAACGAATCCCTTTGCTCGTGGCGTGAGATTTGACCAAGGTTCCTTTATTCTCTTTATCAAAAGTGTTTAACAAACGTAAGGGTATATTCTTTTCAACTAAAGGAATAATTGTCTTGGCATGAAGAATATTAGCCCCAAAACTCGCTAGTTCATTGGCTTCCTGATAGGTTAATTCTTCTATCATTTGAGCATTAGGAACCAAGTCTGGGTTAGCCGTGTAAATTCCGTTTACATGCGTATAACTTATCAATTCAGCCGCATCCAAATAGTTTGCAAATAAGGATGCAGAATAATTACTTCCGTTTCTCCCTAATGTAGTCGTTTCACCTTTACTGTTTGAAGCGATAAAGCCTGTAACAAGTTGTAAATCGTGTCCATTATTCGCAAAATGTCTTTTTACATTTTCTTTTGAAACATCTTCCATGACTACTGCCTCACCAAAGTTGCTATCTGTTTTGATCAGCTTCCTAGAATCCACCGCCTTGGATGGAATTCCTTTTTTATTCAATAAGTTACTGAGTAACTTAACGGATAAAACTTCTCCCTGAGCCAATACCCGATCTTTAATTTTTTCACTAAAATCTCCCAACAAGGCAACGCCTTCAAAAATCTGGCCCAATAAGTTAAATTCGTGATCAAAATCTAATTCTGTTGCAGGAGCTATCTGGTATTTTTTAAAAGAATCAAACTCGTCTTTATAAGAATCTCCCGACTTAGCTTTTTCCAATATGGCCTCTAACAAATCCGTAGAACCCCCTCTGGCAGAAAGAACAACTACAAAGTTGTCATTGTCAATGGCTTTTTCTGAAATAATATCAACTACCCTCTCAAGGCCTTCTCCATTTGCCAAAGACCGACCTCCAAACTTCAAAACTTTGATGCCTTTCTTTTTTAAACTTCTGGATTTTGGTTGGGTAAAAATTGGACTCAATATTTTTTCAAGTTGTTCGAATTCGATTAAAAAAGCATCGTGCCCATGAATCGATTTAATTTCTTCATAATTATTTTCAACCCCTGCTTCATTGAGCAATTTCTGGGTTTCTTTATTTTCTTTTGGTACAAAGAAAAAATCTGAATCTACACCTACTTGATAAACTCTCGATTTGATCTGACTTGCTACCTCATTAAAAGTGCCTCTGTTTCTGGTAATATCCACAGAGCTCAAGAGGTGATTCATCATTTTATAGGTTGGCAATGAAAAGCGATTCTCTAATTTTTGCCCATGATGTAAGAGCCAGCTTTCTGTGTTAAAATTCCCTTCCTCTTCATTTCTGGTTCTATTAAACTTTTCTTTAAATGAATCCGCAGTTCTATAAAACAACATCGCCATCATCCTTGCGTCATGAACTGGTTTACTAGAATTTGACAATATTTGTTGTTGGGTCTTATTATGTGCTAAGACCCAATCAGAAGCCTTCCAATCCGAAGCGACTGGAATTAAATTTTCAATTAAATCAGGGAATAGTACTGCCATTTCCCAGGCTACACTTCCACCTAATGAGCCTCCAATGGCTGCATACAGTTTGTTAATCCCTATTTTCTCAAGACCTAATCCAAATAATCTTGCAATGTCTTTTGCATTAAAATCTTCATAATTATCGATTCTATTGGCCTCAACCTCGTCATAACCATTACCTGGTATATTAAAAGCAACGACTGTATATTTACTTGTATCAATTAATTTTCCTAGGCCTATAAGTGAATTCCACCAACCTTCATCTCCAGCTACATTTGAATTTCCCGTGAGGGCATGATTCACCAAAACTACTGGAGACTTGCCAAGTTCCTGCCCAAATAATTGATACGACAGTGCAAATTCAAGATAGAAATATCCTGATTCTGTGGTGAAATTATCTAAGTTTATATGATGTAAATGCTTCAACTTCTTGACTATTTAAGTTTATGTTTTGATCCCAAAACTATTGGTATCACATTAATAAAGTTTTGTAAGAAATTGTATAAAAAAAGGAAAAAGTAGAGGTTCAAATGGTCATGAGTTATCTTTCCTAATTAGGTAGAATTTAGCACCTTCTTTTAAGAGATTTCTCAATATAAAAGGGTTGCTAAGGCTTCACAGGGTCTATCCCTCCGCCTTTCTTTATAACAATATCTTATTTTAATGAACTATTTGCAAAGAAACATAATAATTCAATGCAATACAATAAAAGGTTTATAAAAGTTACCGATCCGATGACCGAATCGGTAACTTCATTTTTTATAGGCTTTTGAATGCGTTTTCTAAATCCAATTTAAGATCGTTTATGTCTTCAATCCCAACAGAAAGTCTAATCAAATCCTGACCTACTCCCGCATCAGCTTGTTGCTCAGCGGTCAATTGTTGATGCGTAGTACTTGCTGGATGAATGATCAATGATTTTGTATCTCCGATATTCGCCAACAAAGAGAATACTTCTGTAGCATCTGTAAATTTCTTAGCAGACTCAAAGCCTCCTTTGATCCCGAAAGTCACAATTCCACTTTGCCCTTTTGGTAAATATTTATCTGCTAATGCTTTATATGGGCTGCTTTCCAAACCAGGATAATTTACCCAGGCCACTTCTTCTTTTCCTTCCAACCATTTCGCTAATTCTAAGGCATTCTCACTATGCTTCTTAATCCTTATCGTCAAAGTCTCTAAACCTTGGATGATCTGAAAAGCATTAAATGGGCTCATCGCTCCACCAAAATCTCTCAATCCTTCAAGGATTAATTTAAAAGTATAGGAAGCATTTCCCAAAGCCTCATGATACACCAAGCCATGATATCCAGCTGAAGGTTCAGTGAATTCGGGGAAATTACCATTCGCCCAGTCAAAATTACCTGCATCTACAATAACACCTCCTAATGAATTTCCTTGTCCTCCAATATATTTAGTAAGTGAGTGAATTACGATATCCGCTCCATGCTTAATCGGATTCAATAAAGCTGGAGTAGCCACTGTGTTATCAACGATAAAAGGAACCTTAGCAGATTTCGCGTGTTTTGAAATAGCTTCCAAGTCGAGTACATCTAATTTTGGGTTACCCAAAGACTCAACAAAGAAAGCTCTGGTATTGTCTTGAACCGCTTTTTCGAAATTGGAAGCATCGGATGCATCAACAAAGGTTGTTGTGATGCCTAATCTTGGCAATGTCACGTTTAATAGGTTATAAGTTCCTCCGTATAAACTACTAGAAGCAACAATATGATCTCCTGCTTTTAGTAAGGTCAATAATCCTGTTGAAATGGCTGATGCTCCTGACGCAAAAACCACAGCTCCGATCCCACCCTCTATAGCGGCTAATCTCTTTTGTAATATATCATTTGTAGGATTATTTAACCGTGTGTATATAAATCCAAGTTCAGCCAATGAAAACAAATTGGCTGCATGATCTGTATCGTTAAAAACATAGGATGTTGATTGATAAATAGGCACCGCTCTGGTTCCTAAGGTTTGTGTTGTATCGTGTCCTGCATGCAATGCTTTGGTTGAAATATGTTGCTCGCTCATAATTTAATTTTTGATTATTTAGTGTGTTATCTATAAAAAATTGTCCTTTTTAATCAGGTATTACCAAGGGGACACAAAAATAAGTTATTTTTTATCAACGCAAATGGCAATACCTTATCATTTTGTTAAAATTTCTCATTCTGTGTTTTTTCTCTTTGTTCCACATTATATTTTCGGTATAGGTCAAAAAAAAACCTCTGATTTTCATCAGAGGTTTTTTATATGATCAATTAAATTATAGCATAAAATCCCTCTGCGTCACAATGCGCATCATCATTTTTACCATATTTAAACTAATGTTCTTCATCTATTTCGAAAGCAAATATATAAATTAATTTTAAATTTCACTTTTTATTTTAATTCTGCATGTCCAAAACTAACAGAAAAATCAACACACCAAACCACAACATATTTATATTTTGAAATATCAGTTCCTGAAGGAATTGCATAATTATAATCCCCATCCAATCCCTTTAAATCTCCAAGATCTACATATTCCTTTGAATCAACTTCAGTGGATAAATACAATAGCAATTTAGGTCCATCATCCGTTTTAAAATTTGTCAAGGACAAATTAGTTACATTCTCATTTACCGTTGCTGTTCCGCTCGTCGGATGCGCATCACTGACAAAAGATCCTTTTACAGCTTCCATAGAATTTCCTCCTGAATTCATAACATCTTCCATGTCAACACCATCTGAATTACAGGCTACAGAAAATGAGAGCAACATCAAAACAAACAATACTATTTTCATAAATAATAATTTAAAATGCTTGGTCGTAGAAAAATATAATCCTTACAAAAAAATATATTTTCTAAAATCTTGATTCTATGATTTTAAATTTGTTTAAATTTACAGTCTATAATCCAGAGGAAAAATTTGAACTGATTGCAACCTCCTAAAAAAAATGCTAAAGCAGTATTTCTACTTTAGCTTTTTTGGTTACCATTTCAACATCCTTTTAAAAATTGACAATTATGTCTTATTTATTTACATCGGAGTCTGTGTCAGAAGGACATCCTGACAAGGTTGCTGACCAAATTTCTGATAGTCTTTTAGACAATTTTCTTGCATTTGATCCTAATGCAAAAGTGGCTTGTGAAACCATGGTAACAACCGGTCAAGTTGTATTGGCAGGAGAGGTTAATACGAAAACGTATATTGATGCTCCTATAATCGCAAGAGAAACAATTAAAAAAATTGGTTATACCAAAGGTGAATATAAGTTTGAGGGTGAAAGTTGTGGAGTTATTTCCTTAATTCATGAGCAATCGCAAGAAATCAACCAAGGAGTTGACAGAGGATCGGAAGAAGAACAAGGTGCTGGTGACCAAGGGATGATGTTTGGATATGCAACTAACGAGACGTCTAATTATATGCCGCTTGCTTTAGATCTAAGCCATAGATTATTGAAGGAACTTGCTGAACTTAGAAGAGAAAACTCAGCTATTAAATATTTACGCCCTGATGCTAAAAGCCAAGTTACCATTGAATATTCTGATGAAGGGGTTCCACAAAGAATTGACACTATAGTTCTTTCGACGCAGCATGATGATTTTGATGAAGATGAACAAATGTTGGCTAAAATAAAAGAAGATCTTGTATCCATCCTTATTCCAAGAGTAATTGCTGACTTACCAGAAAGCATTCAGGTGTTATTCAATGATCAAATTAGATATCATATTAACCCTACAGGTAAATTTGTTATTGGAGGACCTCATGGAGATACAGGTTTAACAGGAAGAAAGATTATTGTTGATACTTACGGAGGTAAAGGAGCACATGGTGGTGGAGCTTTTAGCGGTAAAGACCCAAGTAAGGTGGATAGATCTGCCGCATATGCTTCAAGACATATTGCCAAAAACATGGTAGCAGCCGGATTATGTGATCAAGTATTGGTTCAAGTTTCATATGCCATTGGTGTGGCAGAACCAACTTCAATAAATGTAGATACTTATAATACCTGCAAGATCGATAAATCTGATGGGGAAATTTCGAGAATCATTGAAGGCTTATTTGATATGAGACCTGCTGCGATTGAAAAGAGACTTAAACTCAGAAATCCTATTTACAGTGAAACTGCTGCATATGGTCATATGGGTAGAACACCACAAGTGATTACGAAACACTTTTCATCACCTTATTCGGGTGAAAAATCTCTCGAAGTAGAGTTGTTTACCTGGGAAAAACTTGATTATGTAGACAAGATTAAAGAAGCTTTTGAACTTTAAATAAAGCTCTTTCTGAACTATTAAATTAAAGGGATGAACTATTTGTATGGTTCATCTCTTTGTTTTTTGAGTAAATTTCTCTTTTCAATATATTCAAGTTTGTAATTCTCATCCAATCGGCTTAAATTTCAAAAAGGAAAGTGAGGGATTACGAGTCACTCCTTAACCTAAGAGTAGGCCTATGAATAGAATTTTTTTTATTGTTTTTTGTTTCTTTTGTTTACCGATTCAATCTCAAGAATTAACTGCTGAGTTTTATCGCAAAACGGCGCTTGCAACTGATACATTTGTTGGTGTTGATGAATTTGAAAGTATGTATTACATACAGGATAATATACTTTACAAAAAAACTTCAAAACAAATATTCTCCTTTAGTAATATTGATTCGGGCAAGCTTACTAGCGTTAATATTCAGAATCCTTTCAAAGTAATACTATTTTATGCTGACTTTAACGCTGCCATTATTCTTGATAATAACCTAAATGAATTAACGCAAAAAATAGATTTCACGAAGGAAACATTGTTCAATAATGTTTCCTTCGTGACTGGAGCTTCTCAAAATAACCTTTGGCTATATGCCAATGATAACAAGCTTCATCTTTATGACTACCAAGGCAAAACGGAATTGCTTCAAACACAGGCCATCACATTTTATGATCCAAATTTTCTTCCTATAAGCATTATTAGCACTTATAAAAATGTCTGGATATTATCAAAAACTGAAATTTTGGAATTTAACGAATATGGTATTTATACAAAATCCTATAATCATGAAGAAGCTGATCAGATCTTTCCTTTTCAGAAAGGCTTCGTTTATATCAAAAATGGAAGCCTATTCTATCAAAATGTATCCAGTATCATTCCAATTAAGTTAGATCTTGACGATAATATCGAATCTATTTACATAAACAGCTCCTACATATTCACTTTTGATGGAAAATCGGTTTATCAATACCAAATAAAGCGGTGAAAATTGCTTTAAAAGGTAGATATAAGCTATATTTTTTCTAATTTCGCATTCCATTGCTATTCACTAAATCAAACTAAGAAACCCATGCATATCGCTATAGCCGGAAATATTGGAGCAGGAAAAACAACTTTGACAAGTTTATTGGCTAAACATTATAAATGGGAACCCCATTTTGAATCCGTAGCAGAGAATCCATATCTCGATGATTTTTATGGTTCTATGGAGAGGTGGTCTTTTAATTTACAGATTTATTTTTTAAATAGCAGGTTTCGTCAGATCCTAGAAATCCGTGAAAGCGGCAAAAACATAATTCAAGACAGAACCATTTATGAAGATGCTCATATTTTCGCACCCAATCTTCATGCTATGGGCTTAATGACCAATCGGGATTTTAGTAATTATGAAACCCTTTTTGAATTGATGGAGCGGCTCGTTTCTCCTCCTGACCTTATGATTTATTTAAGAGCTAGCATTCCAACGCTAGTAGGTCAAATTCATAAGAGAGGCAGAGAATTTGAAAACTCTATTAGTATAGATTATCTAAGTCGTTTAAATGAGCGTTACGAAGCTTGGATTACTACGTATAAAAAAGGTAAACTACTTATCATTGATATTGACAATTTAAACATTGTAGATAATCCTGAAGATCTTGGATCCATCATTGACAGGATCGATGCTCAAATCCATGGTTTATTTTAAATATTGATTTATAGCTTTACTAAGACGAATCCTTCAGAATAAAATAAGCAAAAAAAAAACTCTCAATTTCTTGAGAGTTTTTTTTATTTAAATTTATAATTAAATTATTTTACGTTTTCCAATACATCACCTTTTAAGGTAGAGTAATTGATCTTAAGAGCATTAATGTTTCTTAACTCTTCTTTGATATCCGTAATAGTTCCTACGTTAGTTTCAATGTCTGCCTTTATGGAGGTTGTTAAAAGAGGAATTTCATCTTCCGGATGCGTTTCTCTTTCAGCAAAAATAAAATACTTTACGTCTTTCACATCTGCAATTCGATCATTTAATTGAATCTTATCTCCATTTTGATCTTTAACCTTACCTACATAAATATAGCTCACCAAACTTTTACGCTCCAGTTTTTTAATTTCTGTTGCCCTTGGCAATTGAGGTTTTTTGATCTTTAATTCAGTCTCACGCATTACAGTTGTAACCATGAAAAAGAATAATAGCATAAATACAATATCAGGTAATGATGCTGTTGATATACCTGGCATTCCTTTTTTCTTCTTTTTAAACTTCGACATAAGAAATTACTTTGTAGGTTCTGCTTCAGAAATAATCTGAGGATACTTCCCTTTAATTAATTTAATTCTTTCGTTCAGCGTTTCGCTATTCTGACTATTTTTTTGGTTCTTCAACATCTGGGTATATGATATCCCATACATTTTTTCAGATAACCTATTTCTTAAATCAGTATAAGCTCCAACCAATTCATTCTGAACCGAAATATAGGTCCCGTATGAAGTTCCTCTATCACTTTCTAAAGAAATAATCGCTTTATTAGGATGATCAGAAGATTTAGGATCTTTATTACCCTCACACCAATCACATTCAGCAGGTTCTGCTCCATCAATTGGATTCCCAATGCCTCCACCGTTATCAATGAACTTTCTAGCTTCTTCACGAATTTTATCGATGGTCATGAACGTTTCACCTTCTACCAAAATATCATTATTACGATTTACTGTTACAATAAACACGTTTTTCTCTTTCAATTTTGGTGGTTCAGGCATATCTTCCGGCTGCTTTTCAGGCAATTTCCTGCTGATCCCTGTGTCCACATCCATCGTAGTAGTTACTAGAAAGAATATGAGCAACAAGAAAGCAATATCGGCCATTGACCC
>RCND010000639.1_pt1 | contig 20102 bp, 22 predicted proteins | sample 2041351 | NCBI WGS metagenome assembly RCND01 (sample SAMN09708230, study PRJNA481090) | Marine sediment metagenome, whole genome shotgun sequencing project. | biome: marine sediment; feature: ocean; material: sediment; isolation source: Sewage treatment plant 12B marine sediment (STP12B) ... | reverse complement strand
GCCAAATGCCGATCGCTGTAGTTAGAGAAGTATTCACGAAATAGGAGGTTGCACGGGTGCTGACCACGGATGTACTGCCGAGATTGAACAAGCGTGTGGTTGGTCTGGTTGTTGCCATGGCACTGGCGCTGTCACTTGCCTTTGCTGCCATCGGCAATAGCTGGACAGCTACCGCTGCCCCGGACTTCCCCTCGGGCTCCGAGGTTGTCGCCGAGGACAGCCTCGACCTGGCAGGCCCCTCATGGACTTGGTTCCGCATGGAACTTCCCCCGGTTGACACACTTGGTACAAGCTGGTCGTAGCGAACAATTGATGCGCATGCTGTTGTGGTCGGACGATTGTCCGGCCACAACTACGTCCACGTTCGCCCGCTGCTTTGCGGGTAGTGTGCATCCACCTAGCGAGGGGTGAGAGTTGAGTGGTGAAACCCGAATGGTCCCTTACGATCAACCGCGACGTCCGGTCGCGGAGATCGCGGAGCGCGCTAGTGAGTTCTACAACTTGTTGAACACACGTCGCAGTGTTCGTGCGTTTTCCACTGATCCTGTTCCGCAACGGATCGTGGAATTGGCAATTCAGACGGCATCGACCGCACCATCGGGCGCAAATCGGCAACCGTGGACGTTTGCACTGATCGGTGATCCCATCGTGAAATCGAGGATCCGCAAGGCTGCTGAGGCGGAGGAGTCTGATAACTACGAGGGCGGGCGGCTGCCCGCCGAGTGGCGACTGGCTCTTGAGCCGCTTGGCACCGGATCCAGCAAACCCTACCTGGAGGACGCCCCGTGGCTCGTCGTGCTTTTTGAGCAGCGGTACGGCATCGATTCCCAAGGCGAGACGGTCAAGAACTACTACGTCAAGGAGAGCGTTGGCATCGCAGCCGGGATCTTTGTTGCTGCGATCCATCAGATGGGTTTGGTCACGTTGACCCATACCCCAAGCCCCATGGCATTCCTATCGAGGATCCTCGACCGTCCCGAGAACGAACGGCCCTTTGCACTATTCCCAGTTGGATACCCGGCCGCCGACTGCACCGTCCCTGACTTGAAGCGCAAGTCGCTCGACGAAATCGTCATCCACCGCTAATAACCCCGAACACTTCCCCCGAGAATCCGGAAAGAACGCCGCAGGCGTTCTCGCTTTGGTGAGGGCGGGACCGTGCCGATAGGTCGGAATAACGTTCGTCCGATTGGTCAGTCTTGCAGCAGGTCTATCACCCGTCTTCGTCGCCCGAAAGTGGCTTGTTTCGCGCCTTCTTCGACCATGCCCATATCCCTCTTCTGGTAGTTGACGAGGAACTGTGTGTAATCGAGGCCAACGATGCAGCCCACGACATTTTGGCCCTCGATCCGGGTGGCGACGGTCCTATCCATCTGCTCAGCGGGTTCTGGAGAGTGAGCGCAACCGCGGTAATGCGGATGATCGAAGCGGTTCGCCGTGAAATTCCGGTGGCAGCAGTCTCGGCTCGGACATCCTCGGATCTGCTCGTGGAGGTAGATGCGTTCGTGATCGATGAAGGGGATGTTTCCATGATGGGCGTGGTCATCGCCGACAGGTCGAGCGTCGATGATGCACAGCGAAGGCTCAAGGATCAGGAAGAGCGTTACCGGTCCCTCTTTGAGTGGGCCCCTGTCGCCATGCGTGAGGAAGACTTCACCGCAGTTGGCGCTTGGCTAGATCGGCTACGCGCCGAGGGTGTCACCGATCTAGCCGACCATATGGACAGTCACCCCCAGGATGTCGAGCGGGCAATCATGAGCATCCGCACCAGTCGGGTCAACGCAGCAACCGTCGAGTTGCTCAAGGCGCCCTCCGTGCTGACGGTCTTGCGTGGCTTCCATTCGTACGAGCTGACCCCGCAGGTCTTGGATGCGTTCAAACAGCAGTTCATGACCCTGTGGAATGGAGGAACTGATCACAAGGCTGACTACGTTGGGGTCAACTTCGTCGGGCAGCCCTTTGAGTGCCGTCTCCGCTGGACGGTGCCCCGGACCACACGGGGGCGAGATCTGTCACGGGTCGCAGTCTCGTTGCTCGATCTAACCCAACTCCGTGCCACCGAGCGCCGCCTGGAGCGTCTTGTCGCCGACAAGGACCGCTTCATCGCCAGTGTCTCTCACGAGTTGCGGACTCCGCTGTCGGCGGTCTTTGGATTGTCTGAGGAATTGTCCACAAACTGGGACAGGTTCGAGGAAGCGGAGCTACGAGAGCTCATAGGTCTCGTAGCAGCACAATCAGCCGACCTAGCTCTGCTGGTCGAAGACTTGTTGGCAGCCGCCAACCTTGACGCGGGCCGGGTCAGTATCAATGCCGAAGCCGTAGATCTGGGCAGCATTGCTGCCAAGGCTATTTCGGATTGTCGCCGCTCCAATCCCGGTCTCCAGGAGATCGAGGTTTCTGGTGAGTCGAAGGCTGCCCTTACCGATCCAGCGCGGACACGGCAGATCGTCAGAAACCTGATAACCAATGCGATCCGCTACGGAGGCGAAGAGATATCGATTGAAATCGGCGGTACAGACTCTCCATACGTCGCAGTTGTTGACGATGGGGAAGGTGTTGCCTCCGAGCATCGTGAGGCCATCTTTGTCCCATACTTCCAGGCGGGAGACGGCGACCGCATATTGGGCTCGCTCGGACTGGGTCTTTCGATATCGAGGGAATTGGCGCGTCGGATGGGCGGCGATCTGACCTATGACTACCGCGATGGTCACAGCATCTTTCAATTGGATGTCCCGGCCACCTAGAGCTGCATGGCGGTACGGCTACCATCGGTGGTTCAGCCAATCGGGAGTCTGCAACGTGTTTGATCTTGCCCAGGCCGCGGTGGAAGGTGCTCTCGCCGCTGGTGCCCAGTACGCCGATGCTCGGGTCGTTGTTTCGAAGAACCAATCGATAGCCGTCCTCAATCAGGAGCCGCAGTCGATTGACCAGGCGGAGCGAGCAGGAGTCGGGGTGCGGGCGCTTACGGGATCGGGGTGGGGCTTCTACGCAACCTCGGATATGTCCACCGCAGCCGCCCGCCGCGCCGGCGAGCAGAGTGCGGCAATTTCCCGTGCCTCTGCCTCGGTGCCCGGTCCAGATATGCCGCTCGCTGACGTTCCGGTTGTTGAGGCGTTCTATGAGACCCCCCACGAGGAAGATCCATTTTCGGTCCCCATCTCGGAAAAGGTGGACCTGCTGGTTGCGGTTACCAAGACCATGCAAGAGGTCGACGGTATCGCCCTTGCCGGTGGCAACCTCTCGTTCTGGGACACCGATAAGTGGTTTGTCTCCTCGCAGGGGCACCGTATCCACCAGCACCTTTTGGAGTCAGGCGGCGGTTATGACGCCACGGCTCTTGGGGAGAACGAGACCCAGCGGCGGTCCTATCCACAGTCGTTTGGTCAGTTCGAAACGGGTGGCTACGAGGCCGTACGTCGCTGGGACTACGAAGGAAACGCGGGCCGAATCGCCCAGGAGGCAGCTGCACTGCTCACTGCTCCTGCTCTCGAGGAGGGCGAGAAGTCGCTGATTCTCGAAGGGTCGCAGCTGGCGCTACAGATCCATGAATCGGTTGGTCACGCTATCGAGCTCGATCGCATCCTCGGCTGGGAAGCTGCCTTTGCCGGCACTTCTCATCTCGAACTCGAGAAACTGCGTACCCACAAGTACGGCTCCCCACTGATGAATATCACAGCAGATGCGACGTTGCCGGGTGCTCTGGGTACCTTTGGCTTCGACGACGAAGGAACACCCGCCCAGCCGGTCGACATTGTCAAAGAGGGCATCTGGGTCGGGGTGCTGTCCGGTCGTGACTCTGCCTCGATCGCTGGCTTGCCACCGGGGGGCATGGTGAGAGCCGACGGATACAACCGATTGCCGATGGTGAGGATGACCAACGTTGGGATTCTTCCCGGCGATTCCAGCCTCGAAGAGATCATCGCCGACACAAAAGACGGCGTATACATGGCGACGAATCGGTCGTGGTCGATCGACGACAGACGTCTCAATTTTCAGTTCGGTTGTGAAATCGGATGGGAAGTGAAGAACGGCGAGCTAGGTCGCATGGTCAAGAACCCGACCTACACCGGGATCACACCCCAGTTTTGGGGTCAGCTGGACAAACTGGCGGGCGGTGACGAGTGGGTCCATTGGGGCACCCCCAATTGTGGAAAGGGACAGCCGATGCAGGTTGCCCACACCGGACACTCGGCGGCACCCGGGCGTTTTGCCACGGTAAGAGTGGGGGTGCGGGCATGAGCCGGACTATCGAGCTTGCCAGCCATGTGCTCGACCACGTCGCTGATCGGGCTGAGGCGGAGATTGTTGTATCGGGCGGCGAGTCCGCCCTGACTCGGTTTGCCAACTCGTTCATCCATCAGAACGTTGCTGATGAGGGCTACGAGATAGCGTTGCGGGTTGCGGTTGACGGTCGAGTCAACGCGGCGACGACTACCAGTCTGGAGAACCTCGACGGTTTTGTCGATGACACCATCGGGATCGCCTCGCTGCAGATGGTTGATGAGGGCTGGCCGGGGCTCACTCCGCCACTGGACGTAGTGGACCCCAAGCACTTCGACGAAGCCACGGCTGCGGCCTCGCCAGCCGAGCGGGCGTCAAAGGTGGCTGATTTTGTTGCGGCTGGGCCCGGCATGCGGGCCGCCGGATACTGTGAAACGGTTGGGCACGACGTTGCTTTTGTCAATACAACGGGGCACCGAGCGTTTGGTCGCTACACCAGGGCCAGCCTCGATGGGATTCAACAGATCGATGGTGCCGCTGGCTCGGGACATGCCACCTCGCAGCGAATCGGTGATATCGATGGAACTGCGGTTGGTTCGCTTGCAGCTGATCGTGCCAAGCAAGGCTTGGATGCATTCGATCTGAAGCCGGGCGAGTACGAGGTCGTTCTGGCTCCGGAGTGCGTCGCAACCATTGCGATGTTCCTGGCGTACTACGGCTTCAACGGCAAGAGCCATGCAGAAGGGCAGTCGTTTGTCGACGTTGGCAAGAAGCAATTTGATGCTTCGATCAACCTCTATGACGACGCCACCGACGTTCGTGCTCTGGGGGTGGGGTTCGATGCGGAAGGTACCCCGAAGCACCGGCTTGACCTCATCAATGCTGGCGTCAGCAAGGGCATCGCTCACGACCGACGTACTGCAGCCAAGGCTGGGGCGCACCCAACTGGTCACGGTGATCCTGGGTCGGAAGTGTGGGGTCCGCTACCCACCGCGGTGTTCCTTGAGCAAGGCGATGTCCGTGTTGACGAGATGATTGCATCGGTCGATAGAGGCCTATACGTTGCCACCTTCAACTACTGCCGAGTCCTGGATCCCAAGACGCTGGCGGTTACCGGTCTCACCAGGAACGGCACCTTCATGATTGAGAACGGCAAGATCACAGGTGCGGTCACGAATATGCGTTTCACCCAGTCGTTCGTGGAGGCCCTCGAGCAGGGTCAGGTAGAGGCCATCGGGAACGACGCCCGGTTCGCCGACTCGGAGTTCGGCCCCGGGATGATGCACGTTCCCAGCCTGCAGCTGGAGGGTTGGAACTTCACCGGGGGAGCTGGTGGATAACGATGTGGTCGCACAAGGACAAGCTGGTACCGATCGCCGAATTCGCCGATCGTGCGGTTGCTGAGGATGCCTGGGCCGTGCTGGAGGAGGCGGAGATTCCCGCCAACGTCCTCACCGAGCCGGGCGCTTTTGGTACCCCGGTTTTGCATCGGATCGAAGTGGAGCGGGCCAACGTGCCAACTGCTCAGGCATTGATCGCTCATTTGGTCAAAAAAAAGAACGGTCCGACCTAAGTCGGACCGTTCTTTGGTAGCTCTGATCAGTGGCTGTGGTCGTGCTCGTGTTCGTGGTCGTGCTCGTCTGAGTTCTCGTCCGAGTTCTCCTCGATCTCACTACGTACCGAATCCATGTCAAGACCCTGGGCCTGGGTGATGAGGTCCTCGAGTGCGTTCTCGGGGAGCGCCCCTGGCTGCGAGAAGATGCCGATTTTCTCGCGGAAGATCATCAGCGTCGGGATCGAGCGGATCTGGAAATACGAAGCCAGTTCCTGCTCGGCCTCAGTGTCAACCTTGGCGAAGACAACACCGTCATACTTCTCAGAGATCTTCTCGTAGGTCGGTGCAAAGCTCTTGCACGGTCCGCACCATTCCGCCCAGAAATCGACGAGGACGATGTCGTTGTTGAGGACGGTCTCTTCAAAAGTGTCTTTTGTTAGGTTGACTGTTGCCATGGATCTCACTCCGGGTTTGGTTAATCGGTCCCCGACTTAACGCATAAGGATTCGTGAATATTCCCGCTTGTCAGCGATTTTGATGAGAGGACCTTCACGCCACGAGCGACCGACGGTGCATGTTGTCGGGTCCAGGGTAATCCCTAAGGAAGATGTTGAATGACTCCAGTTCCGGCTCATTGGCTGCCCTGCGGGCAGCCGGCGGCGGTCAGATTACGTAGACTGCTGCGCTGTGCCTTCCTTGACGCCTTATGTCGCCTTCACCAGGGTTGCCGCCCGAATCGGGGTGACAACCATTCTTCGCGATGTCGATCTAACCGTGAACCCTGGTGAGTCGGTTGGGTTGTTTGGCTCCAACGGTGCCGGCAAGACCACCCTGTTACGCCTCATAGCCACGTTGCTGCGACCCAGCGGCGGCAACGCCCAAGTACTCGGTGTCGATCTGGCGAGCCAGGACCGGTTCGGAGTTCGGTCCCGCATCGGGCTCATCGGGCACAGCCCAGCTCTGTATCCCGAGTTGAGTCTGGAGGGCAACCTCGAATTCTCCGCACGGATCGCTGGTGCCGGTGAGTCAGCCGCTCACGACGCCTTGCAGGTTGTCGGCCTCGGTCAGGCAGCAGGCCGTCTGGCGGGGGAGGCCTCACACGGTATGCAGCGTCGTGTCGAATTCGCCAGGGAGATCATGCTGAAACCGGACTTGCTGCTCCTCGACGAGCCCCATTCGGCCCTGGATCCAAGTGCGGTCGAGCTTGTCGAGCACATCGTGGCTGGAGTTCTCGAAAGGGGCGGGGCTGTGGTGCTGGTGTCGCATGACATCGAGCGAGTTGCGCCAATGGTGACCAGGACCGCCGAACTGACCGGGGGGACACTCCAATGAGCGAGAGGTTCTGGCCGCAGGCATTTGCGATTGTCCGTCGTGATCTGGATCGGGAGAAGCGCTCCGGCGAAGTGGCTTGGGTGACTATTCCCTTCGGTGCTATCGCGCTGTTGCTCGTGCCGCTCGCAGTCGGCATCAATCAGGATGTTCTATCGCGCATCGGTACCGGGATGTTGTTCGTTGTGGTGATGTTGTTTGGGGTGCTTACTGCAGTACGTCGGACCAACATCGAAACCCCGGCACAGCGTGATGCTATCGCTTTGCTCGGCATCGACCCGGTCGCCGAATTCGTTGGCAAAACCCTGGCAACTGCGGTCCTGTTGCTTGCGTTTGAGATCGTGATGGGTGCGGTCACCGTCGCTCTATACGGTCTCGAGCTTGCGGGTTGGGAATGGATGCTGATCGTCATGCCACTCACTGCCATCGGACTTGCAGAACTAGGGACGTTATCGGGGGCAATCGCATCCAGCGTGAACGCCGGACCGGCCCTGGTGCCGCTGCTGGTTACGCCGCTGGCAATCCCGCTGTTGCTCGGTGCCACCCAAACCGTCGAGTCTATGAGCGGAGATAGGGGTAATCTGTCCTGGCTGGTACTGATGGCGATCGTGGTTCTGATTCTGGCGATCGTCGGCGTACTAACCGCAAGACCCCTGCAGGAGACTCGATGACTGATGCAACTCGCCGCAGCCCACACTGGCTCGACGTCCTTGCTGTCGCGTCCATCCTTGTCGCTCTAGGGTTTGTGTTGGGCGGCCCCAGCATCGCGTCCCAGGGTGATGCTGCTCCGATGCTCTTTGTCCATGTGCCGACCATTTGGCTCGCATATCTCGCCTTCGGCGTCACGTTTGTCGCCAGCATTGCCTACCTCGCCACCAAAAGGCTGCGCTGGGACCTGGTCGCCGGGTCATCAGCTGAGATCGGGGTCGTGTTCACCACGGTTGCCGTCATTGGCGGGGCGATCTGGGGCAAGGCAACCTGGAACACTTACTGGACTTGGGATGCTCGACTCACCCTCACCGCAATCATGCTCTTTGTGTACATCGGATACCTGGCGCTACGGCGGGCCATCGTCGACCCCGAAGCCCGCGCCAGGCGATCGTCGGTGCTCGGCATACTTGGCCTAGTCCAGTTGATCCCCGTGCACTTCTCGGTCACCTGGTGGGTGACGCTCCATCAGTCCACCACCTTCCGCCCAGGCGATATCCAAATGGACGGGCCAATTCTCACTGTGCTGCTGGTTGCGGTGGCGGCTTTCACAGTGATCTATGCAGCTTTGTTGCGGCACCGGGTTCACCTAGCTGAGTTGGAGTTGGCTGCCTTCCGAGCCGCCGCTGCTGTCGAGGGCCCCGTCGCTGGTGATGCGGTTAGTGCACCAAGCATCGGGACAACGGAGGCGGGCGTATGAAATACGTGGTCGTTGGGTACATCCTCACCTATGGAACCCTCATCGGATACGTGTGGTTGCTAGCGCTGCGTCTCCGCGCCGCCCACAAGCGGGTGGGTGATCAGACGTGATTCGACGCTATTGGAAGTTCCTCGTCCCCGCCTTTTTTGTTCTCGGTTTGATGATCGTGTTGCTGGTCAATCTGACGAGCAACCTTGTCTACTTCCGTACCCCAACCGAGTTACAGACCGAGATCGCCCCTTCATCTGAGCGGCTTCGCCTTGGCGGGCAGGTGGTGGCCGGTACCGTGACCGAGAACGGCGAGACCCTCCTGTTGACGGTCACCGATGGGCGTGAGTCAATGCAGGTAGAACATGCCGGTGTGATCCCCCAGCTCTTTGAGGAGGGGCAGGGTGTGATCGTAGAGGGCACCTGGGATGGAACCACGTTCCATTCGGACACGATGCTGATCCGCCACGATGAGCAATATCGGACCGAGGACAACGTGATCTACGACACGACTGACTACGAGCTCGACGAGTCGTGATTGCCACCATTGGTCTGCTCGGCATTCTGCTGGCGACAGCGTCATCGGTGATTTTGATCGTCTATGCGTGGAGGGCCGCCAGAAGCCCTGAGGCCAGCCCGCAGGCCATTGTGATGCCCGTGACGATGCTGCTCGCTGGCTCGGTCATCGCGTTTCTGGCCCTCGAGGCAGGGATTCTTTCGCACGATTTCTCGCTGCGCTATGTTGCCGCCAACTCGAGCACGACGACACCAATCATTTTCCTGCTGGCGGGTGCGTGGGCCGCGCTTGAGGGAAGCATCGTGTTGTGGGGTCTCATCCTTGCGGTCTTTACCTATTTGGTTGCCCGCACCGTCACAACGGGCGATCGTCTTGGTCTTACCGCCCTCGCCGTCATCGGAGTGGTCTCTCTGTTCTGGTTCGGTCTGATGGCCACCGTCTCGAATCCCTTCCGGGTCTGCACCGAGGTCATCGCCGGGTCATGTGCGGCGTCAAGTTGGCTCCCGTTCGTCGCATCCGCAGCGCCGCTTGACGGTGTTGGGGCCAATCCATTGCTGCAGAACCACATCCTGATGGCGATCCACCCTCCGATGCTCTACGTCGGATATGTTGGCTTCACCGCTCCGTTTTCGTTCGCAATCGCCGCCCTGATCAGGGGTGACCAGGGCAGTGTCTGGCTGGAGCGCACCCATCGTTGGTCTGTGATTGCGTGGGCTTTCCTTGGCTTCGGCATGCTGCTCGGCGCCTGGTGGTCCTACGAGGTCCTGGGCTGGGGTGGCTACTGGGCATGGGATCCAGTGGAGAACGCGGCGTTTCTCCCGTTCCTCGCCGCCACCGCCTTCATCCACTCCGCTGTGGTGCAACGTCGCCGCGGCATGCTGCAAGCGTGGAACCTAGTGCTGGTTATCGCCACTTTCTCGTTGACCATCTTGGGGACTTTCCTCACCCGATCTGGCACCATTATCTCGGTCCATTCGTTCACCCAGTCAGGCGTTGGTCCGCTGCTGCTCGCTTTCCTGGTGGTCGTTGTGCTCGGGTCGCTGGCTCTGTTTGCGTGGCGTTCCCACCTGCTCGGCTCGGCCCCGCGGCTTGACTCATTGGCGAGCCGTGAAGGGGTGTTCCTGTTCAACAACCTCATTCTGACCGTGTTTGCCCTGGCCGTGCTCATGGGGACTCTGTATCCAATCGCACTCGAGGCAATGGGCAGCGCTCGCGTCTCGGTGGGAACTCCCTACTTCAATCGAGTGACGATTCCTGTTGCTTTTCTCCTACTCCTGGCGATGGGTATCGGCCCGGTCACCCCATACCGCTATGCGCGGCCGCGTGTGGTGTGGGAACGGATCGCGGCGCCACTTGTTGCCGGGCTTGTCGCCGGTGCCATCGCCGTTGGATCAGGCATCGAATCGATCCCCGTTGTTGTGATCATCGCTCTCGGTGCATTTGTGATCGCCACGATCCTCAAGGAGTACCTGAAGCAGGTAGGCAAAGTGAAGGGGAGTCGTCTTGGTGCAGCAGGACGGGTCTTGCGACGGGACCCGGGATTCTGGGGCGGACAAATTGCCCACGTTGGGGTTGCTTTCCTTGCCGTCGGTATCGCCGCCTCCAGTGGGATGGCATCTCGTGACCAGGTACGTGTTTCTGTCGGGGAGTCGGCCCAAGTCGCCGGCTATTGCATCGTGTACGAAGAGGCGACCTCGAGGATGGAGCCGAACCGCCGAGTCACCGGCGCCCGGGTCTCGTTGCGGGATGCCGATTGCGCAAACGAAATCGATTCGATGGAACCTGTCTTCAACCAATATGCGCGCCCTCCGGCGGTCGCGACGCCCGCCGTCCACACCGGCTTGTCAGAAGACGTGTTCGTCGCCCTCGCCAGCGTGCCGGGCGATGATGTCGTGCTCGATGTGATGGTGTTCCCGCTGATGTGGACGCTGTGGTTTGGCGGTCTCGTCACGGTGAGTGGCGGTATGTGGGCCGTGTTTGCCAAGAAACCAAAGCGCAAGGGTGCCGTGTCGGAACTGGCGGAGGCGACCCATGTCTAAGCGGGTCCGTCAGCTCGGGGGTTGGGCGGTTGCCCTCATTGCCATGGGGGTCATTGTCATCGGATTGCTCCCGGGGTCGGCAGTCGCTGATCCGGATGTTCGAGAACAGCACCTGGCACAGCGGATCGCCTGCCCCTGGTGCCATGGCCAGTCGCTTGCCGAGTCCGATTCCGCGGTTGCCCAGGACCTGGTGGTGATCCTTCGCGAGAAGATCGACGCCGGCTGGTCTGACGGCCAGATCTACGACTTCTTTGCCTCGGGATACGGCGATCATGTGCTCCTCGACCCACCTCTCACTGGTTGGGGGATTGCACTTTGGTCGTTGCCCGCGGTGGCGTTGCTTTCGGGTGGCTGGATCATCTGGAAACGGCAGCGGGTGACGGTATGACTCTGGAGACCGGTCGTATCCAGGAGCGAATTTCCCAAGCCGAGCGAGATCTGGCCGAGGTTGCAGAGCAAGTGGCTCTCGGTGAGATCGATGAGGAGACCGCGGAACGACTCCGGCAACGCTACGAGGCGGAGCGGGCAACCCTTGCCGAGCAACTTGCGGGAGCAACCGATGGGGAGTCCCCAGCACCGCTCGTGCCGAGCCTCATTACCGGACGGAGACTCGTTGGTGCGGCCGTGCTGGCTGTCGCCGCCGCTGTTCTTGCGTTTGGGGTCGTCAAGGCGGTCGGCGAACCCGCCGCCGAGGGTGTGGCTTCAGACGTAGTCACCGGTCAGGGTGTCAACCTCGATGACATCACCAACGAGCAGTTGGAGGTGGTCATTGCCGAGAACCCCGACATCGCTCCGATGCGTTTGGCGCTTGCCGACCGATACTTTGGAGAAGGCGATTTCTCCAACGCCCTGAATCACTACATGTACGCATTGGAGACCCTCGAGGTCAAAGACCCTTCGGCTTTGGCCAATGTGGGATGGATGACGTACCTGTCGGGCGTGCCCGATGTGGCCGCCTCATTTGTCGAAGAGAGCCTTGAGATTCAACCCGATGGTGGAATCGCCTTTTGGTACATCGCCAACATCAGGTTCTACGGTCTCGGCGACGCAGCCGGGGCGTTGGAGCCACTACAGCAGCTTCTTGCCTATGAAGAGCTCCCCGATCAGATCAAGTCCCAGGCAGAGCAGCTTCTGGCTGAAGTGGAGGCGGCGCTATGACCGATAACCGTGGTTCTGCGTTGACGTTCTGGTTGGTTATCGCGGCCGGGATTGCTGTGATGGTCTTTGGCATCATCTTTGTTGGCCGATTCGATGCCGACATCACTTTGACGCCGTCGCCACTGATCGACGAACCGGCACCCGACGTTACGATTCGCTACTTGGATTCCGCCGACGAGTTTCGGCTTGCGGACTATCAGGGGCAGATAGTCGTCATCAACTTCTGGGCTTCATGGTGCCTCAACTGTCGTACCGAGCACGAAGCACTCAACACGGCGGCTGCCGGCTACGACGATCTTGGCGTCAGCTTCATTGGAGTTGCCTACCAGGACCGGGAAAGCGCCAGCAAGGACTTCCTTGCCGAGCTGGGCAGGGGTGACCCCTACACCTACGGGATCGATGAGGGCTCCCGGGTCGCCGTCGAGTTCGGGATTCTTGGCCTCCCCGAGACCTTCTTTATCGATAGAGAAGGCATTATTCGTGCCAAGGTGAGCGGTCCCGTCAGCGGGGCGCTCCTCGCCCAAACCATCGAGGCAATCGCCCTTGGTGAGATCGTCGACCCGCAGATAACCACCGACGACGTGGAAAACCGCTAGGTCTCTGCGAACCCGGCGGAATCTGGGGAACCCTGCCAGACATTGGTGGCGTCCAATCGACATCGCATGGCTACAACCGTGCGACAACATTGGAGGCAACAATGATGAAACGCAACAAGATCGCTACCACCGTGTTGGTGATGGCGATGATCGTTTCCTCGTGCGGGGGAGACGACGAGTCAACCGATACGACTTCGGGGAGGATCGACCGACCGGCAACCACAGCCCCCGACCGATCAGGATCCGAGACAACGACAACGATCGCCGCGGCTACCGAAACCACGGCTGCCGCCACCGAAACAACGGCGGCCCCATTAGTAATCGCCGGCGGAGACTCCGCCCGGCTGCGTGACGAAGAGCGGGAAGTGGTTGGACCACCAGAAACCACTATCCCCAAGGATGTGGAATTCGCCGACTACGGAGCCAATCCGTTCGAGGACCCGCTTGACGATGCTCTTTCGACCTTTGCTGTAGATGTAGATACGGGTTCGTACACGCTGATGCGGGGTTGGGTCAACGGTGGCAATCTCCCCGACCGTGACTCGGTCCGTGTCGAAGAGTACGTGAACTACTTTGACGGTGGCTACGTAGCCCCCGAGGACTCAACCTTCGCGGTCTATGCCGATGGAGGTCCAGCACCCTACTGGGACTCGCGTAATGACATTCTGCGAATTGGGATTCAGGCTCGTGAGGTCACCGAGCGACGCCGCCAAGACATCAACCTGACGCTGGTTGTTGATGTCTCCGGATCAATGGATGACCAGGGCAAGCTTCGGACCGTTCAGGAATCTCTCGAGATGCTGGTCGACCAACTCGACCGGTTCGACACGGTCGGGATTGTGGCTTACAGCAACAGTGCAGATGTGGTGCTTGAACCTACATCAGTGAGTGCGCGTGACGAGATACTCGATGCCATTGACCGGCTCGAAGCAGGTGGCAGCACCAACGCTGAAGCTGGCCTGATTCTTGGCTACGAACTGGCAGACGAGTCGTACCAACGTGATGAAGTCAACCGGGTGATGCTGTTGTCGGACGGGGTTGCCAACGTCGGCAACACGGGTCCCGGATCGATTCTTGAGCAGATAGGCGAGCAAAGTCGACGCGGCATCGATCTCGTCACCGTTGGCGTCGGGATTTCTACATACAACGATGTTCTGCTCGAACAACTCGCCGACCAGGGCGACGGTTGGTATGCCTACGTTGATACCGTTGCGGAGGCGGAGCGGCTCTTCCAGGAACAGCTGACGACCAGCTTTGAGACAGTTGCCCGCGACGCCAAGGTCCAGGTCGAGTTCGATCCTGAGTATGTCGAGGAATATCGGCTGATCGGGTTCGAGAACCGCGACATCGCCGATGACGACTTTCGTGACGACACCGTTGACGCCGGTGACCTGAATGCAGGGCATTCGGTCACCGCGTTGTATGAGGTGGCTCTCACCAGGGATGCATACCGAGTCGACGATTCGTTCGCCACGGTGCGGTTGCGTTGGACAGATGCCGAGTCGGGCAGAGAAGAAGAGATCGAGGGTAACGTTTCAACCACGCTGCTCGCCGATAGCTTCACTGACACCAGCCCCGAGTTCCAGCTGGTCACGTCTGTCGCCGCCTATGCCGAAGTTCTGCGGGACAGTCGATGGGTGCGCGGACTAGACCTGGACGAGGTCCTTGACGAGGTCGAGCAGCTTCCCTGGAGGGAAATCGATGATGAAGCGGCTGACGAATTCATGGATCTGCTGGAACAAGCCGTGAGGCTTGATCGGTAGGTAGGAGTACCTAGAGGGGACGGGGCGATACCCCGTCCCCTCTACTAGGTCTTTGCGCCACGGATAACTAGGTTGCCGAGAAGCTGCTGCGACGATGCCGCGATTTCGGCGACGGCGCGGTCGAACACCGCACTGTTGTGGCTGGCCGGCTGGCGAAATCCGCTGATCTTGCGGACGAATTGGAGAGCGGCGGCTTCGACTTCTTCTGGGGTGGCGGGGATGGTCCCCTCACGGAGGCGCTTGATTGATCTACACATAGAATGACCCTACATGTCAGAAACCGAACGTAGTCACTGGGATCTCCGTTACTCGACCGAAGGTGCCCGCAGCACTGTGCCTGCGGCGTTCCTTGTGGAAGTAGCGGACCAGATGCCGCCACAAGCTCGGATACTGGACGTTGGTGGCGGGAGCGGACGCAACGCAATCTGGTTGGCGCAACGTGGTCACAATGTCACGATCGCCGACATCTCTGAGCCTGGCCTAGAGCTGGCTAGGAAGGCCGCCAAGGATGCAGGTGCAGAAATCGCCACCATCACGATGGACTTTGACGAGGACCCCATCCCTGCAGGGCCGTGGGACGTGATTGTCGACTTCCATTTCATCAAGCGGTACCTATTCCCTGATTTCCGTCGGGTACTCAGACCAGGTGGCCTGCTCGTGTTCTGCCGGGCAACAATGCGCAATCTGGAACGAAGTGACCGGCCTCCACGTCCCTATCTGCTCAACGAGGGCGAAGGCTGGGATCTGCTGGATGGGTTCGAGCTGCTCATCGCTCGGGAAGGCTGGTCTGTGGAAGAACGTCACGAGTTCGAGGCATTGGCCAGAGTGCCCGAGGCTGGCTGACCTGGTTGGATTCTGGGTGGGTGCGTGGCCTCTAGCATTCGCAGAGATTGCGATGTGAGGAGCCCACTATGACCGTTGAAGCTGAGTACCGTCTACCGCGAACGGTTATCCCGTCTCGCTACGAGCTGACATTGGCTCCCGATCTTGGCTCCGCATCGTTCACCGGCACCGAGGTGGTGGATGTCATCGTCACCGCGCCGACCAACACGGTTGAGCTCAACGCCATCGAACTCGAGATCAGCGGTGTCGAGATGGTGTCGTCGGACTATCGGCATGCCGCATCATCGATCACCTATGACGCCGAGCGAGAGCGGGCGACCTTCACCTTCGACCAAGACCTCAGCGAAGGAGACTGGCAGCTCCACGCCAAATTCAGCGGGATCCTCAACGACGACCTGCACGGCTTCTACCGCTCGACCTACAAAGACGCTGACGGCAACCAACAGGTCATCGCCACCACCCAGTTTGAGGCCACCGATGCCCGTCGCGCCTTCCCTTGCTGGGATGAGCCAGATCTCAAGGCGACGTTTGCGGTAACCCTTGTTGTCGATGAAGGCCTTGTCGCAGTCTCCAACGCATCCGAGATCGCTATCGAGCCGACGGGTGACGGCAAGGTCGCTCACCGTTTTGCCGAGACGATGAAGATGGCGACGTACTTGGTCGCTTTCATCGTTGGCGATTTCGAGATCAGCGGACCGGTTCCGGCGGCCGGAGTGCCGCTGCGAGTGTTACACACGCCGGGCAAGGGGCACTTGGCCGATTTTGCGCTGGAAGCGGGTGCGTTTGCTCTCGACTACCTAGCGACGTACTACGACATTCCTTATCCGGGCGACAAGCTCGACATGATCGGCGTTCCCGATTTTGCATGGGGTGCGATGGAGAATCTGGGGGCGGTCACCTACCGCGAAGCCGCTTTGCTTGTCGACAGAAAACGAGCCACCCAGGACGAGCTGGCTCGTGTCGCCGACATCATCGCTCATGAGTTGGCTCATATGTGGTTTGGTGATCTGGTCACAATGAAGTGGTGGAACGGCATCTGGCTAAATGAGGCCTTCGCCACCTTCATGGAGCTCAAATGTGTCGATGCGTTCCGTGCGGATTGGAATCGTTGGCTCAGTTTTGCTCACTTTCGATCCACCTCGATGGACGTCGATGGTCTCACCTCTACCCGTCCCGTTGAATTCCCAGTGGCATCGCCAGCAGAGGCCAACGAGATGTTCGACACCCTCACCTACGGCAAGGGTTCGGCGGTCCTTCGCATGCTCGAGCAGTATTTGGGGGAGGAGACATTCCGGCGCGGGATCAGCCGCTATCTCAAAAAGCACGCCTATGCCAATACTGAGACCGACGACCTGTGGGAGGCGCTCGAGGCCGAATCAGGTGAACCAGTCGGCGAGATCATGAGCGGTTGGATCTATCAGGGTGGCTACCCGCAGCTCGACGTAACCGTTACCGAAGATGGATACCGTCTCGAGCAGCGCCAGTTCCGTTTCCTTGGTGGCGGCGATGCCACCTGGCAGGTTCCGGTGTTGTACCGCAGCGGCCGGGAGGAGGACAGGATTGTTGTCGACGATGGTGCGGTGGTGCCGTCCACCGCCGACAACTTTCTGGCTAACCGTGGCGGCGACGGCTTCTACAGGATCAACTACCCAAGCGAGATGCTGGCCAACCATGCGGAGGGCTTCTCCGATCTAGCTCCCGCAGAGCGCTACACCCTCATTGCGGACTCGTGGGCAAATGTGTTGGCAGGCAATGCACCGGCGCAGGACTTCATTGGCCTGGTGGGTGCAGTGCGGGGGGAAACTGAACCCGACGTGTGGGGAGCCGCGATTGGTGGACTTGCCGAGTTGTCACGGGTCATCTCGTCTGATGATCGTCCTGCTCTCCAACAGTTCGTGCGGGATCTTGCGAGCGGCCAGGCAGCGGACATGGGATGGAGCCCCGACGAGGGCGAAGGCGACCTGCAGCGGAGTCTGCGGGGCTTGTTGCTACGCACCTTGGCCAATCTTGGCGATGACGTAGCCATCCAGGAGACTGCCCGCGACGTCTTCGACCAGTCGATCGAAGACAGAGACTCGGTTGATGCTGACGTCGCTGATGCCGCAACAGCAATCGTTGCCGCCCATGGCGGACGAGCCGAGTTTGATCGGTTCTTGGAATTGCGTGCTGGGGCGGCAAGCCCCCTCGAAGAGGTGCGCTTTCTCCGTGCCGCTGCGGCTGTCCCCGATAAGGAGACTGCGGGGCGTCTCGTCGAAATGATTCTGGCGGGAGAGGTCCGCAGCCAGGATGCCAACTGGTTGCTGGCTCGACTACTAGGTCATCGCGACACTGGCCCGACTGTTTGGGGCCTGGTCAAGGAGCACTGGGATGCCATCTTGGCGTCGATGCCACCACAGAATCGTCGTCGTATGTTGGATCTGATCATGCATAGATCAGAGCCAGATGTTGCCGCTGATATCGCAGCCTGGTTGGAGCAACATCCGATCGGTGGTGCCGACAAGTACACCGCACAGCAGATGGAGCGGCTCCAGATCCGAGTGGGTCTTCGGGAGCGTGAGGGGGAAAGGCTCGGCTCAGGCCTCGGGGATTTGGCGTAGACCTGCGGTCAACAGGGCCAGCGACGTGAGAAAGAGCGCCAGCCCGATCACTGCTGGGGTTATCGAACCTGTCATGACTACGCCGACGATGCCGATCAGCACGCCAAGTTCGGCGATAGCGACGCGGATGATAAAACCCATGTGGGCACTGGCTGCGGTACGTGTTGCTTCGCCGGAACGTGACCACCACTGCAACGCCAGCAGAAGTCCGACTACCCCAAAGATGGCGGCGGCCAGTGCCGCACCATCGGCGAGGTCGGGGCTCTCTGGCTCGCCAAGGTCGACTGCGGATAACACCACCACGGCGACAACCCCAGCAGCCGCAAAGGAGCCTGCAATCAGGTTGAGGGTCTTCGTCATGTTTTCCACGCCAAGACTGTAGCGGGGCAAGGTGATGGTGCTTTGTGCCCCTGGTTAGTGGATCCCTCATGTTCCATGCGTACAATATGTGGGACTCATCAATCTAGGAGCGAAGACATGTCATTTATGGATACCGTAAAAGGTTGGTTCTCCACGGCGAAAGACACAGCTGGCGGCGTAGCCGAGAAGGCAGGCGACAAAGCTGAGGGTGCTTGGGACAAGACCAAGGACGTTGCTGGCGACGTCAAGGACAAGGCCGGCGACGCTGTCGATAAGGCCGGCGATGTAGCCGAGGGTGCTTGGGACAAGACCAAGGACGTCGCTGGAGACATCAAGGACAAGCTTGACGGCGACGACGAGCCCACTGCATAGGGACCCCGGGAACCTCGAGATCAAGAAGCCGCCGGCATGTCCGGCGGCTTTTTCTTGTCTACTCCCCGGCGACGGTGAGTTCGGTTGACCGGTCATTTGTCGACTGGACGTAGTCGGTACTGACCCACGTACCCGGCGGGATGTCATCGGCCGCCCGCCACTCGATGACTTCAAGGCCGTCAACCCAGACCGTGCCGGACTGAGACTGGGGAGGGGACAACCCAACGCCAACGAGAGCCGTGTTCGCTTCCGGCGGTATTGGCGGCATGTCGACCCAGAGCTCATGCCACTTGCCGTCGTTGACGAGTGGAAGCTGGACGTCAATAGTCTTAAGTGGTGTCGATTCGGGAACCCGGGTTGGGTCGGTGTCATCGAACTCGTAGAAGATGACCCTGACAAAGGGAATGCCGGCACCGACGCGCTTGCCCCAGACCCGGATGGCGTGGATGGCCGGACCATCCATGGGCTGACCATCGGCATCGAACCAGCGGTGTGGTGGCAAAGAGACCCGGGCCGCGGTCCGGGCAACGATGTCCGAGAGGTGCTGTGAGGTGCGGTCGAGGCGAACGGTCCACGGACCGGCTGGGCTAGCCGCGTCGATTTCGAGAGACCCGGGGGGCATGGACCACTCGAACGCCCCGCGGTCGACTCCATCGGCCTGGGAATCTTCAAGGGAGCCAAAACCAAAAACGTCTCGCCCGATCAGCAAACCAGAGGTGGCCGCATCAATCTGCACCAGAGCATCACCGGTCGGGTAGGGAACATCTCCAAGCAGGGAGACCGACCGCGACCCATGGCCTTGGGCCGGGACGATTGAGCCACGGCCCTGGTCGTTGACGACGGTTGCGGTAACCGGTGCCGATGTTCGTGAAGACCCAATCCGCAGATCGGGAAGCCGAAGCGACACGGCATGCTGCAGCGAAGCTTCATTGACCTGGCGGAGGATGAGATCGGCGACATCACCGGTTGCTGCTACGGGGCGGTAGTCATCGATGACAATCGGGTACAGAGTTGTCGCCACCAGCTTGGTTCCTTCAAATACCGTACGCAGAACTACCGAGGTGTGTGTGGAGAGGGAGTACTGGTTAGAAACGAAGTTGCCGAGGCTGTAGGCGATAAGTGTGTCCTTGTAGATCTCGAAGCCTTGGAGAACGTACGGATGGTGGCCAATGACCAGATCGGCGCCAGCATCGACTGCGGCTCTGGTTGCTTTGCCGAAGGACTCCGAACCCACCTCGGCGAACTGGAAACCACCATGAAGCTGCACTATCACCAGATCGGCGCCGGCAGTGCGGGCTGCGGCGACGGCTTGCTCGACGGCAGCTCTGGAGTACTGGGCGGCACCACCATGACCGC
>RCND010000638.1_pt1 | contig 20117 bp, 15 predicted proteins | sample 2041351 | NCBI WGS metagenome assembly RCND01 (sample SAMN09708230, study PRJNA481090) | Marine sediment metagenome, whole genome shotgun sequencing project. | biome: marine sediment; feature: ocean; material: sediment; isolation source: Sewage treatment plant 12B marine sediment (STP12B) ... | reverse complement strand
GCACGGATGTTGCGAAAGACGTTGTCACGGATGATCCATCCGGAGCCGGCGAGCACATCGACACCGTTGGTGTAGTCGCTTCTGGCCCGATCGGTGTATTCGATCAGCGTGCATTCGACGATGCCGTCATCGGGGTAAGGGCCGGGATTGCCTGCGGTTGAGCCTTTGACGAACTGTTCCCCGGCGTCGATGAGGTGGAGGTTGTAGAGGTGAACCCCATCTGCGTCGGCTTCTCCGTGGATCTGGATGAGGTGAAAGTAGGCATCGCGCAGGGAGAGATCCGCAATCAGAACGTTCTGTGCGTCGTACACCGCCATTGTGTGGGGGACGTTGCCGTACGAGGTATTGCTCATGCCCCGCCCGCGGAGCACCACTGCGTTCCGATTGCCGCTGGCGCTGCGGATGGCGACATCAGACACGCCACGGATGTTGAGAGTGTTGGTCAGGTCGTAGGTGCCATCGGCAATGAGGATCGTCGTACCGGAGGTGAGATTGTTCACCGCGTCCTGCAACTGGGCTTCGTTGGCGACTTCGACGATGGGTCCCGACGCGGGAGCGAGTGGGCCGCAGCTCGCAGTTGCCTGTGCCTGTGGCGCCGGCACGACTAGGGATGCCACGATTGCGATTGTTCCGATAGCGGCCTTGGTCAGATGCGACATGATGCTCCTTTGCGCCTCATCCCATTGTGACCATGTTGCACGGCCTATCGGAATATGGCCGGAGATCACTCCGTCGTCTTGTCCACCATGCCTGTCGCGTCCTCAGTCAGATTCATCTTGCGAATACCCATGAGAAGTGGAGCCACCAGCAGATGGATGGCCCCGCCTACAACGTACGCCGTCCCGTACGACCACACGTCAGCTGCTCGACCGAGGGCGGGTTGGATAACCACGCCACCGGTGCTCCCCATCAGTCCGTCGAAGGACAGCACCGTGGCTCGCTGCGCCGAGGGGATGAGTGAGTTGATCAGGGTCTGTCGAATGGGCACCGCCGCCGCCATTGTCACCGACGCCAACATGAGGGCAACGAGGGCAATCCAGAAGTTAGTGGTGAGGCCGACAATGACCAGCGCGGCGACCTCAACGACCGCCGCCGCAGCCAAAGCGCTTGACCGATGGCTGAAGAGACGCGAAACACGGGTAGCAGCGAACCCGCCGACTATCCGCGCCCCGGCAAACACTGCGGCCGCGGTTCCCGCGATCCAGGTTGCATTCGGGTCGCCGTATAGGTCCAGTAGGTGAGGCTGGAAGGCGTAGAACGCCCAGATCCCTACACCGAAGGAGAACGGTGCGGCAAGCATGAGCCGCCGCACCGGTCGATTCCTCAAGCCATGGTCGAGTGATGCCTTGGTTAGCTCCCGGACCTCGGTGCTGAAACGCTGCGACTTCTTTGGCTCGAAGCCAACATCGTGCATCCACATGTATGCCATCACGAAAGTCACGATCAGGAGCACTGAACGCAGGATGTAGGGAATCCCCAAACCGAACTGGGCGATCACGCCGCCACCTACCGAGCCGACCAGCATGGCGATTCCGCCGACCACAGCAGCCCGGCCGAAGATCTCCTCGAGTTGGCCTTCTCCTCCGGTTGCGGCCAGGGCATCAACCAGCCATGCCTCAGTTGCTCCTGAAAAGAAGGTGAACCCGAGCCCGAGAAGAGCAGACACCACAATCCATGCCCACAGCGGGCTGCCGGCCGCCCACAGCGCAAGGTAGAGACCGGTGGAGGCACCGAGGGTCACGGTTCCCCATAGGTAGGAAGCTCGCCGCCCAACGACATCGGCGACCACGCCTGTCGGAATCTCAAAGATGACCATGCCTGCAGTGAATGCGGCATTGGCGACAAAAGCCCCGGTATTGGACAGCCCAGCGTCGAGAAGGAAAAGAGTATTGATGCCAAAGATCAACGACGCCGCCAGAGTCTGTGACAGGGTAAGTAGCAGGTAGGTACGCCTGATTGCGGCGGGTGTTGTCGCCAAGTATCTGCCTTGCCGTCGATGGTGGGTTGTTGCCTGTCCTGAAGCTACACCGCTGGACGCGGTTGAGATGACGAGGATCATCAAGGGCATGTCATTTATTGCCGAGACACAGTGATAATGAATGGTGCCGAATCCGAGCCTGACCCGATACTGCCGTCCCATCTCGCCGGTACTCTGCTGCTGCGGGGGCGTCATCGCCTGACGGCGACTGTCCTCATTGCAGGGTTCTTGTTGGTCGTGGGTCTTCCGTTACAAAGGTCCTTGGGCCAATCCACCAATGCTCCCGTGGCGATTGCGACGTTCCTTTTAGCCTGGATGTGGGGCAAGTATCCCGGCGTTGTGATCGGATTCTCGCTAGCTCTTGGCAACTATTTCTGGGCACAAGGCGCCGGATTTGCGGGCGCCGGATTTGGTGGATCGTTTGCCGATGCCGTCGCCATTGCGGCAGTCGGTTTCCTGATCGGTCACATTGGCCAGCAGCTCGAACGTGCGCTGGGTGCCAGGGCACGTTCCGACATTGCCTTCAGCGAACTCGAATACGTCGCTCGAGACCGCATGCTTCGGATAACCGACCAAGTACCGGTTGGTCTCTATCGGACAACTCTGGAAGGTCGGATCATTGGCGGGAACGATGCTTTGAAGAGCATTCTCGGTTTTCGAGACGCTGATCAGATGCTGCGGGCCAACGTCCGGGACCTCTACGTCAGGGTCGAGGACCGCCACAGGCGGCTCGACGAAACGGGTTCGGCCGATGGCGTGTGGAGCGAGTTCGAGCTCAAGAAACAGGATGGACGTGCGATCTGGATTAGAGATTGGTCTCGTGCGGTGACGGACTCGACCGGGAAGGTGATCTACTTCGACGGCGTCCTCGAAGACGTGACGGACCAGCGCCTCGCCGACGAACTGTTCCGCGCTGCTTTTGAGGATTCACCATATGGCATGGCGATTTCGAGTGCCGAGGGAAGATTGGTCAGAGGTAACAGTGCCGTCGCCGAGTTGCTCGGGTTTGACCTAGCCGAGATGACCGACATCCACTTCTCTCAGTTCACCTTCGACGACGAGATGGATATCACACCAGCGGCCATCGAGAATGCCGTCGCCGGACAAGTGGTGCGGTACGAGAAGAAGCTGCGGCGAACGGACGGTTCGCATTTCCGGGCCCTGCTCAGTATGGCGCCTATTCACGATAGTGGTGATCCGCAACTGTTCATCTCACATGTGGTCGATATCACCGAAATCCGTGCAGCCGCCGAGGCGCTGGAGAATTTGGTTCGGTCCAAGGACGAGCTGATTGCAAGTGTTAGCCATGAGTTGCGGACTCCGCTGACAGTTGTACACGGGTTGGCTTCGGAGCTCGACGATGGGTGGATGTCGTTCTCGGTGCCTGAGCAGCAGGAGTTCATCAACCTCATTTCCCAGCAATCTGCCGAGGTCGTGCACATCGTCGAGGATCTCCTAGTTGCAGCTCGTGCCGACATTGGCAAGCTGCCCATCCAGGCAGAAAGTGTCGACATCCGCGGTGAGCTGGAAGCCGTCCTGACCGCGGTGCCCGACCTCGAGGTCCAGGTTGAACGGTTCGGGGTTGCCCCACCAGTCGCCTTTGCCGATCCGAACCGGGTTCGTCAAATCATTCGGAACCTGCTGGTCAACGCAAAACGATATGGCGGCCCGAACGTTCGTGCCTGCTTCGGTGCAGATCGAGATACTGTCTGGCTCGACATAGGCGATGATGGCGACGGCATTCCCAAAGAGTCGGTAACCCTCGTTTTCGAGCCTTACAGCCGGGCGCATAACGCGGACGGTCAACCATCGTCGGTCGGGCTCGGCCTGACGGTATCGCGGAAGCTGGCCGAGCTGATGGGGGGGACTCTCGACTACAGGTATGAAGACGGCTGGGCTTGTTTCCGGCTTGCCATGCCCGCCACCGGCCGGGTGCATAGCGGAGCCCCTAGGCCCGATTCAGCAGGAGCCGACGAATAAGAGGCGCGGCAGGCACTGGCTACGCTGTGAGCATGACCGCGGGTACGCATCCATCCGGAGTTGAGGCCAGCTCCGCACGGCCGCTCTATGTCGAGCGGGTCAACGCCGTGGTTGACTTCATCGAACAACATCTTGCAGAAGAACTGACGCTCGAGCGGCTTGCTGCCGTAGCCCATTTCTCCCCGTATCATTTCCATCGTGTCTTCAGCGTGCTGGTCGGAGAAACCCTGAATCGCTTCATCAGCCGGGTTCGCTACGAGAGAGCGGCCACGCTGCTCGTTCAGCAGCCACGGCGAAGGGTGACCGACATCGCCATCGATTGTGGGATCCCCAACCCTTCCTCTTTTGCGCGTTCATTCCGCGAGATGTTCGGCATGAGTGCCACGGCGTGGAGGGCAGGTGGCTACGGCGATCACGAGGGTCAGTCCACGGCAAGCGTGCGCGACCTTCTGGGCAACGTGGGTGTTATTAGAGATGACTACGGCATAGCGGCTACCGGCTGGGATGCCGACCGCGGACGAACGGTCTGGGACATCAAGTGTGGCGATCTCGGCTCCTCGCAAGTGGAGGTCGTAGATGTTCCGAGTCGTGAAGTCGCCTACGTGCGGCGTACCGGTCGGTACCAGGGCCTTGGCGAGGTCTTCGCAGACATCTTCGATCGATTGATGACGTGGGCAGGGCCGCGCCAGTTGGTCACCGACGACTCTTGGGTTGTCGCTGTCTACCACGACAACCCCAGCATTACCGACGACGACAAGCTGCGGGTCAGCGCCTGTATCGACGTTCCGGAGGACACTCCTGCCGACGGTGAGGTTGGGCGAATGCGGTTACCCGGCGGGCCATGTGCGGTCGCTCGATTCGAACTCGGCGAACGAGATTATGCAAAGGCATGGTTTGCAGTAGCCGGTGGCTGGCTTCCCGATAGCGGCTATGAACCCGACGACCGTTTGCCTTTCGAGCGGTATCCCATTGGGATGTCGACCACCTCCGCTGACACTGAGGTGGTCGACATCTGCATACCGGTTAGGCCGTTGCGTCGCTACTGAGCGTTCGCGAACACTGCTCCCCAATCAAATGTCGCCGAGTCCTCGTACCAAGACGGCCATTGTGCGCACCAATCGGGGGTGGTTGTGTCACGAATCCGATCGACTGCGGGTAGATACGGCTTGATGTCGAGAACGGGGGTGCTGGGCTCGGCGTCGATGTAGGCGATCTGGATGACCCCAGCCTGGATGTCAAGCGACAGCACCGGAACCGCGGTCAGTGCAATGGGGTTCGGCCGAGCCGGCGACCGGGTTGCGAAGATCCCGACCTGGTCTGGTCCCGCCTTGTACGGCTTGTCAGCGATCGTCATTTCGCGGAAGGCTGGCTCGTCGAGTTGGTCGCACCACCACAAGATATTGAGGTGGGAGAATCCGTCGAGTTCCGTGAGTGCGGGCCGGTACTGCTCACTCACCACAATCGCGAACCCGCCCTGGTCAACCCTGACGTGACCTATCGGTACGACCTGATATTCGGCACTTGCCATCGCTTGCTCCTTGTTTGCGCTTACGATCACCGTATGGCGCGAGCGGTCAGATGGCTTTGCGATTCTTGCGATAGCCTTGCCGCTGGTTGCGCAAAGAGGTTCTAAGGAGTCCCGATGATTGAGTATCCGATGTCTCGACGTGACGATGACGTCGATATCTATCACGGAACTCTGGTGTCGGATCCCTATAGGTGGCTTGAAGAGATCGACTCTGCGGAGACCCAGGTATGGGTCGGGGCCCAGAATGAGCTGACCTTTGGTTATCTGGACACAATCCCGCAGCGTGACGAGCTCCGTGACCGTTTCCGGCAGCTGTGGGACTTCCCTAGAGAGTCGGCTCCGGTGCGGCGTGGCGACTGGTATTTCTACTCGCACAACGATGGCCTCCAAGCTCAGCCGACCCTCTACAAGCGGGCTGTTGCCGGTGGCGTGGCGACGGTGGTTCTGGACCCAAACACGCTCTCTGAAGATGGCACAGTGGCAATGATGACGCAGTCCTTCACCAAGGACGGGCGGCTCCTTGCCTACAGCGTTGCCGAGGCAGGAAGCGACTGGCAGGTTGGTCGGATTCTCGACACCGAGACGGGTGAACATCTCGACGACGAACTGCACTGGATCAAGTTCACACCTTTCGCCTGGGCACCGGATGGCGAGTCGCTCTACTACAGCCGATATCCGGCTCCCGACGAGTTCCCCAACGAACCCCCGAGCACGCACCACCGCGTCTTTCTCCACCGCCTGGGCACTGATCAGGAATTAGACCACTTGGTCTATGAGAGGTCCGACGCTCCGGATCTAGGGTTCAATCCGCTACTCACCGATGACGCTGAACTGTTGGCGCTGCATGTATGGCAGGGCACCGACACCCGCAATCGGTTGTACTACCGGCGGCTCGACAGCGACGGCGAGTTCGTCCGGCTGCTCGACGGCTTTGATGCCAAATACCATCTGGTTGGTCACCGCGCCGGGTCGCTCTATCTGATCACCGACCTGGATGCGCCGCGGGGACGGCTTATTGCGATCGATCTAGACAATCCCGGACGGGAACACTGGCGCGAGGTAGTCCCCGAGGGCCAGGACACGATGGAGTTTGCCACCATCGTTGCCGACAGCTTGGTGACGGGTTTCCTTCATAACGCCCATCATGTCGTCGCCATCTATGACCTTGACGGCGGCCACATCCGTGATCTGGAACTTCCGGCCATGGGCACCGTGACAGAGATGTCTGGCAAACCCTCCCACCGCGAGCTGTTCATTGGGTTTCAATCGTTTGTCCATCCACCAACAGTGTTGCGTTACGACTTTGACGATGACACCTTGGATCGGGTGACAGAGTCCTCGGTCTCTATTGACCCCGACTCCTTCACCACTAGCCAGACGTGGGCTGAGTCGTTGGACGGAACCCCGATTCCGATGTTCGTGACTCACCGCAGCGACCTCATACTGGACGGGACTGCTCCCACAATCCTATACGGCTACGGCGGTTTCGATATCAGCATGACCCCGCTGTACGCCCCCGATCGTCTCGGCTTTATCGAAGCCGGCGGTGTGTTTGCCGTCGCAAACCTCCGCGGCGGCGGCGAATTTGGTCAGCAGTGGCACCGCGCCGGGATGTTGGACAAGAAGCAGAACGTCTTTGATGACTTCATCGCAGCCGCCGAGCACCTAATAACTGCGGGGTACACCTCATCTCGGAATCTCGGTATCTACGGTCGATCGAACGGCGGACTACTGGTTGCCGCCTGTTTGCTGCAACGCCCCGACTTGTTTGGCGCGGTCGTCGGTATGGTGCCGGTCACCGACATGCTCCGCTACCAGAACTTCACCGCAGGGCGTTATTGGATTCCGGAGTACGGCGATGCCACAGCGGGCTATGAGGCCTTTGACTTTCTGTTCGAGTACTCCCCACTGCACAATGTCAATAGTGGTGTCTACCCGCCAACGCTTATTACGACCGGTGACTCGGACGACCGAGTCGTACCGCTTCACTCTTACAAGTTCATTGCCGAGCTGCAGACGGCGGTTGGGGAATCGGGGCCGGCCCTTCTCCGCGTGGATCAGCGTGCCGGCCATGGTCTGGGCAAGCCGATAGCCAAGCTGATAGATGAGGCCGCCGACATCTACGCATTCTTCCTGCACCATCTCTCCTAGCCAAAGAACCCGTCTTGCGGGTTACTTGGAGCGCGAGAACCCTGCCCGCAATTCCCGGTTTAGCTGTAGCTAGTCCTTGCCGATAAACGGCAGGTCAAGGGAAACAGTTGAATGAAGAAGACAGAAAACCAATCGCGTTTGCTGGGTTGGATCGCAGCTGCCGTTGTCGGTGGCCTGATCCTCGCCTTCGCCGCGTTGACATTCACCAATTCGCGCAGCGCGGGGGACACCCTCGAAGAGGCTGCCGCATTACACACCGCCGATATGACGTTGTCTGCACAAGATGTGGCGATGAAGTCGATCGGGCAGTTGGTGCTGCTCGCCCAGGACAGGGAACTTGACGTTGCCGGTGACGATGCGGTCGCGGCAGCTGCCACCGAAGCCGAACGTACGATCGCGGCTCTGCAGTCGCGATTCGAGTCTTTTGATGAAGAAGCCGCTAACTCGCTGACTCCGCTGTTGACCACGTGGGACGAGGCCGCCTTCGATGTCATCAACCTTGCAGTCGCGGGGGATGGAACATTGGCATCGGAGAAGCTTGTTGCGACGCTGGTCCCCGCTACCGCAGAGTTTGCGGAAGCTCTCACCGCTGAGCGCGATGAGAGAGCAGCTGCCCTCGATGATGCCCAGAATCGAGTCGGCAGGGTTGCCCAGATCGCTGGCTTCCTGACCGCCTTCTTGCTGCCGCTGGGCGCCATCATTGCGTACCGGATCTCGGCCCGTACACAGCTCGACGTTGCTGAAGCACACTTAGACGCTCGCCTCGAAGCCGAAAAATCCGTTGGCAGAGCCAAGGATCAGTTCATTGCCAATGTCTCTCACGAGCTGCGCACCCCTCTCACATCCATATACGGATTTTCTGAGGTTTTGCTCGACCAAGGTTTTGTGGATCCGACTGCCGCCGGTGATCTTGTCGGGCTCATCAACAGCGAGTCGGCAGAACTGGCGCGGATGGTCGAAGACCTGTTGGTCGCGGCCCACGACGCAGATACACCTCTTGCCATGGACCTCGCACCGGTTGCTATTGCGGATGAACTCGATGCCGTCATTGCTCCCTTCCGACGCCGCGGTGCCACCATCGGAGGCGGCTACGGGTCAGGAACGGTGGTCGGAGACCAGTTGCGGGTTCGCCAGATCCTGCGCAACCTCGTCTCCAACGCAATCCAGCACGGTGGCCCCACCATCCGTGTGTATGGCGATGTTGCGGGAAACAACTATGTCGTGTCTGTTGAAGACGACGGACCCGGAGTGCCAGAGAATCTCGAGCCGCGCCTCTTCTCCCGTTTTGTCCACCAGGGAGATGCGCCGCTTACCGCCGGTTCCGTCGGACTCGGTCTTGCGGTCGCCCATCTGTTGGCTGAAACGATGCACGGGAGACTCGAATATGACAGGGTTGTCGGTCGGACGAGCTTCGTGCTGTCGCTACCTATCGCCGCTACAGACGCGACCGTCGATGACGAGTTGCTTGCGGCTAGCCCTCAGTGATGCCGCTGCTGCGTCGCTCCTTCGCACTTGCCCTGGTCTCGGTGCTATTCCTTGCTGTTCTTTCGCCTGCCCACGCCGGTTCCAGCGAATTCGTGAGGGACGAGTTCAACTCGGTTAGCTATTCAGGGGACGATGGTTCGGTCGCTTGGCAGAGCATTTGGCTCGAAGCTCCGTTGACCAATGGCCCGACAACGGGTGAATTCCAGGTTGTTTCCGATACTTACTGCGTGGCGACCAATTGTCTGCGTATCGGGCCCAACGACGTCACCGGGCGCGGTGCTTATCGCGAGGTAGGTTTGTCCGACTCAACCGCGGCAACTCTCACGTTCTCGTTCCGTCGGCAGCTCGACGGTGGCAGTGATGGTCGCCTGCTGGTTCGTGTGTCAAGTGACGGTTGGTCGTGGAGCACGGTCGCCAGCTACCAGCTCAATACCGAGGATGCAGGCAATGTGGCGCAGAGTCTTGATCTGTCCTCATATGCAGGAGCCGCTCTCAAGGTCGGGTTCTTCGGAGACGGCGAGTTCGGTGGGTATTTCTTCATTGACAACGTCCAGGTGGCGATGTCAACAAACACCAGCCCATCGTTCACCACCTCGCTACCGGATCGTGCTGATACGGAGACCGATACCGTTAGCTTTGCGGTGAGTGCCAGCGACCCTGATGATGACGATCTCAGCTTCAGTGCTGTCGGTCTTCCCCCCGGGAGCTCTATCGATTCGAACTCCGGGGTAGTTTCCGGGACGATTGGATACACGGCTGCAGCGTCGTCTCCGTTCTCCACGATCGTGACCGTTTCCGACGGGCAGGGTGGCACTGACACGGACTCTTTTGTGTGGGTGATCGACGACCTCAATCGGATCCCCGACATGGCGTTTATCCCCAATATGACCGCCAACGAAGAGGTCGTCATGCAGGTCACCATCGACGCAGACGACCCCGACCTCCCCGACGACTTTCTGAACTACAGCCTGACCAGCGCTCCCACGGGTGCCTCTATCGCGCCCAACGGCGTGATCACTTGGACGCCGACGGAGTCGAACGGCCCCGGAACATATGGGTTCACGGTGAAGGTCAAGGATTCGGCGAGTCCCCCAGCCTCGGTAGTGCGCTCGTTCAGTGTGACGGTCGTAGAAACGAATGCCGCTCCCCAAGTGTCGTATATCCCTGATCAGGCCCTGGGCGCCGGTGACTCGATGTCCTACACCGTTGTAGCCACGGATCCCGACATACCGCCAAACAGCCTCGCCTTCACAGCCGCCGGCATGCCTCCCGGGATCGTGATCAATCAGAATTCTGGATTGATCAGCGGAACGATCCCGAGTACCGCTTCCCAAGCTACTGGGACCGCCACGGTGACAGTCAAAGACAATGGGACGCCCCAGACAAGGACGGTCCAGACCTTTGCCTGGCAGGTTACGAGAGGGAACCACGCTCCGGTACTGGCTCCGATTGCCAATCAGAATCCAGAGAGCGGCGGATCTATCGTATTCACTGCCGTTGCCACCGACGCCGACAGCGGAGATACGCTGAATTATTGGCTCGCTGACGGTATTGATGCGGTGCCCGAAGGAGCTGCGATTAATCCTGACACGGGTAGCTTCACCTGGAAGCCGACAGAAGTCCAGCATGGGACTACCTACCGGATCAATGTTGGTGTGTCGGACTCAGGCTCACCGCGCTTGTCAGATACGCAATTGATCACGATTGTCGTTCCCGAGATCAACAAAGCTCCAAGAGTGGACAAGCCGGCCAACCAGCGGTCTGCGGAAGGCGAGTCGGTTTCGGTCACAGTTTCGGCCACTGATCCTGATCCCGATGACCAATTGCGTTTCACCGCAACGGGTCTGCCCAGAGGTCTGACCATCGCTACAACGACTGGCGCCATCTCTGGTGTCGTTGGCTTCGAGGCGGCCGCAGCCTCGCCGTACAACGTGACGATCACGGCAACTGACAATGGGAAGCCGGTGAAGTCCAACAAGGCATCATTCGAGTGGCGGATCGACAACACCAATCGACCACCAGTCGCCACCTCAACCGATGTACTGGCTTTTGTAGGCGAGGAAACCCCGCTCTCTCTGGTTGCCGAGGATCCCGACGGCGATGACCTCGAGTATTCGATTTCGGTCGAGCCGATCTTTGGTGTGCTCGAAGGGGATGCACCCAACTATGTCTACACCAGCGACGGCGGCAACAACAGCGACAGTCTTACTTTCGTCGTTACCGATGGCGAGTTTGACGCAGAAGCCAGCGTCACCATCGAACTGCGGACGGAGAACGCAGCTCCAACTGCGGCGAATGATGAATACGAGACAGACGAGGGCCAAGTCCTCGAGGTGGCAGCACCGGGTGTGCTGAGAAACGACACAGATCCTGACGGCGAGCAGCTGACGGCTGCCGTTGTATCTCCACCGGACCACGGTCGGCTCGTGCTCAATCCAGATGGTTCCTTTGCGTACACGGCTGCTGCGGGGTTCGTCGGTGGCGACAAATTCATCTATCTGGCCACGGATGCACTCGGTGAGGAGAGCGCCGCCACCGTTGTGCTGACGGTCAACGGTGTGGAAGTAGTCGCAGTGCCGGTTGTTGACGACAGTCCCAAGGTCGACGTGGTTGCTGCCACCACCTCGCTATGGCAGCCAGCGGCCGATGGCGATCAAGGTTTCGTTGCCCAAGTCCCGAGAGCCATAGTGGCGGCCCTAAACAGCGGTATCTCGACACTTCCGAATCTCGTGCTGCCGCTACTGCTGCTGGCGATCGCCCTGCTCATCGCACTCACTGTTGGGCGCATCACCTATCTCCCTGCGGTCGCTGCCAAGAAGCACGAAGAGGGGTACGTCAAGTCATACGATGCTATCCACGGACTGGGACGTCTTATCCCTAGCGATGGCGATGACGAGGTGTTTGTCCACGGTCACGCGCTTAGCAAGATGGAGACACTGGAAGAGGGCCAGAAAGTCGAATTCATTGCTGCCGACGTGAGGGGTCGTCGCATCGTTCTTCAGATCTGGCCGGCTACCTAACGAACGCCACCTGGTGAACGTCGATACGACCGATCCGAAATCCGGCTTCGCAGTAGGCAAGGTAGTAGCGCCACGTCCTGCGGAATCGCTCATCTAGGTCTTCCTGCCGCAACCGTTGCCAGCTTTCTTCGAAGCGCTCTCGCCACTTCTGCAGCGTCACCGCATAAGAGAGTGCGTGTGGATCTGTCGATGTGACCCGCAACCCATTGTTGATGGCCAAGGAGCGGAGGGTGGCAACCGAGGGCAATGCCCCGCCGGGGAAGATGTGTTTGCTGATGAAGTCATCTCTATCAAGTAGCGACTCATAGAGGTCGTCGGCGATGGTTATCGCCTGCATGGCAACCCGCCCGCCCGGGCGCAGATTCTCCGAGATTGTGGTGAACAGTGCTGGCCACAGATCTGCGGGGATGGACTCGATCATCTCGATTGAGACAATCTTGTCGTAGGTTCCGGTCTCGTCCCGAAAGTCAAGCAGCTTGATGTCGGTGAGGTGGTCGACACCGGCTGTCTTGAGCCGGTCCCGTGCGTATTCGGCCTGTTCGGTGCTCAAGGTGATTCCGGTCACTCGACAGCCGATCTCGGTGGCTGCATATTCAGCGAATCCGCCCCAGCCACACCCGATTTCGAGCACATGATCGTCGGCTTTGAGGTCCGCCAACTCGGCGAGCCTTCGGTATTTCTCTGTTTGTGCTTGCGACAACGTCGTTGCCTGATCGGTGAAGACGGCAGAGGAATAGGTCATGGTCTTGTCGAGCCACGCTGTGTAGAACTCGTTGCCGAGGTTGTAGTGATCCCCGATCGACGGAATCTCTGATCGACGCCGAGTCACGATTCGCTGCCACAGCTTCCGCACCCATCTGATGACTCGATTTGGGCGGCTGGACCGAAGGTAAGAGTCCAGATTGAGTCCGAGGGCCTCCAACGCCAGTGGCAGATCTTCGGTGTCCCAGTCGCCGGCCAGGTAGGCCTCGGCGAATCCAACACCACCCCCGCGCACCAGCTTCCGCAGTACAGCAGCTGGTTGATGAATGGTGAGGTCTGCGCTGGGTCCTGGACCATCGCCGGTGCCGGTGATCGGCGCCAAGCCATCGATACGGACACGAACCGACCCGATGCGGACCCGCCGCAGCAGGGCCCGGTAAACGATGCTTATTAGCGAAGTGGGGACATTTCGTAGTTTCATCATGACACTCCATTAAAGGTACTCGTCACACTCACCGGTGTGGACGGTGCCGGGGGGACGGATCGGTATTTGGCCCCTTTGAGAAGCAAACGCAAGGCGTTCCAGTGGATTCCCAGCGTGATCTTCAGAGTGAGCATGGGGTGTGTGGCGAAGACGCGGAGCATCGATCGATCGTGGAGGGGGTGACGCTTCCCGACCATGGTTGCTGTCAGTAGATCCGCAGCCGCGGTTGCGTAGTCGATCGATACCGAGAATCGGTCGGCCGGCGGGCGGAGTGTGAACTCATACCTGCCGTCCTGATCGAAGAAGGGGGACACGTGCAATTCCTTGGCAAAGGAGTGCCGGTGCGGAGCTTCGCCCGTTACGGGTACGAGGTGGCTGTGCGAATGCCCAAAGGTGTTGTGGATTTCATAGAGCACGGCACGCAGAGAACCGTCGGCGTGATGACAGAACCACATGGTGAGAGGATTGAATGTGTATCCGAGGATTCTGGGATACAGCAGCAATTGCACCGAGCCACCTTCCAGGTTGATACCAGCAGCCGTGAGCTCGCGCTCAATCCAGGGTCGCAGCGGGGATCCATCGCGGGGTCCGTGGTCGCGGTCATGAATGGAGAACAGGTTCCATCGGTTGTGTGACAGCAGACGATTGGATTCGGTTAGGGCACTGAGCTCGTCGAGGTCAATGAGCATCGAATAAGTGCGATAGCGAAGACTATGCCGCATCGGCGACTTGCGGCGATGCGTTACCTGCCCAACGTACAGAGCGCTCGTGACTGTCATGCGGAAACGGCTTCGCGCCGAGGAGCGGTCACGTGGGCAGCAGGGCTCATCGGGACGATCTGATTCGACCATGGGGCTGGTGACCCGAGGGCGGCGGCGATGGTCAGTCCGGCCTGGAGGCCATCTTCATGGAAGCCATAACCGCAGTAGGCGCCGCCAAACCACGTCCGGTTGGCGCCCTGGATCAAGCCGAGGTCGCGTTGCCCGAGAGAAGATGCGGTATTGAACTGGGGATGTTGAAACATCACGTCGTCGATCACTGAGCTGGGGTCGGGTTCCGTGGCCGGGTTCAACGAAACGAACACCTGACGATCCTTGGGGAGTGACTGGAGCTTGTTCATCCAATAGCTGACCGTCACCGGTGTGGTTCCGCTGGCCCCAACTGATCCGATCGCATTCCAGCTTGACCAGGCGGCACGCTTCTTGGGCATTAGACGCGGGTCACTGTGCACCACCGCTCGATTGGTGGCGTAGTGGAATGACCCAACGATCGACCGTTCGGCGGAGGTGGCAGCGTCGCCGAGGATACGAAGCGAGGTGTCGGCATGGGTCGCAAGCACAACGTGGTCAAACTGGCGCTTGCCGCCACGCTCGTCGTAGAGAGTCACCGACTCGGCGTCTCGTTCGATGTTCACAACACTATGACCCAGTAGCACTTCGTCGACCCCGGCCAACGCTCGATCGACGTAGCGTTTACTGCCGCCAACGACCGTGCGCCATTGCGGTCGATCATTCAGCCGGATCAGGCCATGGTTGGCGAGGAAGTTGAGGAACGTCCTTGCGGGCATCTTGGCGACATCGTCACCGGTACCCGACCAAACTGCGGCGGCAAGGGGGAGAAGGTAGTGGGACCCGAACGCATCGGGATAGCCTTGTTCGGCCAAGTATTCAGAGATGGAGATGTTGTCAGGAACATCACCCAGGTGGTCCTGCTCGCCGCGGAATCGGTTGATTCCACGCAGCATTGACCACATCGTGGGGCGAAGCAGATTGGACTTCTTGGCAAACATGCCGCCGGCGCTTCCTGCGTATTCGAGTCCGGTGTCGGGGTCACTCACCGAGAACGACATATCGCTGTCTTTGGTTTCGGTACCCAACGTTTTGAACAGCTCGGTCAGGTTCGGGTAGTTCCGCTCGTTGTAGACGATGAACCCGGTGTCAACAGGAAGGTTATAGCCGCCCATATCGATGTCGATCGTTCTAGCGTGACCGCCCGGTCGACCGGCCGATTCATAGACGGTAACTTCATGGGTGTTCTTCATTGCCCAAGCAGCACCGATGCCGGTGATCCCAGAGCCGACGACTGCGATTCTCATTGGTCCTTCCGAGGTTGTTCAAGCAGTGTTCGGAACCGGAATGACCATTGGATCAGGCCTAATACGAATCAAGCCTCTGCATCGAATAAGAGTCACCAACCAAAGGACTTGCAAATGATCCGACTTGAAGAGACAGCGACGACTTCGTTGACCACTGCGGAGGCTTATGCCAACGTCGGCGAATTCGCCAATATCCAAGAATGGGACCCGGGCGTGATCTCTTCGACGAAGACGTCAGACGAGCCGACCGGAGTCGGCACCGTGTATGACATGGATCTGTCGTATGGCGGCCGGGTCATGAAGATGCAATACCGCGTCACCGCTATTGAACCGGGAAAACGGGTCGTACTCGAGGGGTCCGGTGGGGTGGTGAAGGCCATCGACAGCATCGAATTCGAATCGATCGCTGGTGAAACCAAAGTGACCTACACCGCGGACCTTGGCCTGAAAGGCATCGCTCGCTTGATTGAGCCGTTCATGAAGGGACGATTCGCTGAGATCGGAAGGTCGGCCGGAGAGGGACTCCGCAGCTGGCTCGCCGAACTAGAGAAGCAGACCGAAGCTAGCTAACGACGGCTACGGTCTCCGTCAGTTGCTTCCACAGCTCGTTTCGGTCACTGCTCGTCTCGATGGTCTTCTTCAGCTTGTACTCGGACCGAATCTCTCGATCGTGCCACAGCTTTCCCGTTTGCTGTCCTCCGACTGTGGCTGAGGCCAGCCACACGACGGTATCGGCGCCTTGCTCTGTCGTGCGGAGCAGGGGTCCCATGACCTTGTGGAACCCTGGCAGCGAATCTTTGACACCCGGGGTGTTGACCCAGCCGGGATGGGTGGCGTTTACAGTCACCCCGGTCCCGGCCAGTTGATCCGCCCACATTTTGGTGAGCACCATCAGACCCCGCTTCGCCCGTGCATAGGCAACACTGCCGTGGTACTCGCCCTCTTTCGAGTTGAGATCATCCAACGCCAGTCCCTGGGTATACATCCCTCCGGAGATCACGTTGATGATGCGGGCGGGGGCGGAGGTAACAAGGCGAGGGATCAGGGCGTTGGTGAGGAGGAACGGGGCGACGAGGTTGGTGGCATGAGCCAGCTCGAGGCCTTCGCTAGTCATGGTCCGATCCGCGGGGAGGATCACGGCATTGTTGACGAGTACGTGGATCTCGGGCTCTCCGGCCAGGATCTCGTCAGCGACTCTTTCCACTTCGGACATGAGGGACAGGTCGGCGAGGTAGATGCGGATGTCATCGTTACCTGAATCAGAAATGAGCTCGTTGCGGAGTCGTTCTGCCTTCTCAGGGTTGCGAGCGACGATACGAAGACGGGATCCGTAGCTGGCCATCATCGTGGCGACTTCCATACCGATACCAGAGGTAGCCCCGGTTATCACGACGACCTGGCCGGAGAGGGAGTCAGTGTCGACAGGGGTCCAGTGGCGCGAACGGATACGGTGTCCGATCGAGGTGAAGCTCCCGACAACGGTGGATTCGAGAAGACCGTCCCAGCGGCTTGTTGTCGCGGGGGTGCTTGGGCTGGTCATGTGTTGAGTCCTTGGGTTAGGCTCATGTGTTGAGTCCTTGGGTTAGGCGTCTGTTGAGTCCTTGGGTTAGGCGTCGCGCAGCCAGATCGCCACGGGCGGCACCTCTGACACAACCACGCCGCCCGCGATCTCGTTGCTGATGGCGATTCCGGCGATGTCGCCTTCGGCGCGGAACTGCACAACATCTGGATCGGTGCCGAGGATTCCGGCTGAGATCACTCGGTCATCAACTATCAGCCACAGCTGGTAGGTCCGGTCGCCGTCGAGGGCAGGCAAGGAATCGGCAATCACGTATCCGGTTCCATCGGCGGCAATCACAACTTTGGCCCCCATCTCAGAGAAGCCGGACGGGTTGGCCAGGTCGATGCTTGTTGCGGTGGGGTCGGCGGCGGCTGCCAGAGCGAGGGTGCGGGAGTCGGCGGCGGCCGGTCCGCGTATCGCAAGCAGCGAAGCTACTGCGATGGCGACAACAGCTACGACTGCTGCGGCGGACGCGAGATAGGTGTAGTTCCAGCGGTGGAGGGGTACTGGGGATTCCAACTCAGATTCCGGGGTGGGGCTGATGCCGGCTTCGCGGCTGATTCGGTCCCACAGTTCCGGAGACGCGGCTGGAACGATGTCCGGGAGGCCCTTTCCGAGTTCGGCGGCGACCCGCTGAAAGGAGGCCAGATCTTCTGTGAGGTACTTGTCGTCGGAGATCGAGCGCTCGAACGCGGCGGCTTCGTCTGGTGGCAGCGCATTCAATGCATACGCCGCTGCGGTATCAAGGCGCTTCATCATTAGGCGATACCGGCGATTTCAGTCCCCAGGGTTTCGCGGAGCTTTGCCATTCCCGATCGAATGCGGCTCTTGACTGTCCCTTCCGGAACGCCCAGAACCTCTGCAACCTTGCGATATGAGTAGCCGAGGTAGAACGCCATTGCGATCGGTCCCCGCTCAGCTTCTTTGAGTTCGTCGAGTGCTCGCCGCACCCTGTCTGATGTGATTCGCTTCATTGCTTCTTCTTCGGGGCTGTCCTGGTGTCTGGATGACAGGCGCTCGTTTGCGATTTCTCGCTTGGCGCGGGCTTCCTCAGAACGAATCAGATCGACGCTGCGACCGTGGGCATCGAGTTGCAGGAAAGAGGAGAGGGCACCGCGGGTGGCGTCATAGCGTTCTGGCCGTTTCCACAGTCGCACGAAGACTTCCTGGGTCACGTCCTGAGCGAGTTCCTCGCGGCGGAGCAATCCATAAGCGACGCGGTAGACACGGTGGCCGTAGTCGCGATAAGCGTCGTGGAGGGCGTTGGGATCTTGGTCGACTAGTCGTGCCGCCAGCGCGGCGTCTTCCGCACGATTGGTGGTCGCCCTGCCTTTGTTTGCGGTTGTTTCTGCTGTTGCCGCTTGTTGGCTCAATCTGTCCTCCAGGTGATTTAGTACTAAACTAGCCTCGTACCGTGCAAGATGTCAAGACCAATGTGCAAATGGCTGTTTGTAAGCGCTAGGTGGCCAACTCATTTGCATCGTCTAAGGCTTTGGTGCTAAATAGGGGGTATGCAATCTCTAACCCTGCAGGAAGTGGCCGACGAGCTCGGTGTTCACTACATGACCGTGTATCGCTACGTGCGCCTTGGCTATCTCCCGGCAGCCAAGGAGGGTGCGAGTTGGGGGGTCACGCGAGCGGACCTCGATGACTTCAAGAAGGAGCCGGCGGCGGTGTCAGGTAGAGGTGGCTCGAACACGGCTTGGGACGAACGTCTTCTGCAGCGGCTGCTGGCCGCCGACCAGGCCGGTTCTTGGAAGGTTGTCGAAGCCGCCCAGGCCTCAGGGATGTCAGTGCGCGACGTCTACCTGCAAATGATCGTTCCTGCAATGAACAGCGTGGGTCAACAATGGGTGGAAGGCAAAGTATCCATAGCTCAAGAGCACGCAGCGTCCCAGGTGGTCGTACGGATCGTCTCCCGGCTCTCGGCGACGGTCAGGCGGCGTGGTGTTTCCAAGGGAGTGATCGTTCTTGGAACACCTGCCGGCGAAACGCACACCCTTCCGGTGATGATCGCTGCCGATTTGATCCGGACCGAAGGTTTTGATGTTCTGGATCTGGGCAGCGACCTTCCTGCCGAGTCATTCGCAGAAATTGCCGCGGCACAGCAACGCCTTGTCGCCGTTGGGGTTAGCGCCACCAGGGGTGGCCAAGTCGACGACATCAAGACAACCATCGCCGAGTTACGCAAACGGGTCGACGTCCCGATCTTTCTGGGTGGTTCGGCCATTGACGGCGACGAACACGCCAAGCTGCTCGGTGCCGAGTTCGGCGCCTCGAGCGCAGAAGATATCCTGCCCAAGCTCCTGGACTTGGTTAGCTAGGAGCCGAGTTGGGAAGCCATCTGGCGGAATGACTCGAGGCCCTGCGCCAATGCATCAGCGAGAGTGGCCAAGTCGGTCTCGGCGATGTCAATCTCGATCGGAACGTCGAGGTTCACCGGCACCTCTGTATTGACCGGGATGGTTTCGTTGATCGGGATGGCTACATCGAGGTTGATTGGGAGATCCAGTTGGATTGGCACCGTGATATCGAGCGGGATATCGATGCCAAATGGTCCGTTGATCGTGATTGTCGTGTCGAAAGACTCATCAATCGGGATCGTGGTGTTAATCGGAACCTGGATGGTGCGATTCAGCACGACATCGGCGTTGATCGGGACCATCTCGTTGATGCTTACATCGAATCTGATGGTCGATGTGCGGAACTCATCGATCCCGGATACGGCCTCTCCAAGGGCGCTGTCTATGGTCGGGCCGAGTCCACCCAATTGCTCCTGGAACGCGGTCACCTGCGCCGCGTATATGGCAGCACCGCCCTCAACTCTGGCAATATCAGCTTCGAGCTGCACCTGGCGGCCCTCAGCCGTCGCCAGGTCGTCTGAGAGCGACCCAACCTTGGTTGTCATGTAGAAGGTGGCTGCGGCCAGCGCGACGAGAAGCACTGCGACCCCAACCACGATCGGGGTCAGATTGCGGCTGATGAACTGGTTCATGGGCACCCCCTGGGCTGCCGGGTCGGGTTCGGTTTGGTCTTGGTCGGGGTCGGGTCGGTCGGCGGTGCGTCGCATCATGGCTGCAATGATCCAGGCGATGATTATGAGTACCCCCGCGGCAACGAAGGTCTCGGTCAT
>RCND010000637.1_pt1 | contig 20126 bp, 20 predicted proteins | sample 2041351 | NCBI WGS metagenome assembly RCND01 (sample SAMN09708230, study PRJNA481090) | Marine sediment metagenome, whole genome shotgun sequencing project. | biome: marine sediment; feature: ocean; material: sediment; isolation source: Sewage treatment plant 12B marine sediment (STP12B) ... | reverse complement strand
CGACATATCCCTGGGCTATTCCATAGATTGGGTTGAAGTTAGTAGACGTGAAGGTGTTCAAAAAGATATCATTGAGTTAGATATTAAAGAAATTGCTATAAATCAAATGGTATCAGAAAATTTTTATAGTCACTTGGATATTGAAGCCGAAAAGGTTTCTGTAGACGAGCTCAACATTAAATTGCAAAGAAATAAAAACATTCCAAGACCTCAAGACACCGCTAAACCTTTGTTTCAAGGTATTATTAACGCAATTCCCATAGCTATTCTTATTGACTCCATTCAAATTTCCAATTCCTCCATAACCTATGCTGAACTGGGCGTGCATAAAAGTAAATCGGGATCGCTTGATTTTCAAGAAATTAATGGAACTATCACTGGTGTTACTAACATGCCAGAACAACAAAAGAATCTTGGGCAATTAGACGCGAAAATTAATGCCCGCCTTTTAGGTAAAGCCGGAATTAAGATTGCTTTACGTGTTCCATATGACAAAGAAACATTTTCAATGGCCTTGGATGTAGGAGAAATGGATTTGACCAGCTTAAACCCGACCTTAAAGCCCTTGGCTGGCGTTGAAATGGTTTCTGGCCAAATGAACCGAATTCAATTTCACATGAATGCCGGTCCAGTTCAATCCCATAACAAACTGGTATTTGAGTATAGCAATTTACATGTGGAAATGATTGCTGAAAACAGCAAACATAAAGACAAGAAAAAGCTGCTACTCTCCGCCATTGCTAATGGTGCTATTCGATCAAATAATTTACCCAGCCAAAAAAAATACCTTGTTGCTGAATATCAATCCGAAAGAAATAGCTATCGCTCTCCAATTACCTATTGGATTCAAGGATTAATTCATGGAATCACTAGAATTGTCCCAGGTAAAATGGTGCAAAAAGTTATTAGTATGGAAAACAAAAAAAAGAGAACGAAAAAGAAAAAGAACTAAATACTATGTCTTTATTATTGATGAATTCTTGAATATAACAAACAATTCGCTTATAAAATCATGGTTTGCTTGTGATTGGAATTAAATATGTACAATTATCTGTTTCTAGGTTTTCCGCCGGCACCCCTTTGATGAATAATTTCTGTTTTAATTTCATGCCCTTGACCTCCGCATTCTAATACCAGCTTTTTTCTATCACCAAAATTCTTTTAATATTGGAGCGTCACTTTAAGTTGTGCTGCGATATCCATACTGTATAAAAGACGGGAAGCCAAGACACCCAGATTTCGTCCCCTAAAATTAGCAGCTAAGCTAAAACCTACTAGGTTATATAATGAAGAGTTTATTTTTTGTACCCATCCAATACGCCTTTAAATTCCTGAACCACTGCCTTTGTTACCTTAGATTGGTCACTTATATTCAATGGATTTTTCTCTAAAGGATCATTTTGCAAATCATAAAAACTCCCATTTCCATACAATTTCCACTTTGTATTGTGCACATATCTTCTGGTTTCAAATTTTCCCCAATTAGGTTCATAATGACAAAATACCCAATCTCTACTGTTGCTTTCATCTCCAAACAACTGAGGATAAAAGCTTACACCGTCCAAACTGTCAGATGTTGTAGTTTTATAATCTGCTGTTTCCAAAATACTGGGTAAAAAATCCGTAAAATCTATTAAGCTGTAATTGACCTTATTTTTCTTTATTGTTCCTTTCCAATTTGCAATAAAAGGCACATGGGTTCCTCCATTGGTGGTGTACCCTTTGTCTCCCTTAAGGGAGATGCCATTTACTATAGAGGTAATATCACGATCAGTACCGTTGTCGCCAATGAAAAGTATCAGTGTATTTTCTCTGATTCCAAGCTTCTCAGTTTTGTCAACTATACGGCCAATTAGCTTATCCATATAGGAGACCATTTCACCGAAGTACTTAGGATCATTCACCTTAGATTTGGCGTCGAAATCCTTGAATATAGGATTATCTGGTGTGGGCACAAAAGGATCATGGGTAATCACCATAGGATAATACACAAAGAAGGGAGTCTCTTTATGGGTTTCCATGAATTTTTCGATATGTTCCACGAACATATCCGGACCAAATTGATCAGTATATTCCTTGGTTTGTTTTCCTTTAATACTCAGCAAAGGATCTTTATATCTAGAGCCTCGGGAATCAATCTGCCACAGGCAATAATCGTCAAAGCCAGCATTCTCTGGATATGTGCCAATTTTGCCCCCAGCCCTTTTTTGTTGATTGGCATTACCTAATAACTGCCATTTACCTGCAATGCAGGTTTTATATCCCGCATCTTGCATATAGTTACCAAAGGTACTTTCCGAAGGATTCAATAGTCCAAATCCTGTGTAATTCCTAAAATTATATTTACCAGTCATTATTTGCACTCGAGATGGGGTACAAAGCGGAGTAGAATAGCAATTTTCAAATCGCATTCCTTCCTTGGCAAGTTTGTCTAAATGGGGCGTTTTATAACTATCGCTCCCATACACCCCCAATGTCTCAACCCCTAAATCATCTGCCATAATCAAGATGATGTTAGGTTTTTGCTTTACTACCTGCTTCCCTTTTATTGGATTACATCCATATACACCTATAATAAAACATATAATTATAAAGTTTTTCATTGCTTTTCTTTTTTGGTTGGTGGTTACTTATAATCCTTATTTATTTTCATAGCCTATTTCCAAATCATTGGTTCGAACTTTCTTTAATTTTTGCTGTAATTTTTTTTGAAAATCTCTTACTCTCCCAGAATATTTGGGAACCGTTGCTAAATTTGTGTACTGCTTAGGGTCTATTTGCATATTGTATAACTCTATTCCTTTAGATGCATCTTCGTCATACTGGATATAAGCCCAATTGCTTGCCCTCAGCAAGAATGTGTTTCCACCTTGCGTTACTGAAAATGCCATTTTACGTACTTTATGGTTTGGTTCATAGATTGTTTTCACCAAGCTTTTTCCTTGCAAATGTTTTGAAGTTGGTATATCCGCTAATTCTGCTATGGTTGGATACAGGTCTAGCAATTCAACAAAAGAATTACAGACGCCGGGTTTCGCCCCTGGCACTTTAATAATCATGGGAACTCGAACAGATTCTTCATGTAAACTTACCTTCATCCAAAAACTATGCTCCCCTAGATGGAAACCATGATCAGAAGTAAAAATAACAATGGTATTGTCTTCCAACCCCTCTTCCTTTAACGTCTTTAATACTTTCCCTACCTGCGTATCCATATAAGATACAGATGCATAATAAGCTGCCACTGCCTTCTTCTCTTGTTCCAAAGACATTTGTCCATTAACACTGGTGACATAATTAATTCCTCTTTTAGGAATATCATCCCAATCGCCTGCCACCTTTTTGGGCATAACTACGCTATCATAAGGATAGGGCAGAAAATAATCTTTAGGAGCTACAAAAGGGACATGGGGACGTACAAAACCAACAGCCAAAAAGAAGGGTTCATCTTTATGCGTTCTAATTAATTCGCTCGCTTTTTCGGCTGTTTTCCCATCAGAATGTACCAAATCGTCACCATCTGCCTTAACAATAGTCATAACATTTCCTCCTTTTCTGGATAGCGTCCCATCTGGGTTCCCTTGAACTAATTCGCCTTCTCCCGCTGCTAACCATTCTGGCCCTTTGCTATTGAAGCGTTCTGTCCAAGACGCTTCATCATCTTGTCCATTTGAACCTAATTCAATATCTCTAGGTACTCCCATATGAAATATTTTACTTACCCGAGCCGTATAGTATCCATTCTCTTTAAATAATTGCGACCATGTTTTTCTATCAGCACCTATATTTTTCCTTCCACTAACATAGCCATACGTTTGTGTTGCACTCGGATAGTAACCAGTCATTAAAGAAGCTCTAGAAGGTCCACATACAGGGTACTGCGTATAAGCGCTGGTATAACGCATGCCCTCAGATGCCAATTTATCTATATTTGGAGTTTTACAATCTTTGTTTTCATAAGAGGAAACCGCCGTAGCAGTGAGGTCATCAGAAATAATAAATAACACATTTAACTTCTTTTCTTGCTGTGCGGATAACACCAAACATGATAATATCAATAGTGTAACGTGTAAATGCTTCATTTTTAATATTTTATTGAATATACCGCATGCTTACGCTAGGTTTTTCAATTTCCAAGTATTTTTTATAGACGAATTGAATTCAATTGTCAAGGAGGTGTTAAGATACTCATTAACTCTTCCTTGACTTACTTTTTTGAGAACAACCATCTTGGGTTTTATAATAAATTAGGATTGGATTGGAGGCAAGTTCATCTTGGGGAAGGGATGATAAATAATACGTGAGGCCATCTGTTTTTAGTAACGGGGTGAAAACGGAGAATTCTATTGAATCAAAAGGATATCCCGTAGGGCATTCTTCCAGAAACGTAACATGAAAATCACTACTCCTTCTTTTAGTATCCGAGGTATAAAATTGATGCTAATTAATAATGTTGATCGAGTCCTCCTTACGTGATTTGATATCAAAAATCTGATGATCACTTGTATACTCGTTTAACCTACTTTTTGTATAAACTGTGCCAATCATCAGAAACTATAGCTTAACGAATAGTGCTTCAATTGAATTATTTTTTATTATTCTTTTTTACTAATTATTACAATAGACTTTTTAAGCTTTTTACTTGCAATAGCAATGGTATTATATTCCCATTTATCTCCATTCCAATCTGCAAAAACTCTCATTCTTCCTTTTCCTTTAGAACCCTTTATACGAACATAAATATCAATTGTCCTATTCTTGTTTGAATATGTAACAATCCCTTCCAAAATTGCCATATTATCAATTGGCTTCAACGTACCTAGGAATTCTACTACTTCTTTATTTTCTTGAGCCTTTAATAGTGCGTTTTCGATAAGATTAGGGTCTGCATAGGCTTTTATAGTATCGGATACTCTTTTCCCAATTTTTGAGGAGGCAATCAAAACAGTAATCACTAAAAGTATAATAAACATTGAGGTAAGCCATTTCCAATTCCGTTTCCACCAACTTTTATGTTCAATTAATTCGTTCATTTTTTAATTTATAGGTATCGCCTACTGTGCAATGCATTTGCTACTAATAGGTGCTTATGAATTATACAAATTGTTGTGTGTTCCTTGCTATATACTACTATCTAAAATTATTTATTTTTTCATTTTTCAATCTCTTCTTTAGTATTTCTATTTATCTCTTAGCGTAGGTATTTTCTGGATCAATCTTTAAAGCAATTTCATAACTTTTTAAAGCTTCAGAGTTCATGTCTAACAATGCATATGCTATTCCTAGACAATCGAATGTATTGGTGTTTTGAGGAAAAAAATGATCACTTAATTTAAATATTTCTATCGATTTTTCAATTTTGCCTTTCTGAATTAATGTATAACCCCAAGTGTTTAGGTTGTCTTTGCTAATTTTCATATCAGGAATATAAGTATCAATACTGTCATTTTGTGAAAAGGCATCAATTGATATTGAGAATAGTACCACTAGGGATAAGAATTTTAAAACTTAAGATTAGTATATAAAACATTTAAGTTACATACAACGTTTAGTAAATTGGACCTATCCAGGAAGGTATGGCTTATATATATTATTGAACTACAGGCTTTTATTTACTGCATAGTTTCAGATATGATTAGAACCTAATATTAAGGATATTATCACAGATAAAATACTTCTTATGATGTTAACCCCCACCTTCAGACAAATAAAATCCTACCATAGTCAGTGTATCGAAAACGGCATGAGCAAAAATTAAGGGGAATAGTTTACGTTTGGCAACTAAATAAAATACACCAAACGATAAGGCAATTAATCCAGTAATAACCATCCCCATTGATCCATGGTAACTGTGCATAAATCCGAATATTATTGCTTGAAAAACTAGGGCCAAAGCCCAACTTATTTTGTTATTTCCAAATACTATTTTTAATTGATTTAATAAAAACCCACGAATTAAAAGTTCTTCTCCCAGACCGGCTCCAAACCCAATTCCAATTATAAGATATACTATGAAAACAACAGGTTTCCCTAAGAAAAAACTAAACTTATCCGTGGCGTCTGCGGCTTGCTCCAAGCCGAAAAGAGGTTTCAATATAAATAGTGTAATGAAAGTGATAAGAAAAATGGAACCAAGAGCTAAAAGTCCTATGCCGAATTGATTAAGCCACTGTTTTCTCCCTTTCGGCAAGCGTAGGCCAAGGTCAGACCAATTAATATTCCTTCTTTTTAAGAAAAATGTTGCTACTAAGATTCCTACCCAAATTCCTATAGAACCAGCGTAACCAGATGGAATGATTTGAATTTGATCACATATTGCTTTGGTTCCAGACATAACTCCAAGAACTATGATCGTCTCAATTAATAATACTGCTTTTGATTTGATTCTTTCTGTTTTCATTATGCTGTATTTATAGTTTTACATAGTCTATTTGTCTGCATCTTTCAATTAAGATATCCCTTGTTCTTTAACAGACTTTGTTATTTCATAAACCATTTCTCCAGTGTGTAGGGCCGTTTTATTTTCAACAAGCATTATGTGACATTCCTCTTTAGAACTAATACGATGATATATTCCTCGTTTAACTATGAATATATCTCCATTGTTCATTGTAAAAGACTCACGGTTTTCAACTTCAAAAACAAGACTTCCACTTAGAATATGGAATAATTCATCTTCATTTTTATGATTATGCCAAGGTACTTTGTCGCCCTTTATCTTCACTAATTTGATAAAAACGTCATTTACTTCGCCTATTATTTTAGGAGAATAATATTCCGTAATTTCTGCTAGTTTTTCTTTCAAATTCATCGACAAATGATATTATGTTATTTAGAATTTTCATTTAACTTTTTAATTAAATCTTCTTTTTTAATTTTTTTCACAACTAAAAGACCAATTATAAAAAGGGGTAAGGTTAAAATTATCGGAGCGAATGAAGTGCCTGTTTCTTCACTAATTTTTAGACTAGGTACGAATGTCAGAGAAAAGAAAAAATTTATAAGTCCATGAGTTACTGCAACAGGTATTAGTTTATTAGTTTTTAAGACTAAAGCACCGAAAAAGAATCCAATAAATGTAGCAAACACAACTTGAATAAAAACAGCCAAAACATCATCATTTTGGGTTAGATTAATAAGGTGAAATAACCCAAAAATTATAGCAGGTATTAATATACTTATAAGAATTCCGTTCTTATGAGAGCTGTATTTATTAAAAAATAATGATTGCAATAATCCTCTAAATAAAAATTCTTCTGCAAACCCAACAGTTAAACAAGCAAAAAGTAGTAGTACTACGTTTTCTATATGGACCTGGGTTAAATCTTTAGATATAATGCTTAAAATTCCAAGTATAATCAAGTAAATAGGAATACTATTTAAATACCTAAATTTCCAACCGTAGTTAGAAGAGAGGCCAGCTATACCTTCAATTTCTAATTTTTTTATCATCCCATAGCTTACTATAAAAATGAATGCCATTTTAATGGTTAGACCAATATATTCAGAATGAAAATCTGAAAACGACATCTTTACAAGAAAGACATCAATAGGTAATAGCGCTATAATACTAAGAGCTACTAGCATAATAAATGCAAATATGATGGGTGATAAATTTTTGATTACTGTTTTCATTTTTTAAATTGAATTTTAAATACAATCTGTTTTTTATTAGTTACTTATTGCTTAAAACAAAAAAATCATCTGCTACAAATGGACATTTTTCTAGCTGTTCCATGTTCATAGACCATGTAACACTTGTTATTTTCCATGAATCATCAACTAAAATTAAAGACCAATATTCTACTCCCCAATTTTGTATTACGGATTTTGAATTAAAAGAATAATCAAAAGAGATAGTTGCAAAGTCTCCCCTTACACTAATAATGACATTATAAAATATTTCTTCATCCCCAGGGTTTAAATTTTTATAGAAACTCATGAGGTCACTAGATTGAAATGTAGAATCAGGGTTTTGTTTTTGAACGTGAGCTTTTGTTTTTCCCGTAACAATTGCTCCCCAAGTAATAGAATCGTTTAAAAATAAATTGGTAAACTTTTCTTCATCATTCTGCTCTATTATTGAAGTCCTGAAATTTTCTATAATTTGTTTTAACAACTTATTATGGTGTTTTGCAACTTGTGCTTGTGCCAAGGATGATAACAATACCGCTATAAACACTATTTTTATTTTCTTCATTTTAATATTATGTTTAATAGGTTTTCCAGTTATTATATTCAATTTTCTAATTGAAGGTTTATTTAGTTGAATTATTTGCACAAAGAAAATGTATTAATATCTTTGTCACAAGTACGTACAATATAGTATACTACATACTAAAAGTATAGTAATGATGATAATCAGCTATTTAAAATAACAAAAAAATGAATAATAAAAATAAAATAGCCCATTGCGCTGTAGATTATGCCTTCAAAAGAATAGGAGGGAAATATAAGGGTCGCATTCTTTGGGTAATTAGAGACGACTTTATGCGGTATGGAGAATTAAAAAGAGCAATTGTAGGGATTACCCCTAAAATGTTGACACAAACATTAAGAGAATTAGAAGCTGACGAATTAGTTTCAAGAAAAGTATATTTAGAAGTCCCCCCAAGGGTTGAATATTCACTTACTTCAACTGGAGAAGAATTGATTCCTTTTATTAAACAACTAAGAAGTTGGGGTAAAGAACAAATGTCTCGAATTTAAATTGAAAAAATAATAGTAGAAACTTTAGGGCTGGTTAAGATTATGAATAACAGTTTGTAAGATAATAGTAGCCGATTGCGCCTTTACCCCAATAAAGATGCAATATTTGAAGCGGGCTAAAATCCCTGATTTAGATGCTATATTAGTTTTTATTTCTTATTCAAGTTATCTGACATTTCATTTGTAATTCCATTTACAATAATCATATCCGTATCAGCAGAGGATTGTCTCAATTTCTTAAAAGGTTCATATTCCTCCGAATCACAGAACTCTTTAGCCTTTTCAAATGAGTCGAACTCAACTACAACCAATCTTTTAGGGTTCCAATTCCCCTCTGCTACCCAAATCAGCCCACCTCGAACTAAAAATCGGCCAGAATACTTATTAAGTATCTCAGGTGTAGAAGCCAAGTAATTTTTAATCTTCTCAGCATCTTTAATATTAATATTTGCAATTAAGTAGGCCGGCATCTAAATCGAATTTAAGCAATTAGTACTTCTTTAATCTCAAGTCCAAATAATTCGGATTCCTATTTTATGAATAGGCTTAGAGCTCCTTCTTCTAATAGTTTAATCATAATTATATAGCTTTTTTTTTCTGGAGGAGTCATTATGACACACAACGTAAGGGTAAAACCCATCAGCATACTCGTTTTTTTAGTTCGTATAAAAAATTCTCCTGCTTAAACTTTTTCAATTCTAAAATTCAGTTTAATTAGGTTACGTATTCGCTTTTTTATTTGTAGAAATAAAAACTACAAGACCAATAGCATTAAGAACCAATCCTGTAACAGTAAATGGAGTACTATTAATTTCAGAATTACTGAATTTTAGACCTATCCCTATTCCCAGGATAAAAATTGCAATTATCATTATACCGATTCCGATTTTTCTTTTATTCATTGTACTGTTTTTTTTATTATCTATTAGCGCCAACGGTATTGTACATGAAAAATGAGGTTGTTGAAAGTACAAATATTTCGACCGCAATTGTTTGATATTAAAAGATAGCGAAAAGGAACGGGCAGCGAAAATACGCTAGCATTGCGGAGGCAATGATTAAACACAATATTGACAATTATTTTTATTTTTTGGAGCAACATTAGATTCCGATTCCCATTATACGTTTGATCTATACTAATAATCGATTAATTACTGTTATGCCAATTAGTTGCTTCCAATATCTTATGAAAGATTTCAGTATTCTCATAAACACCAGAAAATGCTTCTGCTCCTGGACCATAAGCAAAAACAGGGATTAATGTTGCCGAATGCCCCTTGGTAGAAAAGGTTCCCGCAATTTCATTATAATCACTATAAGATTTGCCATCTTCTGTTTTCTTACCCGTTGCCGACAAGGTAAATCCTCCAGTTTCATGATCGGCAGTTACAATTACCAATGTATTACCATCTTTCTCCGCAAAATCCAAGGCCTTTCCAATAGCATCATCAAAATCAATAAGCTCCGAGATTAGATATTCAGCATCATTGGCATGACCTCCCCAATCTATTTGTGAACCTTCAATCATTATAAAAAAATTGGAATTATCTATATCCTTATTAAGAAATTGAATACCTAATTCGGTGGCTTTAGGTAAAAAATCGCCACGCCCTTTCGCAACGGGTTCCATTGCGTCTTCTGCTAACAAATAAGCCATTTTCGTATACTGTTTAATTCCTGTAAAATCACCCAAGGCGGTAGTATCTATCCCAAACCCTTTTTCTTTCAATTCCGCTATTAAGTCTTTCTCATCTTTTCTTTTATTAAAAAATTTTATACCACCTCCTGCAAAAAAATCAATATCAGAAACGACCATATCTGATGCAATGTCCTCATATAGCCCTCTATTTATTGTATGAGCATAGAAACTTGCAGGTGTAGCATGCTGTATGGATGAGGTGGAGATTACGCCAGTTTTGATATCTTTCAGTGACACAATTTCAACCAAATTTTTAACTTCAGTAGAATCATCTGCAACACCAACGGCACCATTATAGGTCTTTATTCCTGATGCAAAAGCCGTAGCACCTGCAGCGGAATCAGTAATATCTTCTCTTGAAGAAGACGTACTAATAAGCCCTATATGCTTAAAACGAGCGTAATTTGGTCTAGTTTTCTTAAAGTAAAATGCTGAGGATATTTGTGATAAACCTGTGCCATCTGCAATTAAAAGAATAACATTTTTGGCCTTTGGAGTCACTTCTTCTTTAGCTATTTGCGCTTTACAGGAGAACGGTATTACTAATAGAACAATGTAAATAATGTTTTTGTAGGTCATAAGCTTGTGTTTAAGTTCTTGCCAATGGTTAGTTTTAGATAATTTTTTATTCACAATGAAGTCTTTCTATAATTAAGGAAGGAAAATAAGTAACTTCATAAGATATAAGGGACTCATCAACCGCGAAATTAGGCGAATATTAAAAGAATTTATCATCACTTTGAATTTACATTTAACATCATCTCACGGCTAGTATATTGCATGTTTCATTACGCCTATATACCGTGTTAAGTGCTGGTTTTTTTATTCGTAATTCGTTTAATATTTATAAATGGACTTTTAATCAAATATGCAAAAGATTGTTTCTTGTTTCCTTCAAATTCTTTAAGCCCATATTTGATTTCATGAAGAGGTTTTGTCTTGAATGTTCCAAAAAGTCTATCCCAAAGAATAAATAAAGTACCATAATTAGAATCTGTATAGAATTGGTCTTGTTCATGATGTACTTTATGAAAGTTAGGCATCATTAGTAACCATCCAAGGGTTTTATCTATCCAGCTGGAATAGTGTAAGTTGGTATGCTGAATAAACAATGCAGGTAGCAGTATAAGTAGAAAAATATTCATGGAAATTATATCAAGTCCAAAAATTACTGCAATTAGTAACTCTCCAAAAGTAAAGTAAATCAGTTCTGTTGGAAAAGTCCTGATAGCTGTTGACGCGTCCATAGAAGTATCACTATGATGTACTCTGTGAAATCTCCATAGTATGGGGATTTTATGGTCAAACCTATGAAACCAATAATCGCCAAAGTCAATTAAAAAGACACCAACTGTTATTTTTAGCCAAAATGGTATTTGCACCCAATTAAATAATCCAAACCCATTTTGAGAAATAAAATCAAATGTTGTGACTACCATAAAACCAAGTAGTGTACCCATAAAAATTGCAATTAGTTGGAATAGGAAACTATGGAATAAATGATTGAGTTTACCTTTAAAATCAAATGGACGAATGGTAGCCATTTCTAATGAAAAAAAGACGACAATCAATCCGATCAGAATATGATTGGGGTCGATCGCTAAAAGTTGGTTTAGTATTTCCATGTTTTTAGTTGTAAAATATAATCGTTATTCCCTTTTTTAAATTGCACCTAACATCTCGATTATGCGTAGTTATGTTAGTTTATATTTAATTTTACAAGTACACTCCAAGTTGGAAATTCAGAAGTAGCAAGAATAGGCAACTAGGTATAGCCAGTATCGAATATAGGATGCAACATTGTTCATTCTTTTATACTTTACCATTTTTTCCGCATGGGAATAACCAAAAACATTTTCTGTTTTTGATCTCCACATCATCTGCCCTTAAAATTACGCTTCAGCATCTGCCAACTTCTTAGTATCTACATATTGCTGGAATGCCACAATTTTACCCTCGCCATTAAGCATCCATAAATGTGCTGCTTGAGCATTATAGGCCTTTCCTGTTGTTGCTACTTTAGCATCATAACGCAAGGTTGCTAAAACCTTATTATCACTCATGCTGTGAAGTTGAATGTCTTTCAAATTAAAATACTCGTGGTTAGCACCAAGCCTTGCAAAAACACCATTTAAAATAGCGTCTGGACCTATGTATGGGTTACCATCTGCAAGAGAATTACCTTCCGCTTCGTTCCATTCAATATCAGGATGCATAGACCCGAGAACCGTTGGTATATCTCCTGTTGCAAAAGCGTTGTACAGCTTGTCAATGACTTCAATGTTTTGGTTGTTTTCCATGATTTTTGATTTTAGTTAATTTATGTACTTCTAATTCTTTTATAAGCCTTTTGAAAATGCATGTGATTTTTTCTAAAGCATCCATACCTTCCGATGTATTGATTTTACATTTTCTGCCATTTTTTAATGAAGCACAAGGTTGCGTAATTTTCTATTTGGAAGTTTGGTCAATAAACGCATCCACATCTTTTTTGAATTTCTCCATAGATGGTTTGTGAGTGTACATCATATGTCCAGCTTCGTAATATTTCATTATAATATTTTTCTTCAATTCAGCGTCTAAGCCCATATGATTTATAGAATGTTCCACTCCATAAAAGACAGTAGCCAAGTCATAGTATCCATTAAGAATTAGGATTTTGAGATTAGGATTTCTCTTCATAGCAGAGGCCATATCAGGCAACGTACTAACAGCCACTTGTGCATTCCAAATAACATTGCCCCCATGATTCCAATCCCATTTAAAATCTTTTCTAGAACCTGTACTCGTGGTATAACTCAAATCTTTTCTGACTTTTAACTCATTATACAAATAGTCTTTAAAGGCAGAAATGTAAGGCGGTGAAAGCGCGTCGCCCTGAGGGTCCGTTAAGGCGAACTGGGATAATAAATCTTCATTGACCCCAGTAAATCTGGAATCTAACCTTCCCACTGTAAACCCTTCTTCTCTAAATAATTCTTGGAAATATTCGTTATTGGTTACTCTTAAATTAGCCTTCAACCAATACGCTCTACTTAAACCTGAAAAATCTGCCAATTTCTGAGCTATTGCTTCTTTTTCAGATACTGATAACTGATCCCCTTTAAGTAAACTTATAGCATATTCATTTTCTGTAAAACTTCGTACTTCTTTTAAGAATCCTTCTAAACTTTCGCCTTTGTCCTTTACCTTATTATGATACCAAGCTGTTGCCGCATAAGCAGGAAAATGAATTAAATATGAAACATCATCACCTGGACCAAATAACAAATGTTGTAATTCAAATACCGCAGAAACCATGATAACACCGTTCATAGCAATTCCTTTATCTTGGAGGTATTTGACCAATCCTGCATTTCTAAATGTGCCATAACTTTCACCTAACAAATATTTAGGAGCGTTAAATTTTTCAGATCGTATAATAAACTGTTCTATAAATAATCCAATACTTCTTATGTCTTGATCAACTCCCCAGAAATCTTCCCATTTTGACTCGTTTATGGGCTTACTAAACCCAACACCAATAGGATCTATCATTACCAAATCAGCTTTATCCAGAATTGAAAATTCATTATTCACCACCTTATAAGGGGCTGGTTTCGTGTACCCCGTATCATTAATAGCTACACGTTTTGGCCCTAAAACCCCAAAATGCAACCAAAAAGAGGCGGAAAGAGGTCCTCCATTAAATGCAAAAACAATAGGTCTTTCTTTATTTGAATTTGTCTTTTTATAATGGGTGAAACCGAACAAAGCAATAGGTTTGTCATGTTCATCTCTCAATTGCAAGGTCCCAGTTTCAGCATCAAGATTAATTGTTTTGCCGTTAATAGTTACAGATTGAGATGAGGTAAATATCTCGCCTTTTGGCACTTCTTTTTCTTTAGGTTTCTCTTGGGAAAATGATGCCAATGTAAAAAGGGCAAACAGGGTAGTTAGTAATTGGTTTTTCATAGTATGTGATTTAATCTTTTATTCGATTATTTAAATTGCGCTAGTATTTCTTAAAATGTTTGAGCCAAAAAACAGAATGGCTAAAGAACCAAGTACTAACCGTCAAACATTACATAAAATCTTATTCTTTTGATTTATTTTCCTACTCTAAGCGAAATGGATAAGCTGCTGCGTCTTCATAAAAATACGCAAACCTATCGAATACCCCCATCCGTATTATGGACAGGTTTTGTAGTAGACCATTTTTATTCTTCAAATTTATCTTCGTAACCACTAATCTTCAGAAACTCTATAAAGTCCGTGACCTCTATTATTTCGTGTATTGCTATGTCCTTATCCTTGGCTCTATCGTAGTATGATTTTGTAATCATATAACCCATAAAATAACCTAAATCTGCGGGCCTGTCTTTTGTCCCGCTCTCGCCATACAGCCAATTGGATAAATCAGTCGAATACATTTCCTTTGAAAACGCTATCCAAAGCTTTTTTTCGTTTTTCTTTCCATAATTATATGCTTGGCTCTTATAGGGCTCATTTAGGAATAATTCGGCAAGAAAATCCGCTGAACCTTCGTGAATTGAATGCCCTAAAAGTGAGTCGCTATCCGCCTTTTGTTGTAAGTGTATTGTTTCGTGTATTATGGTGGATTTTAGGCTATTTTGATACGCAAAAGTTTCTTCGGGTTCTAGCTCAGTTAAATCCACATCTTCAAACCTAAGGTTAAGTTCTCCGCCCATAAATATTATGTTGTCTTTTTTCCAAACACTTGCTTGAATGTTACGAACGCCAATAAAAACACATACATTTCCTGCCTTGAATTCTGGATATATTTTTTCTACTTTATCGTAGCAAGCAAACACTTCTGATTCAACTTTTTGTAATTCCATTGTTGGTTTTCTTAGACTCTCCCAAAATTTTGGATATTTCTCAAAACTTTCTAAGTAGTTTTCAACGTTGCGAATGTCTCCAGATTCCCCAATCATTTTTTTAAAGGGTACGCTTGCCTTGTCCAAATAGAGCTTTGTGAACACTTTTGATTTTTCTTTCGAGTTTTGTATAGCGTCATAAGCAGTCCAAAAGTTTACTATATCGCTTGTCTCAATAAAAACATTATTCGAGTTTTGCCCAGCACAAGAATATATCATCAATGACATAAATATTGCTAAAATGGTTTTCATCATGTTGTAATTTTAGTGATTACCAAAATGGCATGCAACGTTTGATCCAAAAAACAGGACGGTTAAAGAACCACAAGAACAATTTCTCCGATGGCATATTTCAAATACTTTCCAGTTTTGTTTTTCTCCATAAGGCCGTAGCGAATTTTTCGAAAGAATTAGATCATTGGTTTTTGGGTTGATTATAATGAAGTACAACGTTCTAGTATAATCATCAGTAACGAATTTCAAGTTACTGATTTTCAATTAAGCACTGCCACTAGAACTTTCGAATGGATTCGAACGCAGTCCAAGCGGCCGGAATTGAAGTCATACACTGTTGTGCTTTCGTTATTTTCATTCGCGTGAAAATATAATTCACCCCACAATCAGGTTTCTAGCTCCTCTGTAATACAGTACTGAAGCTATCATCATAAACACATGACTAATGTCTACATGGTTAAACCATTTATCCAACCCTATTTTGAAAACAAAAAAGAATGCACCAATAGTACTGACCAGCACTGCATATAATATTTGTTTGCTTCCCATATCTTTTTCTTTTAAGTAGACAAAACCAGCAAATCCAGTTACTACAATGGCCATTCCATATGCAGCATGAATTAGAACAAATTGGAAGTTCAATGTGACCAGTAGCAGAATTAAAAAAGTAAGTAATTCTATAATGTTCAATTTTGAAAAGAAGTTGCCAATTTTTGGTTCAATCCACTTTCGTGAATATTGTATCAAAGCGCGTTCAAGTAAAGCTACAGATAACATGCTGGTAATCCATCCAGGTAGCTTCATATAAAATGGTATATAAGGCAGGAGCGCATGACCTAATACCCCACCTAAAAACGTAGCCAAACTCATTGAAAGAAAATAATACTTAAATAATCCTTGGACTTGACTTCGCTGAGGTAATGCATTTATTTTTAGATATGCTACTAGGCAGATGATAGAAACGAAAATATCAGTTAATACGGTTACTGGTTCGTATAACACAAGTCCAAATAACTCAATTGATGTTTGTGACTCTAACAATTTCTTTCTTTTGGTTTAATCGGTTTTTAATGAAGCACAACCATTGACTAAAAGTACCCTGGTGAATTTATTTCTATTTTACCCTAAGATAAGAATATTCTAATATGTATAATAGTTCAAGAGATTTAACAGTTTAATATACCTATATAATATGGTTACAAAAGAGTAAATGAAAAACATAAAACGGGACGAAAGTCTATTTTCTCAAAAGTAGATTCAACCGTCCGTTTATTTGAAGAACCAGGAATAAAAAGCTCCCTTGACTAACAAAGACATTCCTAATTGGTTTTGATTTCAAATGGTATCAAATACAATAATTGGAAATATAAAAGCAAAATGCCTATTTGTGTTACCCATGTATTCCCCAAAACAAAAAAAGCCTCTCGATTAAGAGAAGCTTTTTTCTTGTACAGGCGGAGAGACTCGAACTCTCACACCGTAAGGCACTAGATCCTAAGTCTAGCGTGTCTACCAATTCCACCACGCCTGCATATCCGTTCTAAAACGGGATGCAAATATAACCCAATTTTTCAATTTTAAAACCTATAGATAAAAACTTTTCGAGAGAATTACTATTGGGAATCCAAAGGGTAATCAAAAATATTATTTAGTAGTCATCATTTCTACGCCTTTCCAATTCTCCTCTATTTCTTGTGTAATAAGATGTGCAGATTTATTAAGAAATAGTTTAGAAGTTTGGTCGTCTGTATTCATTTTAAATATCTGCTGAAAAGTAACCGCCGCCATGGCGAACTCCTTATTAAAAAATAAGTTCATGGCTTCATTAAATGTAGACAAGGTATTTAGCTTGTGGTTCAATAATAGTGTATTGTCCCCGTTTATACACTCATATAAATCTATGAAATTTTGTTTCCCTTTTACTTGCACTGGTCCAAGGTATCTAAAATCAAATTCCTCTGGTGTGTTTAAATTATCCTTGCATTCCTTTGTTAATAAAATAGAGGTGCCGTAATGTTTAGAAAGGCCTTCAACCCTTGCTGCAGTATTTACAGTATCAGAAATAATTGCGGCATCCAATCGTTTTACGTCTCCCGTAATTCCCATTATCAGCTTGCCATTTTGCATACCCATACCAACTTTTATAGGCATCCTGTTTTTTGCTTTACGTTCTTTATTATATTCATGTAATTCAGTATGCATTTCAACGGAAGCTCTTAAGGCATGTTGAGACCCTTTAGGGAACAAGGCCATAAAGCCATCTCCTAAATACTGTAAAATAAACCCGTTATTCTTTCTAATAATGGGGCCCATTTTGTTATTGAATGCATTTACAAACAAAAAATTTTCTTTTGGACTCATCGCTTCTGAAACCGAGGTAAACTCCCTTATATCTGCAAACAATACCGTTACTTCTCGTTCTACCAAATCCCCCAGTCTAACCTCAGTAATATTCTCCTTACCTAGAGATTCTAAAAATTCTGAAGGGACAAATTTCTGACTTACTTCGTGTATCTCGCGTATGGCTTCCTCTCTATCTCTAGATTCTTTTAGCCCTTTTTGATAGAGATGTGCACTTTCTATGGCCGATGCCGACTGTAAGGTGATCGTTGTTAATAATTTGAGTTCCGCTGCCGTAAATTCTTTTTTCTCCTCATGGCCTAAAATCACAATACCTAAGGTTCTATGCTTCACTTTTAAAGGGGCATACATGACCGCCTTAAGATGTTTTATAGAAAGATTCTCCTTTATTCTATTCTCTGGCACTATTGCAGCACTACCTCTTAAAATAAGTGTTTTTAGTACTTGGTTCTGATCTTTTATATTTCTTTTGCTATTGGGGTTATCGCCAAACGAAGCCAATTCAGTTACCTGATCTTCATCGGGATCATACATAAGAAACAGGCCATGGGTAGAACCTATAATCTGGGAAGATTCCCGTAAAGCGATCTCTGCAATTGACGTCGTATCTATTTTTTCGGAAATCATCTCCGATAGATCGTAAATCATATTTATTTCCCGGTATAAACTCAGTACTTCCTTCCCAATTCTTTTCTTTTCAAATTCTTTACACAACAAAATTTTTATTAAATCAAAAATATATTTCCCGGCTGCAGACGTAGACTTGAATATTCCTAAAGACAAAGAATCGCAGGTGATTTCAACACTGTAGGCGTACGCGTCACTATCCGTACCCCACAGAACTTTATTCGTAGCATCTACCACAAAAAAATCTAATTTCAATAAAAAAGAAGATTGCTGTAACAAGGATATGGATTCCTTATCTTTTTGCAGCACATTTTTTAATGCCCTAGTCCACAACGAGTTAAATTTTTGATTCATACAGTCCTTAGCTATTGAGAATTTCTTCTGCAATGTTCAACATCTCGTCCGGGTCAAAGGGTTTGGTCATATATTTATCCGCTCCCATATCTAAGCCCTTCTGGCGGTCCACTTCTTGCCCTTTTGCCGTTAAGAGGATAATATAAATTTCAGATAGATTAAGCTCTTTCTTTACCTTTTGGCAAACTTCCATACCGTTCATTTTAGGCATCATTACATCCAGAAAAACCAAATTAGGCCTTTCCTTTTCAATAATTTGAAGCGCTTGTTCTCCATTTTCGGCCATCAAAAGGGTTACGCCCTCATCCTCCAAATCTTCCAATGTTTGCTCAATAAGCATTCTAATATGGGGTTCATCGTCAACAATTAATACTTTTTTATTCATACATTTTTTTTAAGTCGTTTTGGTGTGGTCATTTATTCATATACAAAGAACATGACGTTCTCCATCCCTTTTTGAATCTTTAAATCCTTTATAAAGTTTTTATCCCCGTTGTACACAGAGTTGAGCATAATAATATCTGGTCTAGATTCACTTGCGGTCTCCAACAAGTTTTCTGAACGCGCCTCAACCACTTTATATCCTCTGGCACTAAGTACATCTGTCAAAGACTTTACGGCGGAGGCATCTTCATCTACCACCAGTACTTTCTTTTTAGAAACTCCTTGTTCTAATAATTCATCTATTTCGTAAAACAATTTTTCGGTATCTATGGGTTTGGTCAAATAGCGATCTACCCCTATTCTAAACCCGCGTTCTTTATCCTGCACAATAGAGAGGATAATAATGGGAATATCCATGGTAGCGGGATCGTTCTTTAATACGGCTGCAACATCAAAACCATTAATTTCAGGCATCATTACATCTAAGATGATAAGGTCAGGCTTCTCCAAGCGCACCATATCCAAAGCCGCTTTTCCGTTTGCAGCCTCACGCACCCTATACCCGGTATCGGTCAACTCCTGTCTCAAAAGTGATCGTATGGGCATATCATCATCCACCACCAAAATAGTGGCCTTGCCATCAACTTTTTTCTTGGAGGTATGGCTAATCTGTTTCTTAAGACTTGTCAGAATACGGTCTAATTGTATAGGTTCTTGCTCAGCAGCTTCTCCCAATATAGGTATGGAAAAGAAGAAGGTACTACCTACGTTAAACTCACTCTTCATCCAGATGATACCCCCATGGTGCTCAATAATTTCTCTACAAATAGGAAGGCCTAGCCCAGTTCCCTGTGGCTTATCTGTTAAGGTATCGCCAG
>RCND010000636.1_pt1 | contig 20132 bp, 16 predicted proteins | sample 2041351 | NCBI WGS metagenome assembly RCND01 (sample SAMN09708230, study PRJNA481090) | Marine sediment metagenome, whole genome shotgun sequencing project. | biome: marine sediment; feature: ocean; material: sediment; isolation source: Sewage treatment plant 12B marine sediment (STP12B) ... | reverse complement strand
CCATTGGCGTTCAGCGTGACGCTGGGCGTGATCGAGACCGGAGAACCGTTGATTAGCAGGCTGCCATGGGCGTTCCACAAGGTACCATCAGGTAACGTATCGGTGAGCACCAGGGCATTGACGTCGGCAGAGTCCGAGATCTGGAAACTCAAACTGTAATCAATGGCAGCACCCGGAACGGCGCTATTTGTTGTCGCCGCTTTTTGCAAGGCCACCTGTTTAACTATGACAATGGATTCGTCGCTCAATTGTGGCAGTGACGTTGTCTTATATTCAACATCTTAACTTTAAAGATTTAACATTGGAGTTAATGTTCTTGTTAATGTTTTTTTAATATTCTCTTCACAATAACACCACATTAGTATCTTTTCTTTGTGGAGCACTTTTCAAAATCGTTTAGTTTTTGTCGACTAGATTCTAAAGTGTGTTAGCTGCCTCTTATGAGGCAGCTTTTTTATACACGAAAGATAACAATTAGGAAACATTATGTTAACATTAGTTTAAGTTCTTTGCAACGACAAAAACTTAAAACGATTTTAATGAAATTAAATTCCATTTTCATAGTAGCGATATTATGCATTGCTTTTAACGCGAATTCTCAAGAGATAAGTGATACTAAGTTTGGGAAGGGGCTTATTAATTTTACAGCTAAAGACAGTTCATTTAGTGTAAAATTTGCTGCAAGGTTTCAATTTAGAGCAAATACTGCATGGCTTCACGACGGAAATAAATACGGTGAACCTCTACAAAATTTTTCAATACGCAGAGCCAGATTAAAATTTGATGGTTTTGCTTATAGCCCAAAAATAAAATTCAAACTGGAACTTGGGTTGTCCAACCGAGATATTTCAGGAGCCAATGAATTCAATAATAACAGCCCAAGATATATACTGGATGCTGTTATTATGTGGAACTTTTATGAAAATTTCGAACTCTGGGCAGGGCAAACTAAACTTCCCGGAAATGTCGAACGAGTCGTTTCTTCCGCCAACCTTCAATTAATTAATCGTTCAATTTTAAATAGCAGATTCAATATAGATAGAGATATAGGGTTCCAATTAAGACATTTCATAAACGTAGGTGAAAAATTTGTCATTAGAGAAAAAATTGCGGTTTCTCAAGGGGAGGGAAGAAATGTAACTTTTGGAAACATTGGTGGACTTCAATATACGGGCCGAGTCGAACTTTTACCATTTGGATTATTTAAATCAAAAGGTGATTATTCTCAAGGTGACCTTAAGCGTGAACCAAAGCCAAAGTTGATGGTGGGTGCGACCTATGATTTAAATGATGATGCTGTGCGAGCCAGAAGTAATTCAGGACTCTATATGATTATAGAAAATGGTTTTCATGAAACCGACATCGCAACTATTTTTGTTGACGGAATGTTTAAATATAAAGGATTTGCTTTTATGGGAGAATATGCTAATAGAGAAGCTGATTCACCGATTGCAGTAGAAAAAGACGGCACAGCGACTGGAGCTATCGTACTGGAAGGAGATGCGTTTAACTTTCAGGCAAGTTATTTATTTAAAAGTAATTATGAATTTACTGGAAGATATTCTACCATTAACTATTATAAAGTAACTAATGTTTCAGATATGGACCAATATACCTTAGGTATTAGTAAATATGTAGTTGGACATAAACTGAAAGTTCAGACCGATTTCACTTATAGTGAGCGTAGTAGTGAGAAAGATTTTTTAATGTGGAGGTTAGGTTTCGATCTTCATTTTTAATAACAATTTAGTAACAAATGTATTTCATTAAAAGGAGACATTTGCAACACGATAACACAGTATATTATGGATAATATTTACATCTTGATGTTAGTGGCTCTAGGAGTATTAGCAATAGCCGATTTAGTAGTTGGAGTGAGCAACGATGCCGTGAACTTCTTAAACTCGGCAATTGGCTCGAAAGCCATTTCTTTTAAAACAATTATGATAGTTGCCAGCTTAGGTATCGCCTTTGGAGCATTATCTTCAAGTGGAATGATGGAAGTAGCCCGTAAAGGTATTTTTGTGCCGGGAGAGTTCTATTTTAATGAGATCATGATCATTTTCATGGCAGTTATGATTACAGACATCCTTCTGCTCGACTTTTTTAACACCCTTGGAATGCCCACCTCAACAACGGTTTCCATCGTGTTCGAATTATTGGGAGCGGCGGTTGTTATGTCATTGATAAAAATAAGCGCTTCAGATACCGAAACTTTCGCAGATCTTTCACGTTATATAAACACAGAGAAAGCCACAGAGATTATCCTTGGTATTTTACTGTCGGTCGTGGTTGCATTTTCGGTCGGTGCTTTTATACAATATGTGTCTAGACTTTTATTATCTTTTCATTTTGAGAAAAAGGCGGCATGGGTAGGTAATCTTTTTGGAGGAATAGCTGCTACAGCGATTACCTATTTTATCTTTATCAAAGGTTTAAAAGGAACAACTCTTATTCCCGGTGATTTTAAAGAGTTTGTATTTACAAATACAGCAACAATAGTTGCCATAAGTTTTGTGATATGGACTGGGATATCTACTTTACTGAATAAGTTTTTTAAAGTGAATGTCTACAAATTCATCATCATCATTGGAACCTTTGCCATTGCTATGGCGTTTGCAGGAAATGATTTAGTAAACTTTATCGGGGTTCCTATTGCCGCTTTGCAATCGTACGAAGCTTGGTCAATATCTGGAGTTGCTGCTGAGGCATTTAGTATGGACGTTATGGGTAAAAAAGTACCTACGCCGACCTTACTATTATTTTTAGCGGGGATGATAATGGTGCTGACTTTAATTTTTTCAAAAAAGGCAAAAGGGGTTCTTAAAACTTCGATAGATTTATCCAGTCAGGATTCTGTTAAAGAACGCTTTGAACCAAACTTTTTATCAAGAGGAATTGTTAGATTGGCAATTGGCACATCAAATATGTTTTCTGCAGTAATTCCTGCATCGAGTCAGCAAAGCATAGAAAAACGTTTCGAAAAAGTAAAAGTTAAAGTGGTAAAAGGAGAAGAGGCACCTGCTTTTGATATGGTTCGTGCAGCTGTAAATTTAATGGTCGCCAGTATTCTTATTTCTATTGCGACCTCTATGAAATTACCTTTGTCTACTACCTACGTAACTTTTATGGTCGCCATGGGTACTTCCCTGGCAGATAGAGCCTGGGGAAGTGAAAGTGCTGTATATCGGGTTGCAGGAGTGTTAAATGTTATAGGAGGATGGTTCTTTACGGCCTTCATGGCCTTTATTTCGGCAGGTATTATTGCGTACATCATCTTCTTAGGAAAAGGTGTCGCTATTGCAATCTTGCTGTTAGTGACAATAGCGTTATTAATTCGGAATTATTTATCTCATAAAAACAAAAGTAATTCAACTAGAGATCCTAAGAGCTTAAAAAAATCTGAAAGTAAAACGGTACAAGGAATAATCGAAGAAAGTGCCGATAACATATCGCATGTTGTATCACGTACAAATAAGATTTATTCTGATGTACTTAGTGGTTTGGCGAAACAAGACTTGAAGAAGCTTACTAAGAGTAAAAAAGGTGTAGAGAAATTGAACGCTGAAATAGAAGAATTAAGAGATCACATCTTTTATTTCATTAAAAACCTAGACGAAACTAGTGTCAGAGGAAGTAGCTTTTACATTATTATTTTAGGGTACTTAACAGATATCGCACAGTCCTTAGAGTTCATTACTAAGAAAAGTTATAAGCATATAAATAATAATCATAAGGCCTTAAAATTCAACCAGATTAAGGACCTTCAAGAAATCGACTCTTCTTTTGATCATTTATTAAAAGACATAGTTTCAATATTCGATAACAGAGAGTTTGAAAAACTTGAAGGAATTCTCGAGCGGAAAGAAAAAGCATTTGAAGATATATCTGAGATGATCCACAAACAGATTGTGCGTACCCGTACCGAAGAGTCGAGCCCAAAAAACACAACGCTTTATTTTAGCTTATTAATGGAGACTAAAGATCTAGTTACGGCATTAATTAACTTGATGGATGAGTATTACAACAGTTATAAGAAAAAATAAACATTCTATAGTTTAGTTGAAAAGTCCTGAAGTTTAAAAACCTCAGGACTTTTATTATTCGCCATTTTCCAGCAAAGAATCTCGTTTATGATGTAATTGGTATAAAGCCGTAATCCATTGTTATATTATTACATTACGTATTTTCATTATAATCTTCTAATAAGGTATCTACTTCACCATATAAAAGTTCTGCAACTACAATCAATTTTCTAATAATATCATTTACATTAGAATTGTCATTAAACAACGAAGAAGCCATTTCAGCTGTAATTAGGTCTTTCCTAATTAATTTATCAATGGAGCTATTGCTTTGCCTAATGTTTTCTTTGGCTTCTTTTTTTAATAGTTTGAGTTTTTCCGCATATTTTGCAGAATCATCTTCTGTTCTAAATAGATATATTGTCCTTAAAACCTTTGTCAATTTTACTCTAAAGTCATCATATTCTTTCTCCAAATATTTGTTATCTAGGTCTTGAGCTAATGTAATATTCTTATTTAACTCATTTGTATCCTTAATAATTTCAACCATTTTACGATTGGCAATTTTTATATCTGTTACGATATTGGATTCTTTCTTTTTTAATTTTAATGTGCTTTGCGCTGTAGTAGCATATTTAATGATTTCACCGTAAATAAGTTTTACTTTTTTATAGTAAACGTCTTCAACATCAATTTGTAAATCATCTGTCGATTTTTTTACAATTTTTTTAATTTTTCTATCAGATTTAATATCTTCTCTATGAATGTTTAAACTATGTGCAACAATTTCAAAAATGGTATTTTTATATAAATATTTTGATTCATTTATTAAAGCTCTAATTACAGCTGCAGGCATCTCTAGAACTGATTCATTCAAAAATTTAGGCTCATCAACATCTTTATCGGGTTTTTCCTTAATGAATTTCAACAGTACTTTTTCTAATGGCTTGATAAATGGAATCATAATCACAACACCAACTACATTAAAAATTGTGTGAAACAGAGCTAATTTTAATATATAATCTGTGGCACCAATTCCCACTAAAGTTGAAAGATAATCGACTAAATTAGCTAATGGGTAGACAAAAGCTATAGCTACTATTCCCGTAACAAAATTAAATACCAAATGAGCTCCTGCCAATCTCTTACCATCAACATTTGAGCTTAGAGATCCCAAAATAGCCGTAATGGTTGTTCCTATATTAGCTCCTATTGCTAGCGCCAACGCATTTTCGTATTCTATTTGTCCAGCGGCCAATGCAGTCAATATAAGAGCTAAGGTAGCACTACTTGACTGAAGAATTGTTGTTATTATTATACCTAGAAAACAATATATAATTACCCCTAAGAAGCCTGAAACCGCATACTCAGTAAGGTCAATGTACTCCTTAAAGACATCAAACCCTTCCTTCATATAGTGAATTCCTAAAAAGAAGAATCCTAATCCTGCCAAAATATTTCCAATACCCCTTAGAGAATTCTTCTTTTGGAAAGAAAAGATAATTCCAAAAATAAGCATTGGCATTGCTAAGGCAGAGATCTTAATCTTTAAACCAAAACCTGCAACCAGCCAAGCCGTTGCTGTGGTACCAATATTTGCTCCAAATATCAATCCAAGCCCTCCCGACAAACTTATTAGACCTGCGCTTATAAATGAAATGGTAATAACCGAAACTAAAGAACTAGATTGTATTAGAGCTGTAACAAAAGCTCCAACAGGAATACTTTTATAGAGTTTATTTGTAGCATTCCTTAATATTTTCTGAAGTGGTCCTTTTGTAAAGGTTCTAAATCCTTCTTCTAGCATTATCATACCAAAAAGAAGAATTGCAACACCAGCGGCAATTGTTTTAAAGTTTGGATTTAAGAATAATGCAACTCCAAGCAGTATCAGAATTACAAAAAGGAAAAGTTTTCTTATCACAGTCAAAAAAATTTAACCCTAAAAATATAGAAAATCCTATCTTTAGAAATGATAAATATCATATCCCATGAAATCACTGGTTTTTACTATCTGCTTTTTTGTTGCTTTTTCCATGTTCGGACAAGAGCTAACAGGTCCCCAATTATTAGATAAATCCCTGTCATACCATGACCCTTCAGGGAATTGGGAAACATTCAATGGTACATTTAATGTCACGATGGAATCTCCAAATAAAGCGCCAAGATTAAGTGAAATAAAAATTAATCTTCCGGACGAATTGTTTCAGGTGAAGGCTACACGCGATACGATTGTTACAAAATACAGCCTGAATCAAGGTGTTTGTAGTATAGAATTAAACGGGAAGGAAGACCTTTCCGAAGCAATATTAAAAGAAAACAATCTAAGTTGTGAGCGGGCCAACTTATATAAAAACTATTATTCCTATCTCTATGGCTTGCCCATGAAACTAAAAGATCCAGGAACCCATATCTCTGAAAAGGTAGACCGAAAGACCTTTAAGGGGAAAGAATATTTCGTTCTTAAAGCAACCTATGATGAAGCTGTTGGAAGCGATATTTGGTATTTTTATTTTGATACTGAAACTTATGCCATGGAAGTTTATCAGTTCTTTAAAGGAGATCCTTTGGGGAAAGGAAAAGACACAGGAGAATATATTCTGTTAACTGAAACCCTCTCTATTAACAACATTAAAATGCCCAAAAAACGGGCTTGGTATTACAATAAGGATGATAAATATTTAGGAACAGATATTTTAAACTAAAAAAGGAAGGCTTTCGCCTTCCTTTTTTATATCTAATCAAATTTAAAATTAAGACCCGCACATCAAGCAATCATCATCCGGATCTCCATTCTTAGATTTATCTAACAACTCACGTAACTCCTGAGGTGTCATAGGCTTATTTGAAACCGTCGACACGCTATCTGCCTCAACAGTAGCTTTAGCAGCCGCAGCAGGTGTCGCAGCCATAGCAGGTGTGGCAACAGCAGCAGCAACAGCAGCAACAGGTTGTTCTTTCTTTACTTCGGTCTTTAAGGTGAACTTAATTGCATCTACGGCGCTCTTAGTTCTTAGGTAGTACATTCCTGTTTTAAGTCCGCTTTTCCATGCATAGAAATGCATAGACGTCAACTTCGCGTAATTTGCGTTTTCCATAAACAGGTTCAACGATTGAGATTGATCAATAAAATAACCTCTATGACGCGACATATCGATTATATCCTTCATACTCAACTCCCAAACTGTTTTGTATAGTTCTTTCAATTCCTGTGGAATATCTACACCTTGAACAGAACCATTAGCACGCATAATCTCTTCCTTTAAGTCGTCATTCCAAAGACCTAAATTCACTAAATCTTCAAGTAAATGCTTATTAACAACAATAAACTCACCTGAAAGTACGCGGCGTGTATAAATATTCGAAGTATATGGCTCAAACGCCTCGTTGTTTCCTAGGATTTGTGAGGTAGATGCAGTTGGCATTGGCGCTACCAACAACGAATTACGCACCCCGTGTTTCTTGATACTCTTTCTCAGTTTTCCCCAGTCCCAACGACCACTCAACTCACTATCTTCCAGTCCCCAAAGGTTATGTTGAAATAAGCCTTCAGAAATTGGTGAGCCTTTGTAGCTTTCATAAACACCATCAACCTTCGCTTCTTCCATGGAAGCTGTTAATGCTGCAAAATATAAGGTTTCAAAGATCTCTTGATTCACTTTCTTCGCTTCATCACTGGTAAACGGCAAACGCATCATAATAAAGGCATCTGCTAAACCTTGAATCCCTAATCCAACAGGACGGTGACGCATATTAGAGTTTTCAGCTTCTTTAACTGGATAGTAATTCCTATCAATAACACAGTTTAAGTTTTTGGTCACACGTTTTGTTACGCGGAACAATTCTTTATGGTCAAACTCTCCATTTTTCACAAACATTGGCAAAGCAATGGAAGCCAAATTACATACTGCAACCTCATCTGGAGACGTGTACTCCATAATTTCTGTACATAAGTTAGACGAGCGAATGGTTCCCAAGTTTTTCTGGTTACTCTTTCTATTAGCTGCGTCTTTATACAACATATATGGAGTTCCCGTTTCAATTTGAGATTCCATAATTTTCTCCCAAAGCTCACGTGCTCTAATTGTTTTTCTTCCTTTATCTGCAGCTTCGTACTTATGATACATAGCGTCAAACTCATCGCCGTGGCAGTCAAAAAGACCTGGGCATTCATTAGGGCACATCAGCGTCCAATCAGCATCTTCTTGTACACGTTTCATAAACAAATCTGGAATCCACATCGCATAGAACAAGTCACGCGCTCTCATTTCTTCTTTTCCAGTATTTTTCTTTAAGTCAAGGAAATCAAAAATATCGGCATGCCATGGTTCTACATAAATTGCGAAAGAACCTTTACGTTTTCCCCCTCCTTGATCTACATAACGAGCTGTGTCATTAAAAACACGAAGCATAGGTACAATCCCGTTAGATGTTCCATTTGTTCCCGAAATATAAGAACCTGTAGCACGAACATTATGAATAGATAATCCAATTCCGCCGGCAGATTGTGAAATTTTCGCCGTCTGCTTCAAGGTATCATAGATACCATCAATGCTATCGTCCTGCATTGCCAATAAAAAGCATGAAGACATTTGTGGTTTTGGCGTTCCACTATTAAATAGTGTTGGTGTTGCGTGTGTAAAGAACTTCTTCGACATCAATTCGTAAGTTTCCTTTACCGATGCCAAATCATCCAAATGTATTCCTACTGAAACACGCATTAACATATGCTGAGGCCGCTCGGCAATGTTTCCGTTTAGTTTCAGTAAATAAGAACGCTCTAAAGTTTTAAACCCAAAATAATCATATCCAAAATCACGATTATATATAATGGTAGAGTCTAAATCATCGGCATTATCCATAATCACCTTATAGACCTCATCACTAAGTAAAGGTGCATCTTTTCCAGTACGCGGATTTACATAAGTGTATAAATCTTCCATTACTTCGGAAAAAGATTTCTTTGTATTCTTATGTAAGTTAGAAACTGAAATCCGTGCTGCCAATCGCGCATAATCGGGATGTGAAGTCGTCATCGTGGCGGCAACTTCTGCAGCTAAATTGTCCAATTCACTAGTAGTAACCCCATCATACAAACCTTCAATAACCCGCATTGAAATTTTTACTGGATCAACTAGTTCATTTAAACCATAGCAGAGTTTACGTACTCTTGCTGTAATTTTGTCGAACATAATTGGTTCTTTGCGGCCATCTCTTTTTACTACATTCATGGGTTTTGGTTTTTGCGGTTATTAAGTTTAGTGTGAACTGTGTTGGCGTGCAAATTATAACTTGCACATAATCAATTAAATAGGCGTTTATCCGCCTGAGGCGGCAACAAGTCTAGAAATCTGCGTCGAAACTAATTTTGCTCGACTCTTTGTCGGTGCTAGTGACACCTGCTTTTTGGTACTCAGCAACTCGCTTTTCGAAGAAATTTGTTTTTCCTTGAAGCGAGATCATATCCATAAAGTCGAATGGATTCTTAGTATTATAAACTTTTTCACATTGCAGTTCAGACAATAAGCGATCAGTTACAAACTCCAAGTATTGTGTCATTAATTTTGAATTCATCCCAATAAGACTTGCAGGAAGTGACTCAGTAATGAATTCACGCTCTATATCTAAGGCATCTACTATGATTTCCTTAATACGATCTTTCGGCACTTTATTAACCAGATGATGGTTATGTAAGTGCACTGCAAAATCACAGTGAACTCCTTCATCACGAGAAATCAATTCGTTTGAAAAGGTAAGTCCGGGCATCAAACCACGTTTTTTCAACCAATAAATTGAACAAAATGCCCCTGAGAAGAAAATACCTTCCACGGCAGCAAATGCTATAAGTCGCTCGGCAAAACTTGGACTATCGATCCATTTCAGTGCCCAATCGGCCTTCTTTTTTATTGCAGGAAAATTATCAAGTGCATGAAAAAGCAAGTCTTTCTCTTTTTCATCCTTAACATAGGTATCTATTAATAGTGAATAGGTTTCACTATGTATATTTTCCATCATGATTTGAAAACCATAAAAGAATTTAGCTTCACTATACTGAACTTCATTTACGAAGTTTTCGGCTAAATTTTCGTTTACAATTCCATCTGAAGCTGCAAAAAACGCAAGAATATGCTTGATGAAATAACGTTCATCTGAATTAAGTTTTGTAGTCCAATCCGTAAGATCTTGGTGAAGGTCAATTTCTTCCGCTGTCCAAAAACTAGCTTCTGCATTTTTATACCATTCCCAGATATCATGATGTTCTATTGGAAAAATTACGAATCTATTGTCATTTTTCTCTAATATTGGCTCTACATTACTCATTCTTGATTTCCTTTTTGGCGTTTAATTAAACTGGGGTGACTTGAGACTAACAAATATGAATCTTTTTAAGAGTCTTTATGATGAATTACAATCTAGGTTTTCAACAAAGTTTTCAACATAGGAATTTTAAACTGTTACTATTGTTTTGTTAAACAGAACATGTATCTATTTGATTGTCAGATATTTATAATATACAAATCAGTTTATAAACAATTTGAAAAAATGCCGTTGATAAGCCTTACATGCTTCCGTTTTACAGTACCTAAACAGCCTTTCTACACCTATTTACCAGACTTAAAAAATGATTTTTTTCAACAAAATAAAAACTTCATTTTTTACATTTTTAAGTTTTAAAAAAGCAGATTTCGATAAAATCATTTTCAGAAATGAAAAAAACCGTCTCATAAAAAATGAAAACGGTTTCTAAATAAAGTCAATAATTTTGTTATCCTAAATCTTCGGAATCCAATTCGTCAATCGCCTTCCAAGTTTCGTCAAGATCCATATTTGTACCTGTCGTTTTTATATAAAATCTATTGCCTTCCATGAATTCGATAGAACTGCGATTATTATTTTTTCGATATTCCTCAATGGCCTTGTTTCCATTCTTTTTAACCGATCTTCTTATTTTATTTTCATCTTCTTCTTCAAAATCCATGGTGAACATCATACGCATCGCTGCTGTTGCTGTTGCCCCCATTTCTCCTGCCCCATCGATGATTTCAATCTTAAACTTCTTAGATTTATCTTCATTTGCATAGACTGCTTCCGCAGACGAAATTTGCATCATCCCCATTTGTCCGGCTTTATAACTAATACGTTTCATCCCATTGACTTCATCCGGAAGCCAGGCTTTTAGTTCTTCATTGGTTAGTGATTCCAGTACTTGTAATTCTTCAATATCTTCCTGAATGTTGTTAAGCTCTTTAACCGCCTTGGTGGTATTAGTTACCTGTTCTTTCGCCTCTTTTATTTTTTTGCTCACGGGATTATCACAGGCAAATAGCATTGAGAGTACTATTGCCACTAAGATTAAATTTTTCATGATGGAGTATTAAAAATTATTAATATACATCTAAGGTAATGATTACCAATAAGCCAACATAATTATTAGAACAATAAAATGCTATAAGTTTTATGGTTTGTGGTGTGGAAATTAAACTATGAATGCTTCGCAGCGACTATTTCAAGTTCGGCATACCAGTGTTCACCGAACTTTCGGACTAGCGCCTCTTTAACAAATTTGTAAACAGGTACTTTCAAGGAAGCCCCTAGGGTGCAGGCGTCGTTACAAATTGGCCATTTATGGTAATTAACAGCAGCAAATTCACTATAATCTTGAACTCTTACGGGATATAAATGACAGGAAATAGGTTTTTTAAAATCAATTACCCCTGCATTAAATGCGTCTTCAATACCGCAACTTGCTGTGCCATTTTCAGTAAAGGTGACATAGGCACATTCTTTCCCATTAACTAATGGGGTTTCCAGATCATCAAAATCGGATTTAACATGAGTGCCATGTGATTCAATGGATGCTATTCCTTCAGGTCTAAGAAAAGGCTTCACCTTTGGATAGATAGATTCAAGAATTTTCGTTTCTTCCCTAGTAACAGGTGCTCCAGCCTCTCCCGCGACACAACATTCGCCCTTGCAGGCGCCTAAGTTGCACACAAAGTCTTTTTCGATAATATCTTCAGAAACAATCGTTTTCCCAAGTTGAAACATTTGGCAAAGATAGGATGTTTTAGAGTGCATTTCCGAAGAAAAAAGAGGTTAATTAAATCTAGCATTTTATGAAAAAGATATCGCTTTAATAACTAGTTTTGCAGCCTAAAATTTACTCATTATGAATTTCAATTTTAAAGAAATATTCACTGCCACGATGGTGCTTTTTGCCGTGATAGATATTATTGGTAATATTCCGATCGTCCTTTCTTTGCGGAAAAAGGCCGGTCATATTAAATCCGGAAAGGCATCTATCATAGCAGCTGTTGTTATGATCATTTTTCTTTTTTTAGGCGAAAGAATATTAAATCTTATTGGGATTAATGTCAATGAGTTTGCCGTAGCTGGAGCTTTTATACTCTTCTTTATTGCGTTGGAAATGATCTTAGGCATCACCTTATTTAAAGAGGGAGATACTAACCCCGATCTAGCCACTATCTTTCCTTTAGCCTTTCCTATGCTGGCCGGACCTGGTAGTTTGACAACACTTTTATCACTAAGAGCTGTGTATTCAATCGAGAATATTATAGTTGCCATTATAGTCAATGTGATTGTCGTTTACATCGTCCTAAAAACCTCAGCCCGCCTACAAAGGTTTTTAGGACAGAATGGAATCGCTGTAATTCAAAAAGTATTTGGAGTGATATTATTGGCAATTGCTGTGAAGTTATTCACCTCTAATATCCAAGAATTGTTTAATTAAAATATATCCCCCCTTAGTGGGAATTCCCTATGAAAATATTCGTTTATATACTTATTACAATTGCTGCTGGATTGTGTGTGTTTAATATGACCCAGTTGAATTTCGACGCCTTATTTAAAGGAGATAGTCTAATCGCCGCTATTGGGGTATTGGCTTCAGCCTGCGTAATTATACTGCTTCTTATTTTACAGACGTCTCTTAAAATCAAGTCTAAACAGAAGCGCTAAACAACTCTGCACTGAAAGGTCTCGAATAAATAGATTACCACGAGAATTGTTTATTCGTGTATTCGTTTATTTGTGTATTCTTGGAAAAAACACCTAGCATACTTCAAATGTAAAACCGAAAAACTCTAAATGTAAAATGTAAAAGTTCTATTTACTTTAACCTTTTGCATTTTACATTCCTTATTCCATAGTTACAATAAGAAACTCTAGTCCTCTATTAATTGAGCTTCTAATTCCAGTACTTTTAGAAGCATAGGATCATCCTGATTTAAGATAAATTCGAAGGCATTAGGGCCAAAAAGTTGCTGCCCAATATTTGCTTTTAACGCTTTCTTTAAGGATTCGGAATGATTGCTCAAATCAATACGTGCTTCATTTAGTCTGGCGTACTTTATAAACTCGATCGCCAAGGAATCTTCCACAACATAATCACTTATAAAGTCCTCAAAGGAAAGATCTTTATACCAAGATCTGTTTTTTTCCAAAAACTCGAAGATAAAATGATTCATAAAACCACTTCGTGATACAAACTGCAAAGTTTCATTCTCTACACTTGTATCTTTTGGCACAAAAATATCAGGAATGATACCTCCTCCTCCATAAACAACTTTGCCAAGAGGAGTGACAAATCGGAGTGAATCTGTCACATGAATACTATCAGCAGTCAGCAATTCCCCGTTTCTGTATCTTTTCTCATAATCCTCATAGTATGCGTCATTACCGTTTCCGTAGGGTTTTTGAATGGAGCGGCCAGTTGGCGTATAATAACGCGCAATAGTAAGCCTTACAGCACTCCCATCACCTAAAGACATCTCCCGCTGCACCAATCCTTTTCCAAAGGATCTTCTTCCAATGATGGTTCCTTTATCATTGTCTTGCAAAGCCCCGGCTACTATTTCACTTGCTGAAGCCGAATTTTCATTAATCAACACATACAATGTTCCATCTTCAAAATCCCCACGACTACTCGCATAGGATTTATTTTCATCACCGTTTTTATTCTTCGTGATAAGTAAAAGTTTATCATCTTCTAAAAATTCATCTGCTATTCGCTCGGCAGTAGATATATAACCTCCCGGATTGTCACGTAAATCTAGCACTAGTTTTGTGACCCCATCGTCAATTAGTTGGTCTAATGCTTTTTCAAATTCTTTATAGGTAGTTTCAGCAAAGCGATTTAACTTGATATACCCTAATTCATCCGTTAATTTATAGGAAGCATCAACGCTTACAATGGGAACCCTCTTTCTCTTTACTTCAAACTCGAGCAATTCATCCTCTCCTTTTCTAAAAACACGAAGCTTCACTTTCGAATTTATCGCTCCTTTAAGATGATTTGTTATACTATCTCTATGAACAGAAGCTCCAAATAATTTTGTAGTATCCGCATATAAAATTCGATCTCCGCCTTTGATCCCGACCTTGGCTGCAGGTCCTCCTTTTATAGCTCGAATAACAGCGATTGAATCTTTATAAGGATAGAAGCTTATCCCAATCCCAACAAAATTACCCCGCATATCATCCGCATTTTCTTCATAATCAGCTGCAGGTATATAAACCGAATGCGGATCCAAGTTTTCAAGAATCCCATTTACCGTGATATCTACAATACTATCAGTATTCACGGTATCGACGTACTCATAGTCTATGTAGTCAATCAGCCGATTTAGTTTATCCTTTTTAGAATTCGTAGCGAAGATCCTCTCGGTGGTATCATTAAAATTTAACTTAGTCCCAATGAAAATTCCCAAGGCCACTGCCAAACCAATTAAAAGAGGGATATATTTTTTCTGAAATCTCATTTCTAATTTAATTCCTTAATATACGAAACTTTCACTCCGGCTTTCTCTAAAAACCGAACTCCTGAATCGTCTTTATACTGCTCATTATAAACCAATCGGGTAATGCCCGCTTGATGAATTAACTTACTACACTGCTTGCAAGGTGACATCGTTATGTACAATGTTGCACCCTTGCATGTTTGCGTTGATGAGGCTACTTTTAGGATGGCATTAGCTTCAGCATGTAAAACATACCATTTTGTATATCCCTCATCGTCTTCACAAATATTCTCAAATCCAGATGGTGTCCCATTATAACCATCACTTATAATCATCTTATCCTTAACAATTAAAGCCCCTACCTGCCGTCTGTCGCAATACGATAGCTTGCTCCATTCTTTGGCCATCCTCAAATATGCTACATCGTACTGGGTTTGTTTTTTGTGATTAGGATTCATTCATGTTATTTGTAGCGAAATTAACAGGAAGTTACAAGCTAGCAAAATAAGTTGTGTTAACTATTTGCAAAAGCCGCGCGAATAAATGCCGCCTTTCTTTGAAAATCTAGAAAATCCAATTCTCTATAAGCATTGGGAATACGAATCCAATGACTATGGAAGACACAACCAAAACCCAATCTCTTTTATTAAAGCGAAACAAGGTCTGAAAGATAAATGCTATCACTAAGACCAAGGTAACGATAATAATTTGAGAAGCCTCCACACCCAGAGCAAATTCGAGAAGAGGCAAAATCCCGCCATCTATATTTATCATCTTATAATAGGCTGCAAATCCGAAGCCGTGTATCAATCCGAAGAAAACAGTAATAAAAAATATGACCCCCACCTTCTTGTCGGTTTTTTGCTTCGTTGCTGTATATAAATTAAATATAGCAGCGATGAGAATGGAAAGCGGAATTAAAAACTCGATAACACTTGACGACACGCTAACAACATTATAATTTGCGAGTAACAAGGAAATTGAATGTCCAACTGTAAATAGCGACACTAGGACTAGCAAGCGTTTCCAAGACACAAAGGTATAGGTTGCCGATAAGGCTATTAAGAACAGAATGTGGTCATAGGCTTTCCAATCGAGCACATGCTCAAGGCCAAGTTTAAAGTAGAGCCAGAAGTCTGACATTGGGGAAATGTTTTTTCAAGGTTTTACCAAAGGTACATATTTTCGTCAGCACTGGATATAACCTCGTTTATACAGAAAAATACTAATTTATTAATTTGTAATTTACACAATTCATAACCATAGAAACTCAAAAGTTAAAACACTATGAAAAACCCAATTATCCTTCTGTTATTGTTCGTGACATTTTCATATGGACAAACACCTTGTGTTAATGGTTACGCCGGGGATTATCCATGTAGTGGCCTTGGATTACAGTCGCAAATACCTTTTACAGACATGGGAGCAACTAATGCCAACGATGCCTGGGGTTGGACCGATCCATTGGACGGTAAGGAATATGCTATTGTGGGATTAGACAATGGTACTGCGTTCATAGATATTTCTAATCCGACTAATCCCATTTACTTAGGGAAACTCCCCTCGGCTTCTGGTACAAACTTAGCTAGGGATATAAAAACTTATAATAACCATGCATTTATTGTAAGTGAAGCAAGCAATCATGGGATGCAAATTTTCGACTTAACACACTTGCGAGATGTTGCAAACCCTCCTGCTACTTTTACTACTGATGCTCATTATACCGAATTTTCAAATGCCCATAACCTCGCTATTAATGAGGAAACTGGATTTGCATACGCACTTAGAACGAATACTTTTGGAGGGGGGCTACATTTTATAGACATTCAGGATCCACTCAATCCAGTTGCAGCTGGCGGATTTACTGGCGTTTACACCCACGACGCTCAGATCGTTAATTACCAAGGGCCCGACACCGACTACACAGGAAGAGAACTTGCATTTAGCTTTAACGGTTATGACGAAGATATTTGGATAATTGATTTAACCAACAAATCCAACCCAGTGGCCATTACCGATTTTAATTTTACAAATAGTGAGCATTCACATCAAGGATGGCTTACTGAAGATCACAAGTATTTAATTATGGGAGATGAGGCAGATGAGATTAATCTCGGATTGAACAGTAGAACTATCATTTTTGATATTTCAGATTTAGATAATCCTGTACAATCATTTGAGTATTATGGAGACTCTTCGGCCACAGATCACAACGGTTACGTGAAAGGAGACAACTATTATTTAGCAAACTACGCCGCTGGTTTAAGGGTAATAGATATTTCTAATATTGATAATGGTTCAGCAGTAGAAACTGGTTATTTTGATGTTTATCCACCAAACGACAATGCCGGATTCAATGGATCGTGGAGTGTTTATCCTTATTTTGAAAGTGGGAATATTTTAGTTTCTGCTTTAACATATACCGATCCAAATTATACGGGGGGATTCTTTTTAGTAAAGGATGGTCTTCTAGGAGTGAGTGATTTAGGAAATGATGCTGAATTTTCTATTCATCCAAACCCTGTTTCTAATGAGCTCTTTATCTCTTCGGGAGGTATTACAATCGAAAAAATAAATGTTTATTCAATTAGCGGACAAAGGATTCAAACCTTTGAAAATAGCAGTCAATCTATCGACGTTTCCAATCTAGCTCAAGGCATGTATTTTCTTGAGATTTCTACTTCGGAAGGGAATAGTGTTCAGAAGTTTGTGAAGGATTAGAAATTTTGGACTTTTGGACTTTTGGACTTTTGGACTTTTGGACTTTTGGACTTTTGGACTTTTGGACTTTTGGACGAAAAAAGTAAAAAAATTAATATCATATTTAATTTCAGCAATATTCTTTTTAATCTAAAAGAGCAGCGGTCTTGAGTCTTTTTTTGTCGTGAGTCTTGGGTCTTTTTTGTCTTGGGTCTAATTCTCTAATTAAGAGTATCTTTATAGAGCTAGCATAAAATTTGTTAAGATGAAAAACATACTAGTTCTTTTTATTAGTCTTTCCTGTGGGTTTCAAAGTTTTGCTCAGGACCCAGAGATATTTAAAACCTGGTATTTAAGTGAGGTAGTAGGTGACTTTAGTTCTTTGTTGGTAGCAAGTGTTAGCCCTAGAATCGACCCTACACTCACTTTTACGGGAACACTTAGCTTCTACGGAGAAGCGGCCTGCAACAACTATTCTGGCACTTTGTCCTATGACATTTCCACCAATAGATTCGAGGTGATTAGTTTCGAGCGCACTTTTAATAATTGTAACGTATCATCCCACGACGATTTTGAGATTCAGTTTTTTGAATTCTTTTGGGTAGGAAGATCCTTTGTCTTAGGGGTTTCGAACGAAACTAATGGGATGCAGACTTTATTTACTTTAAGCCCTTGGTACCCTGAATTTATTTTAAAGAACAATCCGCTAAGTGTCGCTGAAAACAACAAATTAAAGTTAGCGATATATCCAAACCCTGTTTCTGAAGAACTATTTATAGCTTCGGAAGGCATAGTGATTGAAAAAATAAGCGTATATTCAATTAGCGGGAATCAGGTAACTGAAGCTTCAGTAAATGTAAACTCCATTGATGTATCAGGTCTTTCTGAAGGTCTGTATTTTATCGAGATTTCTTCTTCGGAAGGGAAAAGTGTTCAGAAATTTGTAAAAAACTAGTTATGAAAAAAGCAATAATCATATTTGTTAGTTTATTTATTAGTTCTCAAAGTTTTGCGCAGGATCCGGAAATATTCGATACCTGGTATTTACACAACCTAATTATTGATGGGCAAGACCATATTCCAAACAATCTCGGTCAAAATTTAGAATGTTATTTTTATGACTTCGACCCCAGCTGGAATGAATTTATATTTCATTTTCCAAATCAATACTCCTTAGAATCTTTTCAAGTAACATATGACCCAATGAACCCTGAATTTATTATGGTAGATTTGGGTGGATTAGCGATGGGAATATGTTTTGATCAAGCCTGCTTTGACTTTTTCGCAATATACAGTCCCTTCTATTTTGATTATACCAATACGGTAATGACCTATCAAATTGATATTAATACAGATGGCACAAAGGCTTTAATAATTACAAATATTGATGGTGACCAAGCGATATATAACACGATGGTTTTAGGGACGCAAGATTTCTCCAAAGCAAATTTTAAATTATTCCCGAACCCGGTTTCAAGTCAATTATTTATCACTTCGGAAAGCGCAACAATTGAAAAAATAAAGGTTTATTCTATAAGCGGAAAGCAAGTAATAGAAGCTTCAGCAAATATAAACTCCATAGATGTTTCAAATCTTTCCGAAGGTCTTTACTTTATCGAGATTTCTTCTTCGGAAGGAAAAAGTGTTCAGAAATTTATAAAAAACTAGTTATGAAAAAACTACTACTCTTATCGGTCAGTCTACTTTTGAGTTTTCAAAGTTTCGCTCAAGATCCAGATTTATTTAGAACTTGGCACCTTTATGAACTTGCGGTTGATTTGGGGCCTTCAACCTATGTAAATGCTATTCAGCCGCCTATAAACCCCTATTTAATCATCAACAGCGATTTAAGCTTTGAAGGCTTTGAAGCTTGCAACGGTTTTATTGGACAATATATTTATGATTCAACGGAAGAAACGTTGATGACAACTTCTTTCGATGCAACCCTCGCCTTGTGCAACTATCCAGAACATGTGATTTTTGAAAATATGTTTTTTTCTTATCTAGCGCCTAGTTCACCCCAATATATCACGCTATCTATCGATCCGGCTACCGGTGAAGGCGAACTCCGCTTGGAATTTGCACCTGGGTATTACGCGATGTACGGAACATCAGCGCTTGCTATTTCTGAAAACGAGTTCCAAGCCGTTTATATCTATCCCAATCCTGTTGCAGATCGATTATTTATTTCTTCTGAAAACCTTCAGGTTGAAAAAATAGCGATCTATGAAATAAGCGGAAAAGAAGTATTGCAGATAGAAACTAGTGAAAACTCCATAGATGTTTCAAATCTTTCTGAAGGTCTGTATTTTATCGAGATTTCTTCTTCGGAAGGGAAGAGGGTTCAGAAGTTTATAAAGCAATGAAAAAGTTAATTATCTGTTTTTGCTTGTTTGTGTCCCTCGGCGGTTATAGCCAAGAACTAATGAATTTTTATGTAGAGCCCAATGGTACAGACATGGTCACCTTACATACCGTGGTTTATAAAAACACCTTTACATCTCTCGGTAGCTATGAGGTGAGTTTTGTAGACAATATGATAAATGTAACTTTTTGTTATTTGGTTACTTCTGGCACGTCCATAACAATAGATCCTCAAGAAAACATTATTAATTTACCGCCTGGATATAATTCGTATACTATAAAT
>RCND010000773.1_pt1 | contig 20141 bp, 11 predicted proteins | sample 2041351 | NCBI WGS metagenome assembly RCND01 (sample SAMN09708230, study PRJNA481090) | Marine sediment metagenome, whole genome shotgun sequencing project. | biome: marine sediment; feature: ocean; material: sediment; isolation source: Sewage treatment plant 12B marine sediment (STP12B) ... | reverse complement strand
GTTCTGGTACTTCTATTTCCGTTAAAAAAGAAGCCGTAATCGGTAAATACTTTATTATAATTATATAGTTCATTGCCCTGAACACCTTGAAAGAAGAACGAAATGTCAAAGTTTTTGTAGTTTGCACTGAGATTGGCTCCATACGTAAAATCAGGATGGGGCGATCCAATTTTGGTACGGTCAGCGGTATCTGTCACACCATCTCCGTTTACATCTCTATATATGAACCTACCTTCAGGAGTAAGACCTATAACGTCCCTTCCATAGAAATAAGAAATTTCATCTCCTTCTTCTGTTCTGGTTACCTGTCCTTTTCTAATTCCTGAAGAATTTCCTTGCAAAGGCGCCTTGAATTCTGTTACGTTGTTATCTACTGTAGAAAGGTTTGCGCTAATACTATAAGAAAAGTCTTCACCAATTCTATCATTCCAACCTAATTGAAAATCAACTCCTTTATTTACAACAGTTCCAAAATTCACAAAGGGAGCACCGGCATCTATTGCAGTTAAACTTACCGCATTATTATCCCTCACAATTAAATCTTTGGTTTCTATATTAAAATATTCGATAAAACCAGCCAATCTATTATCGAGGAAAGCAAAATCTACCCCAACATTTATAGATTTTGAAGTTTCCCATTTTAAATCTGGATTACCTACTTGAGTTAATAGAACGCCGTCTTGAATCGACCCCCCGTCAAACGGATAATCTGCGTATTGCTGAGATTGAAAAAATCCATTCTGGGCAGGGTTATTAATAGGTAAGGTTTGGTTGCCCAATTCGCCATAAGACAATCTTAACTTAAGCCTATTGACAAAGCCTTCGGTGTTAAAGAAATCTTCTTTACTAATCTCCCAACCCGCACTTACCGACGGAAACGTTTGACTTTGATTATCACCTACAAAACGTGATGATTTATCGTTACGCAAGGTAGCCGTAAGAAAGTATTTACCGTCGTAATCATAATTGGCCGTTCCGAAAATCGAGAACAACGTAGTGGAGCCATCAAAAGCATCCGTCACAATCGGATTTGCGATACCGTTACTTAACAAAGTAAAATTCGGGTCTTCATTTAAGTAAGAACTTCTTTCAATTGTTTTTCCTTTTGACCTTTCTTCAATAGCCTCGATACCTGCAAGGGCATTCACGGAGTGTTTTCCCCAGGTGTTTCTATAGTTCACCGTATTTGTCCAAGACCAGTTATATGTCGTTACATCTCCTTCTGTTAACGTTGCATTGTCACGGGATTCTTTGGCTTCAGGATTAACTGCCACAAATTCACGAAAATTTAAAATGTTAAAACCTCCTGCAATAACGGTTTTAATGCTCAGTTTATCAGTTATTTTATAATCTGCGTAAAGATCCCCAAGAAAGTTGTAATTCTTGTCATAATCGTTTTTAGCCCTGGTCAGATCGGCAACCGGGTTACCAGAATTTCCCAATTCCAAACCTTCGGTACCCGCAAATAAACCGGCATCATTGTAAACCGGTATCAAAGGTGTGATTCTAAGAGCAAGTTCAGTAGCATCATCTGTACCTTTTGTGGCCCTAGAGTAAGCTACGTTAAGGTGTTGACCCACCGTTAGTCTTTTATTTTCGCCTACTCTAAACTCAGAATTTAACCTTGTATTACCGCGATCAAAACCGGTATGTATAACAACGCCATCCCTTTTTAAATACGAAGTTGACAAATAGTACTTTCCAGTATCAGTACCGTTTGCTACCGAAAATGAAACATTTGTTGTTGGTGCGCTCTGTGTAATAGCATCGATCCAGTCTGTACCTCCATTGGGCCGTGGTCGTATATGGCACACCATTTATGGCGGCTCCTTGCACAGTTGTAGGAACCACTGGGCCTGAGTTACCATCAACTCCACCATATTGAGCATGGAATGGCGGGGCGGCAATGCCATTTATGGCTTGCTGATTTACCAAACTTTCCCATGTTACGGCAGCATGTTGATCGACATTCAACATATCTACACTATTTGCAAGTTCAGAAAAACCTGTGTAGATATCAAAAGAAACTGTAGGCTTGTCCATATTATAACTCCCGCCATTTGTGGTCACTATAATAACACCATTCGATGCCCTTGCCCCATAAATGGCGGCGGCGGCATCTTTTAGAACAGTAAGTTGCTTGATATCGGCAGGGTTAATGTTATTTAACGCATTATTATCATCGGTTTGAACACCATCGATAATATATAAGGGATCGGTATTGTTACTTGTACCAAAACCACGAACATTAATTTTCGGTGCTTCACCTGGCGTACCGGTATTTGTAACAGTTACTCCAGTAACCCTTCCCTGTAGCAATTCTGCTGCATTCGCAACGGGTACTTTCACGGCTTCGGCCATTTCTACTGTTGCCACCGCTCCGGTGATTTCACCTCTAGTTTGCGTTCCATACCCCGTTACAATAACCTCATCTAATTTAGAAGCATCTTCTTCTAAGGCTATATCAATCGTAGCTTGGCCGTCAACAGCTGCCTCGGCAGTTCTGTAACCAATATAACTAAATACCAAGGTAGCGTCAGAATCCACACCATCTAGTGTATAATTTCCATCAAAATCTGTTTGGGTACCAGTTGTGGTTCCCTTGACCAAAACATTGGCGCCAGGCAATGGGCCCAATTCATCCGAAACAGTTCCGGATACAGTCTGTGCTTTTGCCAGACCGAAACATAACAATGTTACGACCAGAATAAAGCTTTTAAAATTCATGTTCTTCATAAAAATTAGGTTTAAGTTAATTAAGTTAATCGAGTTTTGACGGGATGAAATTATATAAAAAAATGTTAAACTACAATTTTTTAAAGAATTATAGATTACTAAAATGATAGTACACAACTTACATTTATGTTGAATCACTAAATTCACCCCTCTATATTTACCATAATTTTGTCGAAAGACCTAGCTTAAGGTGAATTCACCTCCCTAAGGTTGAGAGCGATTATTACTAGCTATTCCACCATGATGAAAACAGTCGAAAAGGAGATTTTACAGCTTTTAACGGGCAAGGTGCAAAAAACAAGAAATACGTTTTCTAACTACCCTGAAAAATTTTGGCATCTATTCGGGGTACTCCACCCTTAAATGATAAATATTTATGAGCTTTTGTTTGAAGATTTTTTTAATGCTCTCGATTTCCTTAAAGGTAATATTTGCATTTAAAAATTGATTGGCACTCATCTGACCGGCAATAATTTTATCAACAAATTGATCTATTATAAGAAAAGTGGGGTTCTTAAGACTTTTTGATGCGGCCTCTACAGAATCTGCCATCATTAAAATAGCCGTTTCCTTCGAAAAAGGTATAGGGCCTGGGTATCTAAACATATTTTCGTCGACCTCTTCATCTAACTCCTGTTGTTTTTTGAAAAAGTAATACACTAAAGTTGTTCCGTGGTGCGAACGTATAAAATCGATGATCCTATCTGGTAAGTTGTTCTTTTTTGCCAACTCAATGCCATCTATGACATGGTCAATGATTATTTTACCGCTATCCTTCGGTGACAATTCGTCGTGCGGATTCACATTGGTGATTTGATTTTCGGTAAAATAGGTAGGATGCAACATCTTGCCAATATCATGATACAATGCCCCTACCCTCACGAGCATGGCATTCGCACCGATTTCGTTGGCCGCAGCTTCAGCTAAATTTGCAACCTGTAGCGAATGGTGAAACGTGCCGGGCGCCTTGTTCGAAAGTTCTTTCAGTAGCTTTGAATTCGTATCTGACAGTTCGAGCAAAGATACATCGGAGACCAAGCCAAATACTTTTTCATATACATAGATCAGGGGCTGTACAAAAAGGGTAATCATACCGTTCAAAAGAAAAAGCCCCAAAATGAACCAGGATATATTATCTAGATTACCTTCGTGTATAATGTGGAATGCAAGATAACCGACAATATAGATTAACGTTATCTGACCTACGGATATAAACAAATTTGCGCGTTTGTATAATTCGGAAACAGTTAATATGGTTACTATGCCCGCTACAATCTGCAAAAAAATGTACTCGAAACTGTTGGGTACTACGAAACCTAAAATCAATACGGTCAGTACATGTACAAAAAGCCCCAAACGTGCATCAAAAAATGTTTTTAAGATTAAAGGAAGGATACACAGAGGTACCACAAACAAAAAAGCCTTGTTATACTTGACCACCATTGTGGTGATAAACACCATAAAGAGTATATTGAAGAATATAAAGGTGACCTTAGTGTTGTTCTCGAAGACTTCTTGCCTATATTTTTTGAGGAAAAGAAATAGCATAATCAAGACCAATGCCACTAGCACAGTATATCCGAAAAGGATATAGTAGTAGTTACTTGCCGTAAAAAGTTCTGATTCGTATTCCGCCTTGAGGGAATTTAAGATATAGAGATTTTCTGCTTCTACAACTTCGCCCTTGGCGATAATGAGCTTTCCTTCATCGACGGTTCCGCGCGTATATGATATTTTTGAAAGCTCATCTTCCAAGGCCTTTTCGGATAGATTTTCCTCATAAAAAACATTAGGTCGAACAAGATTTAAAAAAAGCTTCTGATACGTATCGACATAGTTACTAAGCCTTTTTTCTCTAAGTATGGTTATAATGACATCATCAACACTTTGAAGCCGTAGTAACTTGTTCGACCGAATGCGCACGGCTTCATTATTCTTAATTAGGTAAATTTCTTTACTTGAAAGCTTTTTATTCGTTTTTTTCAAGATACCATTACCATACAGACGATCAAGTATATCGATACCGCTAGTCTTTAATACCGAGAGGGCATCAGGTCCATAGTCCTCCGTACTGAATGTGATTGGAAATTTTTGATCAAAATCTTGATATACGTTATTTCGAATGGAGTCGTTATACCTAAAATAAATAATCTGGCCCTTGCTAACTTCTTCTTGCTCACTGGCAATTTCGTCGCTATTTTTTTTTATGGAAAAATCAAATGGCGCATAAAGATTGTCGTACTGCCATGGCTTTCCCTTTTTAAATTCGTATTTAAACTTTCCCCCTTTGGGAAAGAAAAAAACGATACATGCAACTGATACCACATACAGAAAATACTTGTAGATAAGGGATTGATTTTTGAAAAGGTCGTCCAATAATTTTCGCATGTGGGAAGTATCTGTTCCAAAAATAGAAAAATATAAGCTTATGAACCGCTTTTGAGTTCAGAACCAAAGGCATTGGACTTTAATTTATTAATTTCGCACCACTAAATTTTAGTTCGATATGAACGATGTTGTCATAGTTTCTGCGGTCCGAACACCTATAGGTAGTTTTATGGGCTCATTATCTACAGTACCAGCTCCAAAATTAGGTGCTACCGCCATTCAAGGAGCACTGAAAAAAATCAACTTAGATCCAAGTGCGGTCGATGAAGTACTTATGGGAAACGTAGTACAGGCCGGTACGGGTCAAGCCCCCGCAAGACAGGCCTCTATTTTTGCCGGTATTCCCGACACGGTGCCCTGTACTACAATCAATAAGGTATGCGCTTCAGGAATGAAAGCAGTAATGCAAGCCGCTCAGGCCATTGCTTTGGGTGATATTTCAATTGCGGTCGCCGGAGGAATGGAAAACATGAGCTTAATCCCACACTACGTTCACCTAAGAAACGGGCAAAAATTCGGGCCGACCACTCTGATAGATGGTATGCAGAAAGATGGCCTAGTCGATGTCTACGACCAAAATGCGATGGGCGTCTGTGCAGACGCCTGTGCAGTAGAACATAACTTTAGCAGAGAAGACCAAGACAATTTTGCTTTACAGTCTTACGAAAGATCTTCCAGCGCATGGAAGAATGGCAAATTCAAAGATGAGATAGTACCCGTAGAAGTGCCTCAACGTCGTGGGGAACCCTTGATAATCAGTGAAGATGAAGAGTATAAGAATGTAAAGATGGATAAGATTCCGTCGTTACGACCGGCATTTTCAAAAGACGGAACGGTTACGGCTGCGAATGCCTCTACCATAAACGACGGTGCCGCTGCCTTGGTGCTTATGAGCACTACGAAAGCAAAAGAACTGAAGCTCGAACCTTTGGCGACTATAAAAAGCTATGCCGATGCCGCCCAAGAACCGAAATGGTTCACTACCGCTCCAGCTAAAGCCCTACCTAAGGCTATTGCAAAAGCCGGTATAACCCTAAAAGATATCGATTATTTTGAATTTAACGAAGCCTTTTCCGTGGTTGGCCTAGCCAATATGAAGTTATTGGGGCTTTCCGATAAAAATGTTAATGTGAATGGCGGGGCGGTTTCATTGGGGCATCCTTTGGGATGTTCTGGAGCACGCATTTTAATTACCCTAATTCACGTTCTGAAGCAGAATAATGCAAAAATAGGGGCCGCCGCAATTTGTAATGGTGGTGGTGGGGCTTCTGCAATAATCGTGGAAAGATAATCCGTATCATCTAAAATCGCCCATGCAATACGGTATTTGTCACCTTAGTATAGTTTCTGTTCGAGCGCAAGCCGACGATACTTCGGAAATGGTAACACAACTTTTGTATGGCGAACATTTTAAGATATTGGAGCGTCGCAGGTTTTGGAGCCGAATCCGTATTGCTTTTGATAAATGCGAAGGTTGGGTGCATAATCAGCAGATAACCGAAATCGATGAAACCTTATATTACTCGATTGAAAAAGATATAAAACCCAAATACACATGCGACATGGTGTCTTTTGTAGAATCGAGGGATACTGTTTTAATTCCGATTCTATTGGGCTCCTCCATTCAGAATTGCATTGAATTAGCACATAAGTTCGAAGGAAGTTATACCGAGGAAAAAAAAGAAAAATCAAATCTGGTTCAAACTGCCCTACTCTATTTGAACGCCCCGTTTCTTTGGGGCGGAAAGACTCCTTTCGGCATAGATGCCTCCGCTTTTACACAGATGGTGTACAAAATAAATGGGCACAAGTTATTACGAAAAGCTTCCGAACAATCTTCACAAGGGGAGCCATTAAGTTTTATTGAAGAAAGCGAGGCGGGTGATCTTGCCTTTTTTGACAATAGCGACGGAGAAATATACCACGTGGGCATTATCATGGATAACAATTATATTATTCATGTAGATGGCAAGGTACGTATAGATAGGTTGGATCACACGGGAATCTTCAATACCGATCTAGGCAACTATACCTATCAACTAAGGGTTATCAAAAAAATCATATGATATTAAGGCTTTCCGTTTTATGATATATCAAAAAAAATCCTCCTTATTGCTAAGGAGGATTTTTAAATCGTATTCGAAGTGCCGTTTACTCGCCCAATATTTTCTTGATGCGCATAAAGTTATCATTATCGCCCATAGCCCCATAGATATTCTTCAACTGGGTCAATATCCCTTGGTTACCGGGATTGGTCTTTAAAGCGTCTTCCAAAACTGTTGCGCCTTCGGTGAACAAGTTGTCTTTTTCCTGCTTCAACTCGTCATATCTGGCAATATCGGCTTTTGAATTTCCAAGACCGTTCATTTCGTCGATAAGTCCGTTACCTTCGTTCACATACGTTGTGGAAAGGTTTAATTGTGCATTGGTATAACCGGGATTGATCTCCAAAGCTTTCCTATACGAAACCCTAGCGTCTTCCAAATTACCTTGCTCCATGTTGATAACACCAATGTTGTAGTGCAAATCAGCATTGTCGGGCGCAACCGCAGCAGCCTCGGCCATCAACTCCTTAAATTTTTCCTTATCGTCCAATTTATAATAAAGGTTGGCTTCGTTCAAAATGAGGTTTACGTCATTTGGATCGCTGGCTCGGGCAACCTTATATGCTTCTAGAGCCTTATCATCTTGTCCAAGTTGGGTATAGATCAAGGCCGTGTTCTTTACGATTTCTGCCCTTTTCGACTCGGTCTTTTCATCTAGGGGGTCTTTGTACGTGCCAGATTTTACCATAAGGTCTCTTTGGTTCTTCTCCATTTCCTCGACTTGGCCCGATTCGACATTGGTAGCTTTATAAACAACACCGCTACCGTCATAACCCACCTCATTAAGTTCGTCATAATATTGTAATGCCTGCTCATAATGACCACCGTTTACTGCACTACTGGCAGCATAGTACAGATATGTAGTGTCTTTAGGACTGATTTTGTAGCTGGTGTACAACTTTTCGGCTGCTTCTTTGAACTTCTTGTTGCCATTGTCTTCGACCGCAGAGTTTACAAGATCGGCACTTAAGGCCGCCATATGCTGTCTGGTTTCATCGGAATATTTACTCTTTCCGGTTTTTTCTTCCACGTCGATGACACTCTGAAATTCGGAAGCCGCCTTTTCAAAAGCACTGGCATCTCCTTTTTTGGATAATTCGGCATAAGCTTTACCGAGATTGTAATGATACTGTGCCTGAATTTTTTCGTCAGCTCCAGATATCGAGCCTGATACTGCTTCTAATGTGGTTTTTGCGGTCGCAGCGTCACCTCCTTTTAGAGCTTTCTCAGCGGCCTTGATTTCGTTTTTCTGTGCGAAGCCGACCATGGTGAAACATAGGGTCGCAAGTATTAAAAATTTAGTTTTCATTTTTCTTAATTAAATGTTTAGTATTCAAATATAATTTATTCTTCTGAATCTTCGCTTGCATCATTATCAAGAGCCGTGCCATCTTCTTCGGTATCGACCTCAATACCAAGGATATCGGCATCTTCGATATCATCTTCATCTTTCATGACTTTGGCAACGGCGGCGATGGAGTCATTATCCTTGAGGTTGATCAATCGAACCCCTTGGGTAGCACGACCCATTACTCGAAGGTCTTCTACGCTCATACGTATGGCAATACCCGACTTATTGATAATCATTAGATCATCGGAATCGGAGACATTCTTGATAGACACCAATCCACCAGTTTTTTTGGTGATTGAAATCGTCTTTACACCCTTACCACCTCTATTGGTGATACGGTAATCGTCAATGCTGGATCGTTTTCCATATCCGTTCTCCGATACGACCAATACATCCTCTTCAAAATCATGAACGGACACCATGCCGATTACCTCATCCTTATCATCTGCCAATCGAATACCGCGAACCCCAGAGGCATTTCGACCCATTGGCCGTGTCTTGCTCTCTTCGAATCGAATCGCCTTACCCGATTTGAGCCCTAAAAATATTTGGCTCGTTCCGGTTGTTAATTTTGCTTCTAAAAGTTCATCGTCTTCGCGAATGCCAATAGCATTGATACCATTTTGACGTGGGCGCGAATACTGTTCCAAGGAAGTTTTCTTGACAGTACCCTTCTTGGTCGCCATAATTACGTAATGACTATTAACGTACTCCTCATCTTTCAAATCTTGCGTACAGATAAAAGCCTTTACGTTGTCGTCTTGCTCGATATTGATCAGATTCTGAATGGCACGCCCTTTTGAGGTTCTGCTTCCTTCGGGAATTTCGTAGACCCGCATCCAAAAACATTTCCCCTTCTGAGTGAAGAACAACATATATTGGTGATTAGTACCTACGAAAAGATATTCCAAGAAATCTTCGTTTCTGGTTGATGATGCCTTCTGGCCCACGCCGCCCCTATGCTGTGTTTTATATTCCGAAAGTGGCGTTCTTTTAATATAGCCGGCATGCGAAATGGTGATGACCACCTGCTCATCGGGAATCATATCTTCAATACTCAAATCGCCACCGGCCAAATTGATTTCAGACCGTCGTTCATCACCGTATTTATCTTTGACCTCAAGAAGCTCGTCTTTTATGATCTCCATTCTTCGATCTTTCCTGTCTAAGATATCTTTCAGATCGGCAATGGTCATAATGACAGCGTCGTATTCAGTACGGAGCTTATCCTGCTCCAAACCGGTAAGTTGGCGTAAGCGCATCTCAACAATGGCCTTGGCCTGAATCTCGGTCAACTTAAAGCGTTCCATCAGATTCGCCCTAGCTTCATCGGCATTCGATGACGCTCTGATAATAGAGATTACCTCATCGATATTGTCAGAGGCAATAATAAGGCCTTCTAAGATGTGTGCCCTGTCCTGGGCTTTTTTAAGTTCATATTTTGTTCGGCGAACGACCACTTCATGGCGATGCTCGACAAAATAATGAATCATCTCCTTTACGTTCAACAATCTTGGTCGCCCATTGACCAAGGCGATGTTGTTAACGCTGAAAGAAGATTGCAAAGCGGTATACTTATATAAGGTATTAAGAACAATATTCGGAATAGCGTCGCGCTTCAAAATATAGACGATACGCATTCCCTTTCTATCTGATTCGTCGCGTATGCTAGATATTCCTTCAATTTTCTTATCGTTGACTAGATCGGCAGTCTTTTTAATCATGTCGGCCTTATTGACCTGATAGGGAATTTCGGTAACAATAATGCACTCCCTACCCTGAACTTCTTCTATGATTGCCTTTGCCCTGATTTTAACCCTGCCTCTACCTGTATGAAAAGCTTCCTTTACACCGTCGTAGCCATAGATAGTTCCACCTGTAGGAAAATCGGGGGCCTTGATATGGGTTATGATTTCATCGATTTCGATATCATTATTTTCGATATAAGCGATAGTACCGTCAATAACCTCAGAAAGGTTGTGAGGCGGCATATTCGTTGCCATACCCACTGCAATACCCGAAGCACCGTTGACCAGTAGATTGGGCACACGGGCCGGTAGTACTGTAGGCTCTTCTAAAGAATCGTCGAAATTGAGTTGATGGTCGACCGTATCTTTATCGATATCCGCCAACATGTCATCGGCAATCTTTCGCATTCTTGCCTCAGTGTAACGCATTGCGGCTGGGCTATCGCCATCTACAGAGCCAAAATTCCCTTGGCCATCAACCAGCATATAGCGTAGACTCCACTCTTGTGCCATTCGTACCATAGAGTCATAGACCGAAGTATCACCATGCGGATGGTACTTACCCAAAACTTCACCAACGATACGGGCCGATTTTTTATGCGCACTGTTCGAGCGAACACCCAATTCGTACATACCGTAGAGTACTCTACGATGCACTGGTTTGAGACCGTCCCTGACATCAGGTAGGGCACGTGACACAATGACCGACATCGAGTAATCGATGTAAGCAGATTTCATTTCATCATCGATATTAATCGGAATCAATTTTTCTCCTTCTGCCATTTTAAAATCCTAGTATTTATTTTAGTTAAAAAAACATGCCAATATACGTAAAATCATGGCTTTCAAAGCATATGTAACCTACTTTATTAAACATTTTATCAACACCTTCTAAGGCAGTAATAGTTGATCATCAAATTGCTAATTATATTATAAAAAGTTTCTTTTTTCTGCATTTCGCACTAGTTTGTCGAATAATAGGTATACTATTTGCGTTAGATTGGTATAGTTTTACTAATTTTATAGATGAAAGGATAAGTTTTATGGATGATAATTTTTCACCGAGAGTAAAGGATGTAATTGCATATAGTAAGGAAGAAGCGCTGCGGTTGGGGCATGATTTTATAGGCACCGAACACTTGATGTTGGGGCTTTTGCGTGATGGTAATGGAAAGGCAATTAGTATTCTTGACGCTTTGGAAGTGGATCTGGACCATTTGCGACGAAAAGTCGAAATTTTGAGCCCTTCCAATCCGAACCCTAATATCGCACAAAAAGATAAAAAGAATTTGCACTTGACCCGTCAAGCGGAACGCGCACTGAAAACGACTTTTTTAGAAGCCAAGCTTTTTCAGAGTTCATCAATAAATACCGCACATTTGTTGCTGTGTATTTTGAGAAACGAGAACGATCCTACCACAAAACTGCTTCACAAATTGAAAGTAGATTATGATGGCGTAAAGGAACAGTTCAAATTCATGATTACAAGCGATGACGATATAGTCGACGCACCTACCTCCGAATCTTTCCCGAGCGACAATGATGATGCGAACGATGGCAAGGAAGGTAGCTTTGGTGCGACCACTGGTCAAAAAGGAAACAAAAAATCAAAAACACCCGTACTAGATAATTTCGGTCGCGACCTTACTAAAATGGCCGAAGAAAACAAATTGGATCCAGTAGTTGGTAGGGAAAAGGAAATTGAGCGTGTTTCCCAGATTTTGAGCCGAAGAAAAAAGAATAATCCGTTGTTGATCGGCGAACCCGGTGTTGGTAAAAGTGCCATCGCTGAGGGCCTAGCGTTACGGATTATCAATAAAAAGGTTTCGCGTATACTGTATAACAAACGTGTCGTAACCTTAGACCTCGCTTCTTTAGTTGCGGGAACAAAATACCGTGGACAATTCGAAGAGCGGATGAAAGCCGTTATGAACGAATTGGAGAAGAACGAGGATGTTATTCTCTTTATTGACGAGATACACACTATTGTGGGTGCAGGTGGCGCTACAGGAAGTTTAGATGCTTCCAACATGTTCAAACCAGCCCTGGCAAGAGGTGAGATTCAATGCATAGGTGCCACTACGCTGGATGAATACCGACAGTATATTGAAAAAGACGGGGCTTTGGAGCGACGTTTTCAAAAAGTAATCGTAGAGCCTACGACTGTTGAGGAAACCATCGAGATTTTACAGAACATAAAAGGAAAATACGAAGACCATCACAATGTCAGCTACACCGATGAGGCCATAATTGCCTGTGTCAAATTGACCAACAGGTATATGACCGACCGGTTTTTGCCAGACAAGGCCATTGACGCCCTTGACGAATCAGGTTCCCGGGTACATATTGTTAATATGGATGTTCCGAAGCAAATCTTGGAGCTTGAAAAACAGCTTGAAGACGTTCGTGAACTGAAAAACAGCGTAGTCAAGAAACAAAAATACGAGGAGGCGGCAAAGCTTCGTGACGATGAGAAACGGTTAGAAAAAGAGTTGGCGACCGCACAAGAAAAATGGGAAGAAGATAGTAAGCAGAATAAAGAAATAGTAAGTGAAGATAATGTGGCCGATGTGGTCTCGATGATGAGTGGCATTCCCGTAAACCGAATCGCCCAGACCGAAAGCAATAAATTAGCCGAACTGCCGAATTTGATAAAGGCTAATGTTATCGGTCAAGACGAAGCGGTCGCGAAAGTGGCCAAGGCCATTCAAAGGAATAGAGCTGGTCTTAAAGACCCCAACAAGCCAATTGGCTCCTTTATTTTCTTGGGCCAGACCGGTGTCGGAAAAACACAATTGGCAAAAGTTTTGGCGCAAGAGCTTTTCGACTCCGAAGATGCATTGATACGTATCGATATGAGCGAATACATGGAAAAATTCGCTATTTCACGGTTAGTAGGTGCGCCTCCGGGATATGTTGGATATGAAGAAGGCGGCCAATTGACCGAAAAGGTAAGACGCAAGCCGTACTCCGTTATTCTGTTGGATGAAGTAGAAAAGGCACATCCCGATGTGTTCAACATGCTTTTGCAGGTGCTTGACGATGGATACCTGACGGATAGTCTGGGACGGAAAATAGATTTCCGGAATTCCATCATCATAATGACCTCGAATATCGGGGCCCGTAAACTGAAAGATTTCGGACAAGGAGTCGGTTTTGGTACCGCTGCGATGAAATCACAGGAATTTAGTCATCAAAAAAATGTTATCGAAGGGGCGTTAAAGAAAGCTTTCGCTCCCGAGTTTTTGAACCGTATCGATGATGTAATTGTGTTCAATCCGTTAGAACGGGAAGATATCCATCTAATTATCGATATCGAGCTTCGAAAGCTTTTTGCAAGAATAAAAGATATTGGATATGACTTGAAGCTAACCGACAAAGCGAAGGACTATATCGCAGAAAAAGGTTTTGACAAGCAATATGGTGCCAGACCCTTAAAAAGGGCCATCCAAAAGTATATTGAAGATGCTTTGGCGGAAGAAATTGTAAATTCAAAACTCCAAGAAGGCGATAGCATTCATATGGACCTTGATGAAAAGAAAGAGGAACTTACCATTAAAATCCAAAAGGCGGAAAAATCGCCTAAAACATAAATCTTCGTAAGAATTTTAAGTAAAGGGAGTCATTTAATATGACTCCCTTTTTTATTTGCAAAATCGGTAACGTAAGAAACTGAACACAAACCAACCGACCCAAAAGCAGGTTAAACGATATTTTCGCTTTTAATCTAATAATTTTCATAGTAGAAGGGCATACGCATACATTCGTTTCAGACATTATAAGCTACGCATATGAAGGTGAGACGACCCAAGAAGACCATTATCGTCAGGGAGTATCAATTAGACGTTGGAATAGTACAGGTATTCGAAAACTATATGGTTTCGCTATTCGATGAAGGGGCCACGCTTACCTTAGAACGGGCCTACCAGATTATCGGAATTTCGGAAATTCACTTTAGAAACAAAAATTTTGGTTTTATCAGCCTGCGCAAACACTCCTATGCCGTTGACCCCACAGTTTACACCTATCTACGACAGTTAGAAAACCTTAAGGCCTTTGCCATCGTTTCCGTAAAAGAAATCGATATGCACAATTTCAAGATTGAAAAAATGTTTTACAAAAGACCTATGAAGTTCTTTATCGAGTTTGATAATGCGTTGGCTTGGGTAAAACGGAGGGTTAAGATAAAGTAACTGATAAAAGCTATAGGTTCCAAAAATCGTACATTTTCCATTATGATTCTTGGCCAGTATCTTCTTCACCTCTTTGGCCAGATGATTCTTCAACCACAAACAAATCCATAAAAGCTGACCCAATTCCATCAATCACCCCCGAAGCGGTCAACGCCTGGTAACCGGTTCTTTCGACAGTAATATCCCCTGCCCTGCCGTGCAAGTATACACTAAAAATTGCTGCTTTTAATGGTTCGTAGCCTTGGGCCATCAACCCCGTAATTATACCTGTCAAGACGTCGCCCGTACCGCCAGTACCCATACCGGGGTTTCCCGTGGTATTTACATAACCTTTTCCATCATAAAGTGTTATCGTATGTGCACCTTTTATGACTAGGATACAGTCGTATTTCTTAGAAAAAGACTTCGCTTTAGCAAGCTTGACAAAATCGTCTTTCCATAGGCCAATAAGTCGTTCGAGTTCTTTGGGATGGGGTGTCAAAACAGTCTTCGGAGGTAACTTTTTTAAAAGGGTCTTGTTTTCTGAAAGCATATTCAAGCCATCGGCATCAATCACCAAGGGTGTTTTATTAACTGAAAGAAAATCAGAAAACGCCTTGACAGTTTTTTTATCCTTGCCCAACCCTACTCCGATTCCGATAACGGTAGGTTCGATTTTGAAGTCTATTTTCGAAATATGCTTCTTATCTACATCGGTAAGTACCATCGCTTCCGGTAAATTGGTCTGTAAAGGAATATAACCACATTCAGGAACATAGGCCGTAACCAGACCACTTCCGGCATGCAGGCAAGCTTTCGCCGCCAAATGCACAGCCCCGATCTTACCGTAGCAGCCACCGATTATCAAACTATGCCCATGCGAACCTTTATGCGCATACTTTTCACGGGGAATATAAACGGGAAGTACCTCGTTCTTGCCGACCAATTCATAATCGGTTTCGGTTCTCATTAAGAATTCTTGGTCAAGACCGATATCCAAGGCCTCCCACTGTTCCGTATACTTTCCCGTATCAGGAATGAAAAAAACCAACTTCGGTACCTGAAAACTCAACGTATAATTGGCTTTGATGACGGACTTTTCATCCTTTGGCACTTTACCCGTAAATAACCCGGAGGGGATATCCACCGAAAGAATAAACGCTTCCGATTTTTGTAAATGCTCGAATAAAGTAACTACCCACTTATCAGGGGCACGGTTCAGGCCGATACCGAAAATGGCATCCACAATAATATCGTCCCTTCCGATTTCGGGAAAGTCCGAGCCTTCTTCTAAAAATTCGGGCCAAACCTTTCTTTCTTTCAGGCGTTTTAAATTGATCAAAAAATCGTTCGAACGTTTTTTGTTATAATTCACCACATATACCCCGACGTTATAACCGTGTTCAAGTAAATGCCGTGCAAGTGCCACGCCATCACCTCCGTTATTTCCGATACCACAGAACAAGTGAACTTTTACCGGGGCGCCTTGCATGCGAAGATGCAACCAGTTAAATAGCTGAACGGCGGCATCTTCCATTAATCCATCACTGGTAATACCTTTTTTTTCTATTGTGAATTTGTCAGCGGCGTATATCTGCTGGGCATTGAAAAGCTTCATTCCGTAAGGATTTTTGATAAATATCGAAGATTCTGCAAAAATTAGGTGGTTCGTTTGATTAAGTTATCAAAAGTACTACTTTTGATTTTTGTTTGACCTATGCTTAGATTCAACACTGCCATTAAAAAAGTCTTTACGCCATTAGACGATGGATTCACCGCGACAACCGGTACCATTACCCCATTGGGGTAAACAACTATATATCCGTCCGTCTCGCGCTTTTCCGCGCTCAATTCCAAAAAATACAACACTATCTTTATTCAGATGAAAGTTTTAAAATTCGGTGGTACTTCGGTTGCCAATGCACTTAATATAACATTGGTTAAAAATATAGTAGCAAACGTCGCAGCTGACAAGACCATTATCGTAGTATCTGCACTTGGCGGTATAACCGACCTATTGTTGAATGCAGCGCATCTGGCCTCGCAACAAAGCGAAGGCTATAAATCGGTTTTAAAGGACATTGAAGACAGGCATTTGGGTACGGTCAAAGAACTCATACACATCAACGCGCAAAGCAAAGTTTTGAGTAGGGTCAAAAGTGACCTTAACACCTTGGAAACCCTTTTAGAAGGTGCTTATCTTATTGGAGAGACCACTCCGAGGCTTTCTGATAAGATCGTTAGTTATGGCGAACTTTTATCTTCATACATCATTAGCGAATTCTTTTTACAAGAAGAACTTGATGTCGTCTATGCCGATAGCAGGGAGTTGATCAAGACTAACGAAGTCAACGAAAAAGCCGCTGTCAATTTTGAAAGTACCAATCAAAACTGTACCGCTTATTTTTCAAAAATACCGAACCGGATTGTCGTAATGGGCGGGTTCATCGCCTCTTCGGAGAACGGAAACTCCACCACCTTAGGCCGGGGCGGTTCCGATTACACCGCGGCAATCGTAGCGGCAGCAATAAATGCCGAAGTATTAGAAATTTTTACGGATGTCAGCGGTATGTTCACCGCGAATCCCAAATTGGTAAAACAGGCGAAGGCGATTCCACATATTTCTTACGAAGAAGCCATGGAACTCTCGCACTTCGGGGCTAAAGTACTCTACCCCCCCACCATTCAACCTGTTCTTGCAAAAGGGATCTCCATCCATATTAAAAATACGTTCAAAGCAGATGATCCGGGTACCCTGATTACCCAAATCAAAAACGAGAAAGGAAAGACCGTTCGCGGTATTTCACATGTTGGCAATACGGCCTTACTTTCATTGGAAGGCCCGGGAATGGTAGGTATCCCCGGAATTTCTAAACGCTTTTTTGAAGTGCTGTCACAAGAAAATATCAGTGTGGTCTTTATCACACAAGCCTCTTCCGAGCATTCTATTTGCGTAGGTATATCGGCCGATGATATCGACCATGCCGTAAAAATTGTCAATGCCGCTTTTGAATATGAAATCGAACGCGGTAGAATCAAGCCCGCTATCGCTGAAACCGATTTGGCAATTATTGCCCTTGTCGGTGACAATATGAAGCAACATCAGGGACTAAGCGGAAAAATGTTCAGTACCCTTGGCCGTAACAATGTGAATATACGGGCCATTGCACAGGGTGCTTCGGAACGCAATATTTCGGCTGTCATTAATGAGAGTGATGTAAAAAAAGCATTGAACGCACTACATGAGGAGTTTTTCGAGGAGAACATCAAACAACTCAATCTCTTTGTAATGGGTGTCGGTAATGTCGGTGCAAAATTTTTGGAGCAGGTGCGCCAGCAATGTTCTTATTTAAAGGAAAAACTAAAACTGAACATTCGGGTCATAGGTATTTCAAATTCGCGAACCATGGTTTTTCAAGACGGGGGAATCTCTTTAGATAAATGGGAAAGCCGTTTGGCCGATGGAGAAAAAGCAAATAAGGCCGAATTCTTCAAAATGGTACAAAAACTCAATTACCGCAATAGCATTTTTGTCGATAATACGGCCAGTGATGAAGTCGCCTCGACCTATGGTTCGTATCTAGGCAACAGCATTTCGGTGGTTACCTGTAACAAGATTGCATGCTCGTCGAAGTATGAAAACTATCAAAATTTAAAGGATTTGGCGCGTGAATACAACGCACCGTTTCTATTTGAGACCAATGTCGGCGCTGGATTACCCATTATTGATACGTTGAAACATCTGATTGCTTCCGGAGATAAGGTATTAAAAATTCAAGCCGTACTTTCAGGAAGCTTGAATTTCGTGTTCAACAATTTTAATGATAGCACCACCTTTCATGAGATCGTAAAACAGGCCCAAGAGCAAGGGTATACCGAACCTGACCCAAAAATCGATTTAAGCGGTATCGACGTGATGCGAAAGATATTGATTTTAGCCCGAGAAAGCGGAAATCTACTTGAAATCGAAGATATTGAAAACAAACCTTTTCTTCCCCAAGAAAGTTTGGAAACCGGCAACAATGATGATTTTTTTGCTTCTCTTATAGAGTACGAAGCTGATTTCCAGAAATTATACAAAGATGCCGCTGCAAAAGGTAGTAAATTAAAATACGTTGCACAATTCGAAGATGGAAAAGCAAGCGTAGGCTTGCAAGAAATTCCAAAGGGACATGATTTTTATAATCTCGAGGGAAGTGATAATATCGTATTGTTTTATACGCAGAGATATCCGAACCAGCCAATGATTATAAAAGGAGCTGGTGCAGGAGCGGAAGTAACCGCATCAGGTATTTTTGCCGATATCATTCGAATAGGGAACTTTTAATAACGGCTTCGCGAGGAGCGGTTGCGAATATTGAAATAGCCAATAAATTAGAAAAGCGACGCGGCGATCTGTTGAACCCATTGCCAAATTAAACAGATTGCTTCTCTTCGCTCGCAATTACGACATAAATGAACGAAATCAAAATATTCTGCCCGGCCACCATCGCGAACATCTCTTGCGGATTTGACGTCTTGGGCGTGGCATTGGATTCCGTCGGCGACGAAATGGTCGTCCGAAAAGTAGACGAAAAAGGCATTCGAATTACGAAATTAGAGGGTCAAGATTTACCGTTGGAAACGGAAAAAAATGTCGCTGGCGTTGCCGGTTTAGCTTTACTGGAACAAAGTGATTACACTGGCGGATTCGAAATCGAAATCTATAAAAAGATTAAGGCCGGTAGCGGTATCGGAAGTAGTGCGGCAAGCTCTACAGGAGCTGTTTGGGCAATGAACGAATTGCTCGGAAGGCCTTTTTCAACTTTAGATCTAGTCAAATTTTCCATGGAGGGCGAACGTCTGGCTAGTGGTGTTGCCCATGCCGACAATGTGGCTCCAGCCCTGTTTGGTGGCTTTACGTTGGTTCGCAACTATGAACCTTTAGATATTATACCCATTCACAGTCCGGCTGAATTGTATGCAACCGTTATCCATCCACAGATAGAAGTGAAGACTTCCGACTCCCGAAAAATACTGAAGACCAAAATTACTTTGGCCGACGGTATTAAACAATGGGGCAATGTCGGGGGACTGGTCGCCGGGCTCTTTACCGAAGACTACGACCTCATCGGTCGCTCATTGGTTGACCATATTGTGGAACCGATTCGTTCAATTTTGATCCCAGGGTTTGATGGTGTCAAAACAGCTGCTATTGAAACAGGAGCCTTAGGTTGTGGCATTTCAGGTTCAGGTCCATCTATCTTTGCTTTTAGTAAAGGAGAAGTGACAGCAAAAAAAGTAGCAGAGGCCATGAAAGAGGTATACCAAAACATTGGAATTGATTATGATGTGCATGTTTCAAGAATCAATCCAACAGGAATCAAAATATTAGATCAATAAAGAAATTGTCCCTTGAGGGGACTTTAGAGGTGTTCCTCTATAGATTCACATTTTAGCAATGAACTTTTACAGTCTAAATAAACAAGCCCCAGAAGTATCTTTCAAAGATGCCGTTATAAAGGGTATCGCTCCCGACCGTGGATTATATTTTCCAGAAATAATAACACCGTTACCTGTTTCCTTTTTTGAGGGAATAGAAGAACTAACAAACCAAGAAATCGCGTTCAATGCCATTCACCAGTTTGTAAGTGATGACATT
>RCND010000634.1_pt1 | contig 20154 bp, 21 predicted proteins | sample 2041351 | NCBI WGS metagenome assembly RCND01 (sample SAMN09708230, study PRJNA481090) | Marine sediment metagenome, whole genome shotgun sequencing project. | biome: marine sediment; feature: ocean; material: sediment; isolation source: Sewage treatment plant 12B marine sediment (STP12B) ... | reverse complement strand
ATGATGTCGCCGGATTCGCCGTTGGTGCGGTTGAGCGTTCCAGAATGGTGGATGGGTCAACTATCGAAGCCGGTGATGCGGTAATCGGGATTGCTTCCGACGGCCTTCACTCCAATGGATTCAGTCTGGTCAGAGCTCTGCTCACCGATACTAACGAAATATTCAATGGCCGGCCGCTAATCGAAGAACTGCTGATCCCGACCCGTCTCTATGGACGTTCGGTACGTGCTCTGATTGATGAGGGAGCCGCGGTGCGAGGCATGGCGCACATCACCGGTGGAGGTTTGCCTGAGAACCTGCCCCGGGCGTTTGCCGGCAGAGCTATGGAAGCCCATGTCGATACATCCACCTGGGTCGAACCGGATATTTTCGAATTGATTCGTTCCCGGGGGGTACCGGAGAAAGAAATGCGCGGTACTTTCAACATGGGGATCGGGTTTGCCCTGGTGGTACCCGAATCAGAAGCAGCATCAGTGTTAGAGTTCCTTGGAAAATCCGGTGAGCGAGCCTCAGGTATCGGTATTATAAAGACCGGTGGTGCGGGCCTATGCTACGTTTAGCAATTCTGGTATCCGGAGGCGGATCAAACCTTCAATCCATTCTTGATGCCGGAATTGGCGGAAATCTGAAAGGCGTTGAACCCGTTTTGGTTGTCGCCGACCGCCAATGCCCGGCCCTTGATCGGGGCCTTTCCGCCGGTCTCGACGCCGTATTGCTGGATAGAAAAGTGTTCGGTAAGGAATTGTCGCCGGAGCTGGATAGACTGCTGGAAAAACATCGTATTGATATAGTAGCCCTTGCCGGATGGTTGAGTATCCTGGATGCACAGATAACACAAAAACGGGCCGGACGGATACTTAATATTCATCCCTCATTGCTCCCGAGCCACGGAGGGCCGGGTATGTACGGTCTGCGTGTTCATGAGGCGGTTCTTGCAGCCGGTGATACTGAAAGCGGTTGTACCGTACACCTGGTAAGTCAGGGTGTAGACGAAGGATTCATATTGGGACAGTTCCGTCTACCGGTTCACAAGGACGATACACCACAAGAGCTTGCGGCGAGGATTCTTGTGCAGGAGCATAAGCTCTATCCACAGATAATTTCGGAACTCGCTGTTTCAATAGGTTGAATCCCGTCAGAATGCAGAAACTTATCATCAGGCACAAAAAAGGCCTGTTCTGAAGTATGATTAAGCTGTGGCACAGTTTTCTCTGTTTATAAAAATTATCATCATTCTACTGCTGGTTTCGGCTCCGGGAATCTCTCTCTATGCCGACCTTGAAGATTTCGGGGATGCCGTCAAAGAAGATCAGGAGAAAGCGGCGGAGGAAGACGAACCGGAACCTGAACGGGATGAGAACGACGAACTCTCAGAGGCTGAATCGGAATTCTGGGCGAATTTTTACGCCCTGACTGTCGGGCTCTGGGTCATGCATAATCTGAGCAGCTGGTATGCACCATATCCCTATTCCAGCAGCACTCAGGGAGTGAAAGATACCGGTCATAATTATGATCTTCTGGAATACAAAATTGACCCGGAACCCGAGATGAAACGGAGCCGAATGTCGCTGTATCTCTCAGGGGGATGGTTCTTCCAGGGAACTGGCACCGGCCACACCGCATCAGCTCGAGTTACCGGTAAATTTCTTGCTGCATTCGGTATTGACCTGGAATATCGGTGGTGGGGAGATGGGTCGGGTAATCTTTACTTTCTCAGAGCAGGCGGCTTATTACCGCTAATCCAGTCAGATATATTCTCTCTTGATCTGGCCATGGCCGGGGCCTTCTATTTTGATCTGATTTCACTGTCTGGATTCAGTTTTGGCGGAATTATCAAATCTTATCCGGTAAAACCAATTTCTCTGGAATTGCGAGGTGGCGGAATTCTCTCATCCGCTGTGAATCTTGTTGAAGTCGGTTTTAAATTGGGATTCCATATCAACCGGCTGGAGTTATTTGCCGGATATTATGGTCTATTTCATTCCGATATTGCTATAAACGCAATTGATGCCGGTATTGGTCTTCATTTTTGATCGATCAGTATCATCAAATAAACAATATTTTTCACCCGGATTAATATTGAGGGTATACTTCCTTTCTATGACGTCGCCTCCCGCTAGTACAGACACCTTTTTTGCATCGGCCGGCAGACTTGATGCATCACAGATAGACAAACAGTTTACAGAACTGGTCCATGAGGGGCGTGTAACTGAAGTTCTAAATGCATCGCCATATATAGCTTTAGTAACGAATTATACAAGGCAGATAGTTTTCGGTAATCGAGAGCTGCAGTCCTTTTTGGGCCTGGAGGCCAGTGAAATAATCGGTCTGCGACCCGGAGAACTCCTTGGGTGCACCAATGCAGAGAAGAATCCCGGTGGGTGTGGAACAGGTAAAAACTGCCGTTTCTGCGGAATCGTCGAAGTTCTCCTTGATTCAAGAGAGACAGAAACCCGTGTTGTCCGCGAATCCCGATTATTTATTCGACAGAGCGAGAAGATTGTTGCCTACGATGTCAAAGTTACAGCTACACCGATACGAATCGGAAGCGAATTGTACCTGCTTGTATTTTTTGATGACATCAGCTCACAGAAGAAACGGGAAAGACTGGAGCGAACTTTTTTTCACGACGTCATGAATAGCGCCGGCGGTGTAAAAAACCTGGCGATGTATCTTGCCGAAACCGGTAATGAAAATTCCAAACGGATAGCAGCGCTGCTTGTGGATCAGAGTTCTCTTCTGATTGAAGAGATACGAAGTCAGCGGCTGCTGATTGACGCAGAGTCCTACAATTTAGCCGTCAATCCGGTTCTCACCGATTCTCTTGTTCTATTTACCGAAGCGCGATCAGCCGCTGAATCTTTGATTGCAGCGGAAGGAAGAAAAATTATCTCCAGTCCAGACGCTTCTGCAGGAAATATAACCGTTGATCCAATACTGGTGAAACGAATACTTCTGAATATGCTGAAAAATGCACTCGAGGCTACAGAATCCGGTGGATCCATCAGATTCACCATGAATACCGAATCAGGTGTTATTGCATTTAAAGTCTGGAATCCTACAGCTATGCCCGAGGAAGTCTGTCGACAGGTTTTTCAAAGATCATTCTCAACAAAGGGACCGGGAAGGGGTATCGGCACCTATAGCATGCGGCTCATTGCCGAACAATATCTCGATGGCACAGTTTCATTCTCCTCTGATGAGTTCAGCGGCACCGAATTTACTGTTCGAATGCCGGTTCCTAATTGAAATGATGAAATAACTGCCAGAGCCCAATCATCAAATTTGTGTCTGTAGCAAATTCCTCTGTAACGGCTGTTCTTGAACTGACCCATTTACCGTTGATTCCCTTCGCCTCGGGATCCGCGGCAAGCCAGGCCGGAGTATCGGCACCATCCTCGGGTGATGTTGATCCTCCGAACCCCAGATTGTTGGATAATCGGGAACTGACCTCACCAGGATGGCATGCATTAACCGAGATTTCAGATTCCATCCACTCATCGGCGAGCAGGATGCTCATCAATCGATTGGCCTGTTTAGACTGACGATAGGCCGAATCGTTGTTGTACGGTCTCCGGCGGAATTCAGGGTCGATGAGATTGAGTCCACCAGCCCAGGAACTGGCCACATTGACAAGCCGTGATGGCGAGGCGGCAGCCAGTATATCTTTGAACGCCATTGCCATCCGCCAGTATCCGATGACATTGACCCCCCATTGGGATTCAAGCCCTTCCACTGTTTCTTCCCTTTTCCGGGGGGTAAGCGCAGCGTTATTAACCAGGGCGTGGACCGGGCCTTTCCAGTTTGCCCTCAATGTTTTGATTGAGGCCGCTGATCCCATATCAGCTATTTTGATGTCGATACCGGGATTCCCCGTTGATTCTCTGAGCTTTTGAGCGGCATCTTCGCCTCGGGTGGGGTCTCGTACGATCATCACCACCTCCCAGTTCGGGCGACGGGCGATATTTTCCGCAATAGCATATCCAATGGCCCCGGTTGCGCCCGTCACAATGGCGATTTTGTTATCCTTGGTGTTCATGGGTTGAGTATATGATATCTAGTTCTTAATGCGGTAGGAAAACCCGGTCATAATGTTGATCGGTATGGTGAGCGCCCGGCCGAATATGAAATCGGCCCTGATGGTAAGAGGAATAGACATAGCAGGATTCTTGAGTTTAAAACGCCAGGTGCCTGATAGACTGATACCCAGTGCCGTCCCGTCGTCAAAAATATATGCGCCGGCACCGCTCCGGGTAGCAATTTCGAGATCCATTGCAGCTGTCGAATATATGAAAACTATCAGAACGCAGACCAGGATCAACAATCGTCTTTTATTAAGAACCTCCCCAAAAACCACATACAGTCATGAGTTATTTACCAGGGATTTTCCATTGCCATTACGACCCTCGACAGTTCCAGGAATTTTCTACATCATTCACAAACACCACAAACCAGGAGCCATCATGGCAAAACTCGCGCTTCTCAGTGTCTATGACAAAACCGGTATTGTTGAATTTGCCCGTTTTCTGATAACCAGCGGTCTCTCCCTACTCTCCACTGGAGGAACCTACAAAGCGCTGAAAGAGGCCGGAATCGAAGTAACCGAAGTCTCAGAATATACCGGGGCGCAGGAAATACTGGATGGCCGTGTGAAAACCCTCCACCCCAAAATTCATGGCGGTATTCTTGGACGCCGAGACGACGAGAGCCACATCAAAACCATGGAAGAGCAGAGTATTGATCCAATCGATGTTGTTGTTGTAAATCTCTATCCCTTTTTTGAGAAATCAGGCGAGGGGCTGAACATGGACAAACTCGTTGAGTTCATTGATATCGGCGGCCCTACGATGATTCGTGCTGCTGCCAAAAACTACACTCATGTTGCCGTAATTTCAGACCCTTCTGATTATGAAGAAATTGTGGCGGAGTGGAAAACCGACGGGGGACTCGGTCTGCCTACCCGGCGACATCTGGCGGGAAAGGTTTTTGCACTGACTGGTGCCTACGATTCTGCTGTATCAGCAAGTTTATTGGGTACTGACAAAGCGCCGACATGGCTTTCGTCTTCTTATAAAAAGGTGTCTAACCTCCGTTATGGTGAAAATCCTCACCAGAGGGCCGCCTGGTATATTCCTTCGTCTTCGGCTGCTTTTGGTGCTTTAAGTGATCTGGTGCAGCATCAGGGAAAAGAATTGAGCTTCAATAACCTGCGGGATCTCGATGGCGCCTGGCGCAGCGTCTCGGAATTTGATGAGCTTGCCTGTGTTGGTGTTAAACATGCCGCTCCCTGCGGTGTAGCCCTCGGTACAACTACTCTCAACGCCTGGGAGCGGGCCCGTGACGCCGACTCAGTCTCAATCTTCGGTGGGATTGTTGCCTTTAACAGAGTTGTAGATGAAGATGCGGCGTCTTCACTCGCAGAACTCTTTCTGGAAGTCATCGCTGCTCCGGGATATTCCGACGCTGCCCTCAAGGTTTTTCAAAAGAAAAAGAACCTCCGGATTCTTACTATCAATCGACCCGCGGCCGACAAATGGGAGGCCCTTCCGGTGGATGGCGGTATCTGCCTCCAGGAAGTCGACCGGGGCTTCGCTCCAGAGTCCGATTGGACTGTCCCGACAAAAATCAAACCGACAGAGAACCAGATGGCCGACCTGGCTTTTGCCTGGAAGGTTGTAAAACATGTCAAATCCAATGGTATTGCCGTCGCCTCAGGTAGATCAACTCTAGGAATCGGGACAGGTCAGCCGAGTCGGGTAGGCGCGGTGAAGATCGCCCTTGAGGGAATTGATTGTGCCGGAGCAGTTCTGGCTTCAGATGCCTTTTTCCCCTTTGATGATGCTGTCACGACCGCGGTGGCGGCGGGTATATCCGCCATCATTCAGCCTGGCGGGTCCAAACGTGACTCAGATTCCATCAGGGCTTGTAATGAGGCCGGCATCACGATGGTCTTTACCGGGCGTCGGCATTTCAGACATTAATACTACCAGTTAGGACGTCAAAACATGATTAGCGAAGTCTAGCTAAGTCCTTTTAATACAAGCATTTCCGTCATCTTTATCTTGACAGTGTTAAGACGTCGTAATAAAGTGCATTAGATACATAAATATATATATAGATATATAGAAACGTATGGAGATATTAATTTGCATCTTTGTTTATGTGTTTTAACAATTAACATCAAACACCCGTTAGGGAGGTTGTCATGAGGAATTTTAAAGCCCGGTTTGTACTGCTGGTTCTGGCTCTGCTGATCTGGTTCCTGCTGACCTATCCATTCGATGCCCAGGAATTCATTGCCGGCGGAGTTGCCGCATTGGTAATCGTTCTCATGCCTCTGCCGGGAATCTCGGTACTTGGTGAGATACGCTGGACCCCGAAAGCTGTCATTTACGGAATTGCCTATATATTTTATTTTCTCTGGCAATTAATCAAAGCGAATCTGGATGTTGCGTTCCGGGTACTGAACCCGAAGCTGCCTATTGAACCGGGTATTGTCAGAGTTAAGACCCATCTGAAAACCCGACTGGGACGCCTGCTTCTGGCCAATTCAATTACATTGACTCCAGGTACAATCACCGTGGAAACAATTGGTGATGATTTTTATGTTCACTGGATCAAGGTTGAAGGGGTTCCTGACAATGAACGAACAAAAAAAATAGTTGCGGGATTCGAACGATTTCTGGAGGTGATCTGTGGCTGATACTCTTTTCAATATCTCTGCCATCATCATGCTGATTTCTCTCGTGATGGCAATGATCCGGCTTCTTATTGGGCCGACTGCCGCCGACAGGGCTGTTGCCCTCGACGCCATGACCATCATTGCTCTGTCTTTAATCGGCTGGATTGCATTAACTGCCGGCCGGATAATTTATATGGATGTCGCCCTGGTATACGGATTGATCAGTTTTGTCGGTGTTGTTGCACTGGCACGATATATCGAGAGGGGTGTTTAGTATGGAAGTACTTGGAGGCATTTTCGCACTTGCCGGTTCGGTATTTCTCTTTCTCGCAGCCCTCGGGCTGATTCGTATGCCGGACCTTTACGACCGCATGCAGGCCGGTACCAAGGCTACAACCCTGGGAACCATGCTGTTTCTCATCGGTCTGGCATTAGCGGAGCCCGGGTGGGCCGGAAAGTCGGCTCTCCTCATATTATTTGTCATTTTTTCAAACCCATTGTCATCCCATGCTTTGGCACGAGCCGCGCATCATGCCGGAATCACTCTTGGAGAACGAGCTGCATGTGATGATCTGGCTGGAACCTGCGACGATGACGAGGAGGAACCCGCATGAATCTCACCATTGTCATTATCCTCGGCATATTGATGCTCGTCGCGGCGGTTACGGCCCTGTACCTTAAAAATCTCAGTGCCGCTGTGATTGCCGCAGGTGCAGTGAGTCTGCTGGCCAGCGTTCTTTTTCTTCTGTTGGCGGCGCCGGATGTCGCAATGACCGAAGCCGCAATTGGATCGGCCTTAACAACAGTTGTATTCCTCTATGCGCTTTCGCGTATGCGGGGCACGAAAAAGGAGGAGCCGCGTGATTAGACGTTTTCTGGCGTTTATCGCCCTTGTAGCAGCGGCAATCCTGCTTTTGCCGTTTGTATTTTCCGCTCCTACCGACGGTCCGCTACCCGATCTAGCAGCCGAATATATTAATCAGGCGCCGGTTGATCTCGGGGGAGCCAACATTGTCACCAGTGTTATAGTCACCTATCGTGGGCTTGATACTCTCGGCGAGGTGGCCGTACTTTTTGCCGCGACTGCGGCCGTAGGGCTTTTGCTCCGTAAAACTGGTACAGAAGGTATTGAAGGCACTCCGACTCAAAAGGCCTCTGAAATTCTTGAGACTGGCGGGGGGTTGCTCTTTCCGCTGATAGTCCTGTTCGGCGTCTATATCTTTATTCACGGTCACCTTACACCCGGTGGTGGTTTCCAGGGCGGTGTTGTTATCGCTACCGGATTCCTTCTGCTGCTCCTGTCCGGGACGATCGATGGTTTCAACCACACACTTATGTCTCTGGTTGAGTCCCTTTCGGGTCTTGCATATGTAGCGGTCGGGCTGGCAGGTCTGATCTGGGCCGCCGGATTTCTTGATCCGAGATTCCTCCCGATGGGAGAGTTCGGCCGGCTGTTCAGTGCCGGCGCTATCCCTGTTATCTACAGTCTTATCGGACTGAAAGTCGGTGCAGAACTCACCGGGATACTCAACGGCATGTCTCGCAAAAGGCCTGAAAAAGGAGCTTCGGTATGATTGTCTCTATTGTCATCGCCGTAGGCGCCATATTAGTGATTATCGGATTGTGGGGTCTGCTGACCCGGCGCAATCTTATCAAGATGATTCTCGGGTTCTCCATCATGGACACCGGTACCCATCTTATAATCGTCGGTCTGGGATACAGGAAAGGGGCAACCGCACCAATCCTGGATTCCTTCACCACCGGGGGAACGTCTTTTGTAGACCCGATCCCGTCAGCCCTGGTACTCACGGCTATTGTAATCGGACTGGCGGTTACGGCATTGATGCTGGCTTACGCTGTGAGGCTATACGGTTCCAGGGGTACAGCCGCTATTGACGACTTTAAGGAGAACGCACTTTGAATCCTCTGATAACCCTTGCGGTGCTCCTCGGTACCGCTTTCATAATGCCTCTGTTGGAAAAGGCGGGTGAAAAACTCGCAAGGACCTTCTTTCTGGCTGCACTGGGATTCCTATTGATAATTTCCGGAGGGATCCTGGTGCAACTGGCGTCCGGTGCTCCGGCAATCGAGGTTGCGACCGCCGGTTTCAAGGCGCCGATGTCGATCAATCTCAGAGTCGGCCTGGCTGAAGCCGTTGTCTGGGCAGCCTCTGCACTTGTACTTCTGCTCGGCGGCGCCTATATGATTCGCCGGGAAAAAGACGGTATGTACGACAGGATGCTTTTCCTCGTCCTTGCACTGGGTGTTACCGGACTTATATTAACCCGGGACCTGTTCAACCTGTTTGTATTTCTTGAGATAGCATCTCTGGGCGTTTACGGACTGATCGGCAGAGGAGGGGATCGATCCCTGCAGGCCGGTTTCAAGTATATGATTGCCGGCGGAATGGCTTCGGTTCTGTTTCTCATCGGAACAGTCTTTCTCTATAGACTCACCGGAACGTTGAATATCGACGGAATGGCAGCGATCGTTGCTTCCGGCAATCTTACCGGGCGTGCTGCAGCAACTGCGGTATTCTTTCTTGCTCTGGCCATGGTTATTGAGTTAAAACCCTTTCCTGCCAACGGCTGGGCTCTTGATGCGTATCAGGAAGCCCCTTCAGGAATCAGTGCTCTGATTTCCTCAGCTCAGGCTTCAGCAGTCTTTGTAGCTTTCACGAAAATCAGTCCGCTTCTGGGTGATCGTCTCGGTTCTGTTCTTGGCGGTATCGGGATTCTCACCTTTTTCTTCGCAAACCTTATGGGTCTTCGGCAGAAAGACGAAAAACGTATGTTCGGCTATTCATCTACCGGACAGATGGGATTGGTACTTTTTGCATGGTTTGCCGCCCAACGGGCAGGGCTTACCGAGCTTGCCGGTTTGCTGATAGTCGGCGGACTTCTCTTAACCCATCTTTTTGCGAAGGCGGGACTCTTCTGGTTCTCAGGTCTGGCAGGACAAAGCAATGGAGAAGGAGGAAACGGCAGTCTGAAAAAGGTACTACCGGCCGCAATTGCCGGAGTCTTTGTCATGGCACTTCTGGCGCTGCCTCCCTTCCCCTCGTTTTTTGCTAAATGGGAACTTGTGAAAGTTCTTATTGGTGGGCGTTCCTGGTGGATACTGACCGCTCTTTTCCTTGGATCCCTTTTTGAAGCGGCCTACATGTTTGGCTGGCTGGTGAATAAAGTGAAATCTGAATGTGCTGACGGAGGTGCCGATGCTGCCAACGGTGACAGCCTTGTCGTCGGTAAACGAAACGGTCCTGACATCCTTACCGATGAACCTGCCATCGAACCCGGCAGCCTGATAACCAACGTCGCCTCGTTGTGGGGCATCATTCCTGCACTTGTGCTGGCCGGACTCTCAGTATTGTGGGCCTATCTTTCAGGTGTCCTGACCCCCGTGGTGATGGCGCCTTTCGCGGCAGCCCTGCTTATGCTGATACTGGTATTCCTTCCGGGAAGAATCAGAGGAATCCTGGCTGTCCTGGTATCCGCGGCCGCAGCCTGGTGGATTTGGCCCCGAACCAGCGGAATCGATCAGATTTTTGCCATGTTATTCCTCGGTGGCGGCGCCTTGAACTTGTTTGCCGCCCTCTACCGTAAAGATAGAAGGGCCGGATTCTGGGCTTTTTCTCTAATGACGGTAATTTCTCTGGGATCTCTCGTACTGGCTGCGACACCATTGGAGATGTTCATCGCCTGGGAAGTCATGTCGGTCGGCGTGGTTCTCATTGTTATGCAGGGGCGCCGGGCCGCCAAACCTGCCCGAACCGGAATGCTGTTTGCCCTCGGCGGCGGTTATCTTCTAATGACAGTTCTGGCGTCCGGCAGCGTCGGTATCGCCATCCCTCCTGCAATTGTAGCAATTCTTGCCGTCATGGCCTTCCTGGCTAAAAGCGGCTCTCTCGGGTTTCACATATGGCTCCCCGGTGCATACGCCGAGGCCGATGATGATGCCTCCAGTCTGCTTTCCGCGGTTGTGGGAAAAGCGGGTATCTGGGCCATGCTGATTTTCAGTATTCGTGTCCTTCCCGGTATGTTCGGTCTCGACGGACCTGATCTGTGGATACAGGCCTTCAACTCCGGACCTTTTGCATCCCTTTCCAACGCACTGGGCTGGGTCGGCGCCCTTACGGCATTTGCTGCCACTTTAATTGCCGTCTTCCAGGAAGATATCAAGTACACCCTGGCCTGGAGCTCTATCGGTCAGGTGGGATATATCATTCTGGCCTTCAGTCTTTTCGACCACTTCGGTTGGACAACCGCCATATACCTGTCCTTGAATCACTTCCTCTTTAAATCAATGCTGTTCCTGGCCATTGCCGGTGTCATCTACAGGGTTAAAACCAGGCTGATGTATAAAATGGGCGGACTCATTGCTCCTATGCCCATAACCTTCATAACTGTTCTCATGGCTATCATTGCGCTCTCAGGTGTACCACCGCTCTCCGGATTTGGTGGGAAATGGCTGGTCTATTCTGCTTTGATTGAAGGCGGAAGACCGTTACAGGCAGCCCTGGCTATGTTTACCAGTGGTATCGCATTCCTTTATCTGTTCCGCCTGATTCATACCATTTTTCTTGGTCAGCGGAAGGACGATTCTGTCGGCATAAAGGAAGCACCGGCCTGGCTGATAATACCTCAGGTGGTTCTTATGGCGGCTTTGATGGGCGTCAGTGCATTCCCGTCTATTATCCTTAAGCCGATTATTTCGGCTGTGGGAGAATGGATACCGGCAACCATCGCTTTTGAAGGTTCTACTCTCATGAGCATGCTGGGCTATTGGAACGGCAGCTGGGTAATGTACGTCACCATGGGTGTCTTCATCACCCCTCTGATTATACTGTTTATCGGCATGCGCAAACCCCGGAAAGTGAAACAGTTCAACATCGTTTTTGCCGCCGAACGTCCGCATCGTCCTGAAACAACTCATTATGCCCACAACTTCTTTGCACCATACCGCAAGGCTCTCGGTTTCCTGCTGAAGCCTGTGGGACGGAAGTTCTGGGAAGGTACGGCTGGGGGTGTGAACGCCGTTTCATCCGCTTTCCGGCGCCTCTATACGGGTAACGGACAGACATACGCCCTGCACATTGTACTCTTCACGATGGCTGTGGCTCTCTTCGCGGGGGTATTCGCATGACAATATGGGGTCAAATCGGGGCAGCCGCCCTGTCGGTCTTCATTTTCGCAAACTACGGGTTTCTCCTAATGGGCAGCATGGCCCGAATCAGGGCTCGGGTTCAGGGACGGATCGGTCAGCCGGTCTATCAGCCTTACATAGACGTCATCAAGAACAACGCCAGGAGGACGGCCATTCATCACGGTGTGATGTTTTACCTCGGGCCTGTTTTCCGTCTCGCCGGTGGATTGGGAACTTTTCTCTTCATACCGGCAGTTCTCGGAACACAGCTTTTTGCCAACTTCAGTTTTTCCGGGGATCTGCTCCTGGTGATGTATTTCATATTCTTCGGCCAGCTGGGAATGGCTTTGGGAGCCGGTCAGTCGGGTCATCCCTACAGTCCAATCGGTGTCAGCCGTGGACTGGCTCAGATGACGGCTTTTGAAATGCCGTTCATCCTGGCTGTTCTGGCATTAGCCATGAAACATGACACCCTTTCTATCACGGCCATCGTCCAGGCTCAGCAGGGCGGAATCGGCAACTGGACTATGATTACAAATCCACTGGCAGTAGTTGCAGCGGTGATTGCATTTCTGGGTATGTCCATGCACAACCCGTTCAGTATCGTTATTGCACCCCAGGAGATTCCAATCGGGCCGCCCACTGAGTACCAGAGCAATATGCTGGGCATGCTCATCACCAACAGAGCGATATTTAACGCTGCGAAGCTGGTTCTGTACGTGAATCTGTTCTTCGGCGGTGCTTCGGCTACAAGCGGGCTTTTCTACTCGCTATTCGCTCTCGTAATGCCGGCAGTACCTGTTTGGCTGGGGGTTCTCTGCGGTGTGCTCACCATGGTGGTGAAAACATTCATTCTGTATTTCGTCAACGTTTTTGTCGGCGTATCGTATCCGAGATTCCGGACGGAGCAGTCCATCCGGTTTTTCCTCCTGGTGCCTACGGTCATCGGGCTGGCCGGTCTGTTACTGGCCAGGTTTTAGGAGAAAATAATTCAGATGAAAACGAAAATCGATAAACCTGTACTACCCAACCTCGGCCTGCCGGAATCTGACAGGGGTTACTTCTGTGACGCCCGTCCGGAAGCCGTTGAGCCCGTGAAGGGGATCTGGGAGAACTTTCTCAACTGGGCGCGGGCCAACAGTCTGTGGATTCTGGGCTTTGGTACCGGCTGCGGTGCCATCGAACTCAGGCCCCTTATGACCGCCCGCTACGATATGTATCGTTTCGGAGTCCAGCCCCGGCCTACACCCCGGCAGTCAGGACTTTTTGTCATCGGCGGCTATGCGTCGGTGAAAACTATGAAGCGGATAGTTCGGAGTTATGAGCAGATGCAGGGACCTAAGTTTGTTCTTGGTCTGGGCAGCTGCACCGTGAACGGCGGTATGTATTGGGATTCATATAATACGATCAACCGCCTGGACCATTACATTCCTGTTGATGTCTACATCGCCGGATGCATGCCCCGCCCCGAAGCTTTACTAGGCGGCATTAAAACACTTCAGAAACGAATAATGGACGGTGAAGGCGAGGGCGCCAACGAATATGCCAGGAACTTCGACTGGTACAAAGCGAATCAGAAAAAGATTATCAAAGACTGGAATATGCCGGATTACAACTGGTAGGGATGGCTGAATATGATTGATATAAATGCCCTCAGGGCACGATACGATATTGGCGATCCCGTCGTAAAGCGGGACGACCTCGCTCTTGTGGAATGCCGGAAGGTGGATACACCGGATGTCCTGGCTTATCTCCGGGATCATCAGGGGTACGTTCATCTGAGCTTCATCACCTGTGTGGATAAACTCGAAGATAACAAGTTTGAATTGGTCTACATGCTTCGGAATCATGAAACAAAGCATGACCTGGGAGTCAAGACAATTATTGACCGTGAAAACCCGGTTATGGAGTCAGTTCATGGATATTGGGCTGCAGTTGCCACATATCAGAGAGAGCTACGGGAAATGTACGGTATCGATTTTCCCGGTTGTCCCAGAGTGGAAGAGAACTTTGCACTGGAAAGTTGGGAAGGTCCTCCGCCAATGAGACGTGATTTTGATACCAGAAAATATTCAGAAGAAACCTATTTTCCAAGGCCCGGCCGTGAAACCCATGACCCTGCGGAACATATGAAAAACACCCAATACCCCGGGAGGGCCGATCTGTGACACAAATGCCGGCCAGAGAAAAATTTCCTGCTCATACCGGCGGAGCCGAAAGCTTCGACCTGGAGAGCGGACGTTACCTGAAAGTGTGGCAGGGGCCGCAGCATCCTGGTATCACCGGGAACATGTCCCTGGAACTTGTTATCTCAGGTGACGAAATCGTCGACCTGAAGACCCATGTGGGCTATCTGCATCGCGGCTTTGAGAAGCTGATGGAGCGGCGGAAATGGATACAGAATTTTCCTCTGGTCTGTCGAATCTGTGTTCCCGAGCCCGATTTCAACGAATATCTCTACGCAGCCGCCACTGAAGAGCTTTCCGGTATTGTCATTCCTGAACGTGCGGTATGGCTCCGCGGACTGAACCTTGAGATGGCTAGGCTTACCAGTTATCTCATGTGGATCGGCGGCCAGGCCGGCGCATTTGGAATGGGAACAATCGGGCAGTGGACCGTCACCATGAGAGACTTCATGCTCGATCTATTTGAACAACTCTCCGGCGGCCGTATCTACCACATGTACATTGTTCCCGGCGGCGTTCGAGGTGATGTTCCCGCCGGTTGGTTTAAAAATGTCCTGGATACACTCAAAAATGTTGAAAAAGTCATGAATGATGTTGAACTTGTACTTTTCAACAACGCCGTATTTAAAATGCGTGCCAAAGGGCTTGGTGTCATCACCCCTGATATGGTGGATCATTACGGTATTACCGGTCCTAATGCCAGAGCCGCGGGAATCCATCGTGATCTGCGCATCGACAGGCCTTACCTGGTTTACGACCAGTTGGACTTCGAAATTATTACCGGGGACAAGCTCGGCGTTGATTCCGATGCTTATGGCCGATTACAGTGCCGGGCGGCTGAGATGCGCCAGTCCATATCCCTGATACGCCAGATGATTGAAGGAATGCCGGAGGGGCCGGTGCACGAGGCACCCCCTAACGTTCTTCATTGGAAAATACCTGCCGGTGAAACCTACCTGGCAGCCGAATGTACCCGCGGTGAGTACGGCTATTACGTCGTCTCCGACGGCTCAGATAAACCCAGGCGGGTTTATGTCAGAGGGCCAAGTTACACACATGCCGTGGCTCTTCTTGAAGAAATGGGCCCGGGTACGAACATCGCGGATACCGCCGGTTTGATGGTATCTCTTCACACCTATCCACCCGAGATCGAGAGGTAAGTCGATGAGCATAAAAGACATCATCGCCCCGTTTGCCGTATGGAAGAGGGCCTTTGAAAAGCCCTGGACAGTCAAGAGCCCTATTGATGACAGGCCCGGTGCCGATCGTTATCGGGGATTTCATAAAAATGATGGCGATGCCTGTATCGGTTGCGGTACCTGTGAAACCATTTGCCAGAACGCCGCCATCGATATGGTTCCCGTAGCGGGAGTCAACGGCGACGGCGGAGACAGCGGTCTGCGCCCTCAGATCGATTACGGCCGCTGCTGCTGGTGTGCACTTTGTGTTGATATCTGCACAACCAGCTCGCTCTCAATGAGCAATGAATATATCTGGACCGACAACGACCCGGAAGTTTATCGCTTTGTACCTGGATATGATGCTAAGAGTTGGGATAATTCGGAAACCGGATACAGTCGTCCTGAAGGTTATGGACTTCTCAGGGAAGATCGGGTTGAAATGCCGGCTCTGCCGGTCGACGAAAGCCTGAAAAGCTTTGTCGAAATGATTCGGGGATACTCAGCAGAACAAGCTGTCAAAGAAGCCGATCGTTGTGTCGAATGCGGAATCTGTGTCGCCGAATGCCCTGCTCACATGGACATACCCGCTTACATAAGGGCCGTTCGTGAAGGGAATATCGACCAAGGCATGCGTCTTCTATATGAAACCAACCCGTTCCCCGCATCCTGCGGCCGTATATGTACTCATCGCTGTGAAGAGGTTTGTGCCGTTGGCCGTACAGGTGATTCCATCGCCATTCGCTGGCTCAAACGCTACATTGCCGACCAGGTTGAATTGGCCGATTATGGAAAAGCTCTTCCTTCTCCGGCTGTGAAAACCGGCAAGAAGATTGCGATTATCGGAGCCGGCCCTGGTGGTCTTACCGCCGCCTACTACCTCAGGATGCTTGGTCATGATGTAACAGTTATGGAAGCCAAAAATGCCGGCGGTGGTATGCTCCGCTACGGTATTCCGGAATACCGTCTGCCCTACGATCAGCTGGATAAGGATATTGAGTATATTCGGGGTCTGGGGGTCGACATACAATACGGACAATCAGTTGATGTTGCAGCTTTCAAAAATGCTTCAAAAAAATATGATGCGTTGTTCTTCTCTACCGGACTTTCTGATCCTTACAAGCTTGGCGTCGATGGTGACGATCATCCTCGAGTTCTGGACGGTCTTGCTGTACTGGACGAGGTGACAGAAGGAAAAGATCCGAAACTCGGGAAAACTGTGGCCGTTATCGGAGGCGGTAATGTTGCCATGGATGCCGCCAGAACTGCCCGACGGTATGGAGCTGAGGTAACCATTCTCTATCGGCGGCGTGTCGAAGACATGCCCGCAGACAATGAAGAGATTGAGGACGCTTCGGAAGAAGGGGTCACCATTATTCCCCAGGCCATACCTTTGCGAATTGAAAGTAAAGGTAAAGGCAAAGCTTCTTTCGTCTGGAATAAGGCGGAAATGGTAGCCGATCCCGAAGGCGGCCGTCCCAGACCTGTTGCAATCGAGGGCGAAGTTTTTACGTTTGAATGTGACAGCATCATTTCCGCAGTCGGTCAGGGTACTGATTTGCCCTACCTGCCCGAAGAGTCTGATTCCGGTATCGCCGTAAAACGCTACAAGCCGGTGATCGATGAGAGGGGTCAGACAGGGAACCCCGGCATTTTTGCCGGAGGTGACATTGTCAACAGCCGCAAAGATGCAGTAAGCGCTATCGGAGACGGTCATGCGGCAGCCCTGAGCATCGACCGTTACCTGATGAAGAAGGAGGCCTGAAATGGGATTTACAACATTTAACGATGCATTGGATTTCGCGATCAACAGGGAGAAGGAAGCTGTTGCTTTCTATCAGGATCTTCAGGCAATGGCCAAATTTGCCAGTCAGAAAGAGCTCATGGGTGAGTTTGAAGCCATGGAGATGGGGCATGTTTCTCTTCTTGAAGGTGTAAAAACCAACCAGGAGCCGGCCCGTCTGAAAAAGCCTGTACCTGCTGATCTTCACCTGGATGATTTTCTGGTCACCTCGGCGGCCATAGCAGATATGACTTATCAGGATATTCTGATTGTGGCAATCAAACGCGAAAAGAAAGCAGCTGATCTTTATATCAGTCTTCAGTCGGACACTGATGATCCCGTTCTTCTGGATGTATTCGGGCGTCTGGTAGTTGAAGAGGAAAATCACAAGCATTTCTTTGAAAAACTTTACGATCGCGATATTCAAAGCGCTAACTGAGGAAGTAATACCAGCTTCAGCTGAACATCGTTCCAGCTGATTGAAGTTGCTGAAACCGGGCCGGTATTAAACCGCCCGGTTTTTTTATCAGCTGTGGCGAACCTGTGGTGTAGGCCGGCATCCCGCCGCCGGATATAATCCCTGATATGGGAAAAAAAGTACTGGTTATCGGCGGAGGCGGTCGCGAACATGCGATCGTAAAATCTCTATCGGGATGCCCGTCGGTTGATTCAATAATCTGTTCTCCCGGGAATGCCGGGACAGCGGGCGTCAAGAATTGTCTGAATATTCCGGCGCGCGGCAATTATGAGATTCTGAATCTCGCTGTATCGGAAGATGTGGATCTCGTGGTTCCTGGTCCCGAAATACCACTGGCCGAGGGACTGGTAAATGTTCTGAATCATGCGGGAATTGCGGCCTTCGGCCCCCCGGCGGAATCTGCTCTCCTTGAATCTTCCAAAGGTTTTGCCAAAGACTTCATGGCCCGAAATGGTGTGGCTACAGCTGACTACGCCGTATTCACCAGTCCCCTCAAGGCTAAAGCGGCGTTGGATAGTTTCGGGTTTCCTGTAGTTATCAAAGCTGACGGTCTGGCTGCTGGAAAAGGTGTCCTGATTTGCAGCGACCGGGCTGAAGCTGAAGCGGCTGTGGATTCGATTCTCGTTGACCGGGACTTCGGCAGCGCTGGAGACCAGCTCATCCTCGAGCAGTGCCTGGTTGGCTGGGAAACCTCCATTATCGGAATCGTCGATGGATCATCCTTTCTGCCTTTTCTCCCGGCAAAAGATCACAAACGGGCAGGTGACGGGGACACCGGTCTCAATACCGGGGGCATGGGAGTTATCGCCCCCCATCCGCTGGTTGATGATGCTGTAATGGATGATATTATCGAGAACATCATTGAACCCACGATGAGCGGACTGATTGAAGAGGAACTTGGCTATCCGGGATTTCTTTTTATCGGCGTCATGGTGACCTCCGAAGGTGCTAAAACACTTGAATACAATGTTCGTCTTGGTGATCCCGAAGCTCAGGCCTTATTGCCTCTGCTTGCCGGAGATCTCAACGAATACATGGAAACTGCTCTTGATGAACGCTTGTCTGAAGTTGAGCCCGAATGGTGGAGCGGGGCGTCGTGTTGTGTTGTCATGGCCTCCGAAGGATATCCGGTTTCCTATGATACCGGTTGCGCCATAACCGGAATCGATGATGCGGAAGAAAAAGGTGCTCAGGTGTATTGCGCCGGGGTTAAGACCGGGGAATCAGAAACAGGCAAATCAGAAATTCTGATTTCCGACGGAGGCCGGGTACTCGGAGTTACCGCATTGGGAGACAATATTGAAGATGCATGTCGAAAAGCCTACGATTCTGTCAGCTGCATCAAGTTTGACGGCGCCTGGTACCGGACGGATATCGGCTCCTGACTTGATTCTAAAACGTCAAAAGGAGAGCATCGATGGCGCGTATACATGAGCTTGTCGAATTACTCAAACAGGCACCCGATGAAATATTTATTCAGCCTCATAACGTTCCCGATCCTGACGCCATAGCTTCCAGCTTCGGACTGCAGGTATTGCTAGGTAAACTGGGACTGGATTCAGTCATCGTTTATGAGCAGGAACTGGAGAAAGCCAACAGCCTGAGAATGCTGGAAACATTCAATATAGAAATGAAACCCGCCGGAGCTGTGGAAACACTGGGTGCCGAGGATTGGACTGTCCTGGTTGATGTCCAGAAAGAGAATGCCAACCTTACAGATCTGGTAACTGATGAAGTTGCTTGTATCGATCACCACACGGACAATGGATTCAGTGACTATCGTTTCAAAGATGTCAGATCGGAATTCGGGTCTTGTGCATCTCTCATTGCGGAGTACTGGAAGGATGCTGACCTGGTTCCTCCAGTCGACGTGGCAACAGCGCTGCTATACGGTATCCGAAGCGATACCGATGGGCTGAGCCGGGGCGTCCATATCAAGGACATTGAGGCTTATTACCAACTCTACGGTTATGCCGATATGTCCAGAATTACCGAGCTCGATAATAATACGATCAATCTATCGGTTCTGAAAAACTATTCCAGGGCATTCGACACTGTGGAAGTTTACGGAAGGACTGGTTTTCTCAGTCTGGAGAGTAACGACGACTCGTTGCTTGGTTCGGCCAGTGATATCCTGCTCAGCGTCGAGAACGTTGATATTGTTGTTACCTATGCCATTCGGGATACCGGTCTGAAATACTCCATCCGAAGCATTGAAAAAGAAGTCAGCGCTGCGGATCTGGTCCGACATCTGGTAGACGGTTACGGTGTCGGAGGCGGACACAAGACTATGGCGGGTGGTTTTATTCCTGCCGATAATTTCCCTGGAGATCGGTCATATGGGACATTCTCCAGGGTTCGGGCTATTGAATTTATTGAATCTGACGGGGTGAATGGGCGGCGCTGAGAAGCGATTTCGGCCTCACGAAACTAGATATTCCCGGGATCCAACGCCTGCATCCAGGCTCCCCGGCGGTAGATAACCAGCGCTGCGACAAAGACAGTAATATTCGAAACGAACATAGCCCACCAGATTCCTGCGGGTCCCAATCCCAATGGATACCCCAACAGCCATGCCAGGGGCAGCCGAACGCCCCAAAGGCGTATAACGTTCAGAACCATATATGCTTTCGTATAGCCGCTGCCCTGGAAGACGCCGCCGAAAACAGTGAATAGACCAAAGAAAATAACAGACGCCGAAA
>RCND010001599.1_pt1 | contig 20171 bp, 17 predicted proteins | sample 2041351 | NCBI WGS metagenome assembly RCND01 (sample SAMN09708230, study PRJNA481090) | Marine sediment metagenome, whole genome shotgun sequencing project. | biome: marine sediment; feature: ocean; material: sediment; isolation source: Sewage treatment plant 12B marine sediment (STP12B) ... | reverse complement strand
TTAAGAGAAGTTCAAGTCTTTTCAGAAGAAACGTTCCGTGTGTGCGCATTTTTCCGCGGTTGATTTTTTGTACTTTTTCATTTTTTAGCAGCCATTTGAATTGCTCGTCAAATCATCATTTGTAAAAATGTATGGCAATTATTTAGTCTCTCCCGCTGTGTTCGCTGTGACCATCTTTTTCCCTACACAGAGAAGTTATAATCATGTATAATGGACCTACGTATTTCACATTATTAGGAGGCACTTATGCTTAATCTTACTATTGCTCAAATTCAAGCTAAAATCGATTCTGGTGAGCTTACATATAAAACCCTTACTTCATATTATTTGGACCGTGTAGAGGCTCACAACGACGCTGTAAATGCTGTCAGTGAGCTTAACCCTAATGCTTTAGAGATTGCGTCTTCCTTAGATGAAGAATTTGCAACAAAAGGTCGTCGATCGTTGCTTCATGGAATTCCTGTGATGATTAAAGATAACATCAATATCACCAGCGATGATTTCCATACAACAGCAGGTGCCATTGTGCTTAAAGATTTTCATGCCCCTTATGATGCAACCATTGTATCAAGGTTAAAAGAAGCCGGTGCTATCATCATTGGGAAAACTAATTTGAGTGAGTTTGCAAATTTTATTGCTGAAGATGCACCTAATGGCTTTAGTGCCCTTAAAGGTCAGGTGAAGAACCCCTATGGAGAATTTGATGTTGGTGGCTCTTCCAGTGGTTCGGGTGTGGCTGTGGCATGTGGTTTTTGCCAGGTGGCTATTGGTACTGAAACATCAGGGTCAATCATAAGTCCTGCGTCATCGAATTCAATCCTTGGACTGAAACCTACTGTAGGTGTTGTAAGTCGCTATGGGATTGTTCCAATCTCAGCAACCCAAGATGTCCCCGGCCCTATGGGACGCCACGTTGATGATCTTAGAGTGGTTGAGGATGTGATTGAAGGCTTTGACTCAAAGGATATGAGTACAGCTGCTTTGTTGAAACAGCAGAATAGGTACCTGACGGATAAGGATGCACCATTAAAGAAACGTCTAGGGTTGTATGTACATCGTGAATATATGAACGATCGATTGGACGCTAACAATCATTTTTCTAAAGTGGTGAAGGCGCTAAAGGGTTCTGATTACCAAATCGTTGAAGTGGGTTTTAACACGAAGGATTACATCATCGACTGGGATGTGCTTTACTATGAATTTCCAAGAGAGTTGGCTTTGTACTTGGCAACGTCTGAAAACCGGTTGAAAGTGACATCACTTGATGAAATTGTGGCTCTTCATAACAATGATCTAAAGAGGCTTGTGTCTTATAATCAGAAACAATTTGAGACATCATTAAAGAAAGCGGATGATTTTGAGGAAGACTACGGTCGTGCTTTAAGAGACAGTTTCAGATACGGTGCTCTAATGGATCAATGGATAGATGATCATGATTTAGATGGGGTTTGTTATGTGAATTGTGACGGTGTTGATATGGCAGCTCGTAATGGCAATCCCTCGATAACATTTCCTATAGGCTTTACGTCTGAGGGGAAACCGGTTGGTTTCACCATAAGTGGAAAGAAGTTTAGTGAGCCATTGTTGATGCAACTAGCAGAAGCGTTAATACCACTCATTGGAGAAAATAAATGGCCTTTTGATACATAAAAGGTTTGGAGGAATAATGACAAGTAAGATAGGTGACATCAAAGAACAGCTTAAACAAACCGATATAATCACTATAGATAGTTTTATTGAAACCTATAAGGCAGATGAACGCAGCGGTGTTCAGCAGTTGGTGATTTCAGCAGTGAAGAAGAAGTTGGCCCATGAGAAAGAGTTGGACCGCAGCGAGACAATGAAGCTTTATGAGAACAGTTATTCACATCATCAATATATCTGTGGCATTGATGAAGTTGGACGTGGACCTCTTGCAGGTCCAGTAGTAACAGCAGCAGTCATTCTACCAGAAGATTGTGATATTTTATACATCAACGATTCAAAAAAGGTCAGTGCTAAAATGCGTGAAAAACTCTATGTTGAGATTATGGAGAAAGCCGTGGCTGTTGGCGTTGGCATCGAAAGCGTTGAGGTGATTGACAGGATCAATATACTTCAGGCAACTTATAGTGCTATGCGTATGGCGGTTAAAGCTTTGAAAGTGACACCGAATTTACTTCTAGTTGATGCGGTTAAGATACCAGATGTAGGCATTGAACAGGTATCCATCATCAAAGGAGATGAGAAGAGTATTTCAATAGCAGCAGCAAGCATCATAGCAAAAGTAACCCGAGACAGAATGATGGTGGGTTATGCAGAAATATTCCCAGATTATGCTTTTGAAAGCAATAAAGGGTATGGTGTTCAAGTACACATTGATGCCATTAAGCGTATAGGTCCATGTTCTATTCATCGTAGAAGTTTCATTAAGAACTTTGTTTAACCGACCTGACGACCAGTCGACCAACTGAAGCAACCAACAATTCACCTACCTGGGGAGGTAAATGATGAATAAACGTTATGAGGGGGCTCTTTATGAACAGATAGCTATGGAATATCTGCGAGAGAAGGGTTATAAGATACTGGACCACAATTATTACACAAAATTTGGCGAGATTGATATCATTGCCTACAAAGATAAAGGTTATGTCTTTGTAGAGGTGAAATACAGAACATCAGAGAAGTATGGTTATCCTTATGAGTTTGTTAATAAGACCAAAAGAGAAAGAATCATGAAATCAGCATTGGCTTTTGCAAAAACCAATTATACCTACAAATCACCAATGCGTTTTGATATTATAGACATACTGAAAGACAAAATAACACACTACGAGAACGCCTTCGAACTAGACCGACGCTGGGCAAACTTTTAAAAAAGGATTAGAGATAGCCACAAAAACACAAAATTGCACAAAAAGGATAATATGAAATTAAATCTAGGCATGTAGTAGAGTTTTAGGTCAATGATAGTTTGAGTATAGCTCATAATATTTTTTGTGCGCTTTTGTGTTTTCGTGGCTAGTCTTTCAAGATAAAGGAAAATAGATGAACTCTAATAATTTGCTCATACAGCAACATAATGACGTACAATACATTCAATTCCCTCATCTTGAAAACACAGGCTTAGTGCATCATGGGTTTTCAACGAAGCATGGTGGTGTGAGTACGCATCAATATAGTTCCATGAACCTTAGTTTTACTAAGGGGGATAACTCTATGAGTGTTAAAGAGAACTTTGTTCGTTTCTCGGAGGCAATAGGCGTTGATTGTGATAGTCTGGTTTTCTCAGATCAGATTCATGAGACTGAGATTCGTCGTGTTGGTAGAGCGGATAGAGGTAAAGGCATTCATCGTAGCTCAGACATTATAAGTGTTGATGGTTTGATGACCAATGAACCAGGTGTAACGCTAACAACCTTCTATGCAGATTGTGTGCCACTGTTTTTCTTAGACCCTGTAAACAAAGCCATTGGCCTGACCCATGCAGGATGGCGTGGGACAGTTAAAGGGATTGGACCGAAAGTGGTGAAGGCAATGACGGAAGCTTTCGGCACAAATCCTAATGGTTTATTGGTTGGTATTGCACCTTCCATTGGCCCTTGTTGCTATGAGGTGACGGGTGATGTAATAATGGAGTTTGAAAAAAAGACAAATCGTGTTATACTAGATAAGATTGTGCAGAGGGTAGATGAAACTCATTATATGTTGGACCTATGGGAAGCGAACAAAAGGCTCTTATTAGAGGCCGGTATAAAAGAAGAAAACATTGTTGTAACAGACCTATGTACAAAATGTAACCCTGAGGATTTTTATTCCCATAGAGTCATGGGTACAGATAGAGGCAGTTTGGCGGCTATGATGGCATTAAAATAGGGAATGGTGGGTAGGCAAGGTTAATAAGATGAATGTGTTGGTAGGAGCAATGTCTTTGCAAAGGCATCAGCGTCACCAATGAATAGATAGAAGGTAAACAATTGGAATTAAAGAATTACAAACAAGACAAAGATAAGCAACATGAAGTGATGGGTATTGAACAAGGCAGCATTGCCATGGAACTTGGCATTAAGCCGGGTGACCGATTGGTAAGCATTAATGGCAAACCTGTAAATGATGCACTGGATTACCATCTTTTTGTAAAAGAAGAATTCATGGATCTAGTCATATACATGAAAGACCATGATGAAGCTTGGCTGTTCGAGATAGAAAAAGATGAAGAAGAAGACTTAGGTCTGATTTTTGATAATAATTTGATGGATGAATACACATCTTGTAAAAATGGCTGTGTGTTCTGTTTTATTGATCAGCTACCTGAGGGTATGCGTGATACGTTATATTTCAAAGATGATGATGCACGATTATCCTTCTTACAGGGGAATTACATTACTTTGACGAATATGACTGAACGAGAAGTTAGTAGAGTCATTGAATACAATCTATCACCAATCAATATATCCGTTCATACAATGAACCTTCAACTACGAGAAGAAATGTTAAAAAATCGTTTTGCCGGTAGAATTTCAGAATATATGGACCGTCTACATGCAGCAGGCATTACAATGAACGGACAAATTGTTCTATGTAGAGACATCAATGATGGTGAAGAATTAGAGTATACATTGGCACAACTTGAGAAGTATGTGCCAACCATGCAGTCTTTATCCGTTGTGCCAGTTGGTCTATCAAAGCATAGAGAAGGTCTTTATGAACTTGAAGCATTTGATAAACCAGCCTCTGAAGAAGTGCTAAAGACCATTCATCAATGGCAAGAACACTATATGGAGAAGACGGGCACACATTTTGTCCATGCAGGGGATGAATTCTATCTGATGGCAGAACGGGTCATACCTGATGAAGACAACTACGATGGTTACCTTCAACTGGAAAATGGTGTGGGTATGATTCGAGTGCTGATGGATAGCTTTAGACAACAGATCAACGAGATACAGCCCATGGAAATACCAACAACACGTATGACCATTGCAACTGGTGTACTTATAGAAGAGACGCTAAGAGCGTTAATGAAAGAGCTGATGAACAAAGTATCAGGTTTAGATGTACAGGTTGTCGGGATTAAGAACGATTACTTTGGTCATAGCATTAATGTGTCTGGTCTTTTGGTTGGTCAGGACATTATTGATCAGTTAAAAACACAAGCGTTAGGCAAGACAGTTTATTTACCTGATAATGTGTTAAGAAGCGGTGAAGCCGTTTTACTTGATAACATAACACAGGAACAACTTGAGGAACAAATAGATGCTAATGTGATTCTGGTGGATTACTTAGGCGAAACATTCATTGAAGATCTGATGAAAGACCTTCATTAAGGAGAACAAATTAATGAGCAGCAAACCGATTGTAGCAGTAGTAGGACGTCCAAATGTAGGTAAGTCCACCATATTTAACATGATGGCAGGTCATAGAATCTCCATCGTACAAAACACACCAGGTGTCACAAGAGACCGTATTTATGCAGATGTTGAGTGGCTCAATTACGCCTTCACCATTATTGATACCGGTGGTATTGAACCTGATTCAAAAGACATCATTCTGTCACAAATGCGTTATCAGGCAGAAACGGCCATTGAGACTGCTGACGTCATTTTATTCATTGTTGACGTACAGACAGGTATTACAGACACAGACTACAGAGTTGCAGACATGCTTCGTAAGAGCAAAAAGCCTATTGTTCTTTGTGTGAACAAAGTGGATAACTTTGACAAGATGCAGTACGATGTTATGGAATTCTATAACATGGGTCTTGGGGAGCCATTCCCATTGTCAGCCATTAATAAAATTGGTATGGGTGACATGCTTGACGAGATTGTTCAACATTTTTATGAGCCACATGAAGACGAAGAAGAAGATGAAATTACAAAGATTGCGATTATTGGTAAACCAAACGTTGGTAAATCATCTCTTGTAAACAAAATTCTAGGTGAAGAGCGTCTCATTGTCAGTGAAATCGCTGGTACCACTAGAGATGCTGTTGACTCAAGGGTTCTTTACGATGATAAAGAATATATTTTGATTGATACTGCAGGTCTACGACGGAAGAATAAAATTAAAGAAGAGATTGAGAAATACAGCATAATTAGAGCCGTTGCAGCCATCGAAAAAGCAGATATTGTTGTTATGATGATTGATGCCACTGAAGGTATTACTGAGCAGGATGCTAAGATTGCAGGTATTGCTCATGACCGTGGGAAAGGTGCAATCATAGCGGTCAATAAATGGGATGCTCTTGAGAAGAATGACAAAACAATGTATCGTTTCCTTGATGAAGTACAGAAAACATTGAGTTATATGACTTATGCACCCATTGTTTTCATCAGTGCAAAAACAGGTCTTAGAATTAACAAATTGTTTGAAACCATTGAAATGGTTATCTCTAACCAGACAATGCGTGTTCAGACAGGTGTCATAAATGATATCCTCTATGATGCCATGGCGATGAATCAGCCACCGGCAGACAAAGGACGTCGTCTAAAAATCTACTACATGACCCAGGTAGCGGTTAAGCCACCAACATTTGTTTTGTTTGTTAATGATAAGGAATTAACCCATTTCTCTTACACAAGATATATCGAGAACCGTTTAAGAGATGCTTTCGGATTCAAAGGGACACCACTTAAAATGATTATAAGAGAACGTAAAGAGAAGTAGAGAGGTTTTTATGTCGTATATTATAAGTTTAATATTAGGGTACGCAGTGGGGTGTTTTCAAACATCTTATATCCTTGCAAGAAGTGTCAAAAATATTGATATCAGAGAGCATGGTAGTGGTAATGCCGGTTCTACCAATGCGCTTAGAGTTATGGGAGCAAAATTTGGAATAATGACTTTTGGTGGAGATTTGCTAAAAGCCGTTATTGCTGTTGTTATTGCAAGAGCCGTATTTGACTCACAACTTGTAGGATTGTGTGCAGGATTGGGTGTTGTCTTAGGTCATAATTGGCCCGTGATTCTCAAATTTAAAGGTGGTAAAGGGATTGCTTCAACCCTCGGAGTTATGTTGGCTTATGACTGGCGTATAGGACTTGTTGTATGGGCAATTACAGCCATCGTTATACTAACAACAAAATACGTTTCTCTAGGCTCAATGGTATTGGTAGCATTATTTCCTGTTGGCATTGCGATTTTTTACCCAGGACACATTGGGGAACTTGCTATAGCGATCTTCTTAATGGTGATGGGGATCATTAGACACAGAGCAAACATACAAAGACTTTTGTCAGGTACAGAGAATAAGATTGGGAAGAAAAAGGCTAAAAAGGCTAAAAAGGCTTAAGGTAGTATCGATGTAGATAAGTTAGTAAATTGGTTGATTCAACAGCCAACTTCTAACCACTTAATAATTCCGGAGGTTCCTTATGAAAATCACAGTACTTGGTGCCGGCAGTTGGGGTGTGGCCCTTGCCATGCTCTTGAAGAAGAATGGTCACGATGTGGCAGTTTGGTCACTGATGGAAGACGAAGTGACCATGTTACAGACACATAGAGAACATATCAAAAATTTACCCGGCATTAAGATTGATGACCGGATTCTTATAACCAACAATGCTGAGGAAGCTATTTCTGGGGCAGTAATGGTGGTTTTTGCAGTACCTTCCAGATTCGTACGCAGTACGGCATCTCTCGTTAAACCATTTATTACAAATGAACAAATCATTATTAATGTTGGTAAAGGACTTGAAGACCAGACGCTCTGCACACTTGAACAAGTGCTACGAGATGTTTTGCCAAACAATCATGTGGCTGTTCTATCAGGACCATCTCATGCAGAAGAAGTTGCTAAGAACATTCCCACGTCAGTGGTTGCCGCCTGCATCGATGAAGAAGTGGTCCATGAGATTCAACATGCCTTCATGAATGAGAATTTCAGAGTTTATGGCAGCACCGATGTGATTGGTGTTGAAATGGGTGGATCTCTTAAGAATGTGATTGCTCTTGCGGCTGGTATATCGGATGGTCTTGGTTTTGGCGACAATTCAAAAGCAGCTTTAATGACCAGAGGTATGGCTGAAATTTCACGTCTTGGCTTAGCTATGGGTGGAGAAGCGAAAACTTATAATGGCTTGTCTGGTATTGGCGACCTTATTGTTACCTGTACTAGCATGCACAGCCGTAACAGAAGAGCGGGTATACTATTAGGTAAAGGTTATACATTAGAAGAAGCACAGGAAGAAGTGCAGATGGTGGTTGAAGGCGTTTACGCGGCCAAAGCAGCCTTAGCCCTGGCTAAGAATCACAATGTTGAAATGCCGATTATCGAAGAAGTCAATGCGATACTCTTTGAGGGTAAAGACCCTAAGACTGCAGTCAGAAGTCTAATGGAACGTGACAGACGATTTGAGTAGAGGTGACAGCATGGAAGTTAAATTAAGACCAATGAATTTTCAGACGATGTTGGACTTTGAGATGCTGAATAAGTGGTATATGGATGATGAGATTCGTCATCTCTTTACTGTGGATTTTAATAAGGGACCAACAATGCCTGAAAATCCCAAAGATTTACGAGACGTTAAAAAAGAGAATATGACCCAACATGGTTTTATGGTTGAAGTAGACGGTCATATTGTTGGAGATGCTTCTATTGATACAGATTTTGGACTGTTAATGGGACCTGTGGAGAACACTGGTTGGTTAAGTATCTGTATAGGTGAGAAGGATTACCGAGGTAAAGGTCTAGGCTGTGAAGTCATGAAGCAGCTAGAAGCTACTTGTGCTTCAATGGGTCTTACTAGGTTAGAGTTAGGTGTTTTTGCTTATAACGAAATAGCTGTTCATTTTTATAAGAAATTAGGGTATAAGCAGTTTTATATTGTTGAGAATTTTACTTATTATAACGGTGATTGGCATGACGATTATCGTATGGAAAAATACATATAGGATGGGTATTATATGGGAATAATTGTACAGAAATTCGGGGGGACTTCTCTCGGAACACTTGAAGGTCGTAAACAAGTGATTCAAAAAATAGAAGATGCTCGGGATAATGGACATCAAGTGGTGGTTGTTGTATCAGCTATGGGACGATATGGTTCACCTTATGCAACAGATAGCTTATTAGGTCTATTGGAACCGGAAGGTAGACATGCCAATAACCGTGAAATGGATATGTTGATTTCTTGTGGGGAAATTATCTCTACTGTGGTTGTGTCCAATGGCTTGAAAGCAAAAGGGTTGCTAAGTGAAGCGTTATCAGGTGGTCAATCAGGGATACTCACATCCAGTCATTTTTCAGAAGCTCAAGTGGTTGATGTCAGCACTGTTCGACTTAAGGCTATGATGGATCAAGACATCATTCCTGTTATTGCAGGATTCCAAGGGCATGATGCGCGGGGTGAGATAACAACCCTTGGCAGAGGTGGCTCAGATACTTCAGCAGCTCTAATTGGTGAAGCACTGAAAGCAGATCGTGTGGAGATATACACAGATGTTGATGGTATTATGACAACAGATCCGACTATATGTGGCGAAGCAAAGATTATCGAAGCAATTAGTTATAATGAAGTCTTCCAGATGGCAGACAGTGGTGCTAAGGTTATACACCCTAGAGCGATAGAAGTGGCTAGACGTTCTGGCATTCCAATGGTTATCCGTAACACTTTCAGCGATGCTAAAGGTACAAGCATTACTCATTACAGTTATGTGGAGAAACCAATAAACGTTGAAGATAAGATTATTACATCAATTGCTCACAGAGCAGATAGAATACAATTCACCGTTGAAGGCACTATAGATGATGAAGTTTTCTTCAATGAATTGGCTAGAGAGTCAGTGTCGATAGACATTATTAACATCTTCCCAATGAGACGTGTGTTTACCACAGAGTCATCAAATAAACAGAAAACAATAGATTTAATCAAGCATTATGACGCAGATTTCAGTCTAATAGATGACTGCTGCAAGATCACAATTATTGGTGAAAAAATGACAGGTGTGCCAGGCGTGATGGCGAAAATTATCAGTAGCTTAACCAAAGTAGATGTGCAGATATTACAAACGGCAGACTCTCTATCAACCATTGCCTGTCTGATTAAAAGCGAGGATCTTACTAAGGCCATTACAGCATTACATAATACATTTGCTTTAGATCATTGATCAGAAAAAAAGCGACTACGTCGCGCTATCGGCTTTGCCGATATTTGTTACGGCAGGAAAGTTTCCTTAGCATGGATGAAGATGTATCTATTTCATTCATTAAAATGGTCATACTTTCTTAGAGAACGAAAATTAGAGACAATCTCTGTAAAATTTGTTATGCTTATAGTGCATTAACTATACTTTAGATTCTGGGGGAATACCAATGGCTAAGTCTTCTACAGGCAAAAGTCCATCAACTAAGAGAAAAACGACTGCAACCAGAAAATCAAGAACAAAAAGGACCTCAGCTGCAAAAAAGAAACAAGCTGATAAACCTTTAAGTAATGATTTACGTTATGAACTCGTCGTCCTTCTGTTTATTGCACTTTCACTGATGTTAATCATCAGTATTTATTTTAATATTGGCGGCAAGGTGGGAGAGTCTGTCAGATACTTCCTTTTTGGCGCTTTTGGTGTGTCTGCATATATATTACCGATTTATATTCTAGGCGCTTCTTTTATTAAGGTATTTAATAGAGATAATGATAGATTGAATAATAAGCTATCCTTAGCATTCATAGGGATTATTATGGTGTCAACTTTTGCTCATGTCATCTATATTGAAGATGCTCAGATTAACAAATTTATTCTTGAGAAGAACACATTCTTTGCCTCTACAGCCTTGTACTTTGAAGTATCAGCAAAAACCCATTTAGCCGGCGGTATGGTTGGAGGGGTTGTTGGTGATTTCTTTGAAATACTTATTGGTCGTGTTGGTAGTTTTATCATATTGGCCTTAATATTCTTATCTCTTGCCATTTTGATTACTGAGCAGTCACTTGCCAAAGTTGGTAACGGCATCTTAGCATTTTTTAAATGGATTGGCAGAGCAATTGTGTCAAGGTTCGCTTCAATGGCTTCAAAAATCAAAAAAGCTATGGCAAGAAGTAAAGAACATAATGAAACAGAAGAGCGTGAGCAGATTGAAGGCGATTCATCGCCTGTTAGAAATTCTGAAACTAAACCTCCTAAGAGAAGAGGGCGTAGTTTCCTAGATAGAGTTAATCTGAAGATATCTCAAAAGGAAACGACAGCTGAAACACCTGTTGATGAGGGAAAATCTAAACCTAAACCTCAAAATAATAAGAGCTATAAAGTTAATGGCGTTGACCCATTCCAACAAATCGTTGCCCACGAAGAAAAAGCCTTGGCGAAGCAATCAGAGACCGACGCCTTAAAATCTGAATGGATTTCTGAATCAAAGATGACCCAAGTCACCTATGATGATTTATCCGATGAAAAAGCGAAGGTTGTTAAAGATAAACCGGTTGCTATTGAAGCCATTCAAACAGAGATCAAGACTCAAGTAAAAGAAGTGGTATATCGTTTGCCACCGATTGAATTAATGAAAGCACCTGCTAGAGGTACAGCCAATGTTTCTATGGATGATATAGATAAGAAAGCTGAGAAACTTATACAGACCCTAGAAAGCTTTGGCGTTGGTGCTAAAGTGGTGGATGTCAGTGTTGGTCCTACAGTAACCAGGTATGAGCTACAGCCGGATGTTGGTGTGAAGGTAAGTAAGATAGTTAATCTACAAGATGACATTGCTTTAAACTTGGCATCTAGTGGTATTCGTATAGAAGCACCAATACCTGGCAAATCTGCTGTTGGTATTGAGGTGCCAAACCTTGAATCTCAATCGGTTATGCTTAGAGAAGTCATCGATACACCTGAATTCAAGAAGTTCCCATCAAAGATTGCTTTTGCCCTTGGTAAAGACATTGGTGGTAAAACCGTGATTGCGGACATCGCGAGAATGCCTCATATGTTGATTGCCGGTGCAACAGGTTCAGGTAAGTCTGTCTGTGTTAATACATTGATCACAAGCATTCTCTACAGAGCAACACCGGATGAAGTTAAACTGCTGATGATTGACCCGAAAGTGGTTGAGCTTAGTGCCTATAATGGTATTCCACATCTACTGATTCCTGTTGTTACAGATCCTAAGAAAGCAGCCGGAGCACTTAACTGGGCGGTTCAAGAGATGGGCGACCGTTATAAATTATTTGCAGCAGCCAATGCCCGTGACCTTAAAGGTTATAACAACGCTGTTGAAGAACATGGTGATGGCAAGAAGTTACCACAGATTGTTATTATAGTTGATGAGCTTGCAGACCTTATGATGGCAGCCCCTAACGATGTTGAGGACGCTATATGTCGATTGGCTCAGATGGCCAGAGCAGCAGGGTTGCATTTGATTATCGCCACACAAAGACCATCGGTTGATGTCATAACCGGACTAATTAAGGCCAACATACCATCAAGGATTGCTTTTAATGTGTCCTCAGGTATTGATTCTAGAACGATTATCGATTCTGTTGGTGCGGAGAAACTTCTTGGTAAAGGCGACATGTTGTTCTACCCTGTAGGTCTTCAGAAGCCTGTCAGAGTACAAGGTGCTTTTATTTCAGAGAAAGAAGTGGAGAACATCGTTACTTTCTTGAAAGATCAGCATAAAGTGAACTATAACGAGAAGATTATCAATCAGATATCTAAGAGTGATGAAGCTAAAAGTACTCCTGGAGGCGCGAATAGTGACTTTGACAGTCACTTCAACGATGCTCTAGAACTTGTTATTGATAAGCAGAAAGCTTCTGCTTCTATGATTCAACGTTACTTCAGGGTGTGGGTTATAACCGTGCAGCAAGAATTGTGGATCAGCTTCATGATGCAGGATTTGTTGGTGATGAAGAAGGCTCTAAGCCACGTAAAGTCTTATTGAACAGAGAAGAGTATGCAGCAATGAAAGAAGAAGCAGCACTTAAGGTAGCCAAGGAAGCGAATGCTGAGAACCATGAGTGAGAGTGGTAGAGAAGTAGTGGAAAAGTTGTGAAGCAATTGGGAAGCTGTTGCTTGAAATAGAATTTTGAACTTATATTGGTGAAATAGATGATTGTATCATTCACCAATAGTCACATCAATAGGAGGTTTTGTCATGAAAACGGACATTCAAATTGCCAATGAAGCAACCATTATTCCAATTAAAGAGGTGGCTGAAAACCTTGGTATCAAGGAAGAATATTTGGAGTACTATGGTAAATATAAGTGTAAACTTTCCGATGACTTATGGAAAGAAGTTGAAGCAAATGACGATGGTAAACTGATTCTTGTCACAGCCATCAATCCAACACCAGCGGGTGAAGGTAAAACAACAACAACCGTTGGATTGGGTGAAGCGTTAGGTCAATTAGACAAAAAGGCGATGATTGCACTTCGAGAACCATCTCTTGGACCTTGTATGGGTATTAAAGGTGGGGCAGCCGGTGGTGGATTTGCTCAGGTTATTCCCATGGAAGACATTAACCTTCACTTTACAGGGGATATTCATGCTGTCAGCATTACACATAACCTTTTGTCAGCAATGTTGGACAACCATTTGCAACAAGGGAATGATTTGCAGATAGACACACGTCAGATTGTTTGGAAACGTGTGGTTGATATGAACGACCGTGCCCTTCGTAACATCGTTGTTGGTATGGGTGGGCGTATGCAAGGCGTTCCAAGAGAAGATCACTTTATGATTTCTGTTGCTTCTGAAGTTATGGCAATTCTTTGTCTGGCAGATGACCTTCAAGACCTGAAGAAACGTCTTGGACAGATTATTGTGGCCTATACAAGAGCAGGCAACCCAATTACAGCCCATGACCTTAAGGCAGAAGGTGCAATGGCTGCTTTACTTAAGGACGCTGTTAAACCTAACCTTGTACAAACACTTGAAAACACACCTGCCATTATGCATGGTGGACCTTTTGCTAACATTGCTCACGGTTGTAACTCAGTTAGAGCCACAAAATATGCACTCAAGCTCGCTGATTATGTTGTCACAGAAGCCGGTTTTGGTGCTGATTTAGGTGCTGAGAAGTTTCTGGACATTAAGTGCCAAAAAGCTGGACTTAAACCAGACGCTATCGTTCTTGTTGCTACAATAAGAGCACTTAAATACAATGGTGGCGTTAAGAAAACAGATTTATCTGAAGAAAATGTCGAGGCTTTAAGCAAAGGTATTGTGAATTTAGAGAAACACATTGAGAACTTAAATAAGTATCAAGTGCCCGTAGTCGTTACATTGAATCACTTTGTTGCGGATTCAGAGGCTGAAGTGACTTTTGTCAAAGAAGCTTGTGAACGTTTAGGTGCTTCATTTGCCATATCTAAAGTATGGGCCGATGGTGGTGCAGGTGGCCTTGAACTGGCGAAAACTCTGTTGAAGACTTTAGAAACAATAGAATCTAACTATAAGCCACTCTATACAGTGGATCAAACCATTGAAGAGAAAATCAATGTCATTGCCAAAGAAATCTATGGTGCAGGCAGCGTGACCTTCACTAAAAAAGCAACCAAAGCCATGAGAAAACTTGAAGAAATGAAGTTGGATAAGATGCCAATCTGTATTGCAAAAACACAGTATTCCTTATCAGATGATCCGACGAAATTAGGTCGTCCATCAGGGTTTGAAATTACTGTACGTGAAATAAACGTCTCAGCAGGAGCTGAATTCATTGTTGCTACTACCGGAGATGTTATGACCATGCCTGGTCTTCCAAAAGTACCATCTGCAGAGAACATTGATATTGATGAAAAAGGTAACATTACAGGTCTTTTCTAAGGAGGCATTATGTCAGCAAAGATTATTGACGGCAAAGGAATTGCCGCAATCATAAAAGATGAATTGAAAGTAAAAGTTGCAGAGATGATAGAAGCAGGGAACCGACCTACATTGGCCGTTGTGCTCATTGGGGATGACCCAGCTTCACAAGTCTATGTAAAACATAAAAAACGAGCTTGTGACTATGTAGGTATAGAGTCAGTGGCTCATGAACTGCCTTCTGCAACAAAGGAAGCAGATGTTCTTGCTCTTGTTCAGCAATTGAATGAGGACAGTAACATTAACGGTATCCTTGTGCAGCTACCATTACCAGAACACATTGATGAGGATAAAGTGATTCTTGCCATTGATCCTTCAAAAGACGTGGATGGGTTTCACCCAATCAGTGTTGGTAACTTAAGTATTGGGCATAAAGGATTTGTCTCTTGCACACCAGCAGGGATTATTGAACTTCTTAAGCGTTCAGATGTTGAAATGACAGGAGTAGAAGCGGTTATCGTTGGTAGAAGTAACATTGTTGGGAAACCAGTATCGATGTTATTAACAAGAGAAAATGCAACAGTCACAATCACTCACTCAAGAACAAAAGATCTTCAGGAAGTCTGTAAACGTGCAGATATCCTTGTGGTTGCCATTGGTCGTGAGAAGTTTGTTGACAGTAGTTTTGTTAAGCCAGGTGCTGCAATCATTGATGTTGGTATTAACAGAAGTGCAGATGGTAAGCTCTGCGGTGATGTAGATTATGAGGACTGTCTAGAGATTGCCGGCGCCATAACACCGGTACCTGGTGGTGTTGGTCCAATGACCATTGCCATGTTGATGAGCAATTGTACCACTGCGGCCGAGCAACAGAAATAGTCATGAAGTGCCTACCACAGATTACTTTGAGACATGGATCTCTCTGGTCAGATAATGCATCAGAGGAAGTGTGAATCACGATAATCTAGGGTAGGCTTTTAATCAGTTAGGAGATTTTATGTCAAAAGGAAATGTGTTTTTTGTGTCACTTGGGTGTGATAAGAACTTGGTGGATACCGAGGTTATGTTAGGTCATATCAGAGATGCAGGTTATGAATTGGTTAATGAAGAAGATGAAGCAGATATTGTTATTGTGAACACTTGTAGTTTCATCCATGATGCCAAAGAAGAAAGCGTTCAAACCATTCTAGAGATGAGCACACTTAAAGAGAGTAACCTTAAGGGCTTAATTGCAGTAGGATGTTTGACCCAACGTTATCAGGAAGAACTTATTAGAGAGATCCCTGAATTGGACGGTATTCTTGGTACCTCTAATTATGATGAGATTGTCCAGGCCATTGAAGCGGTAATGAACAAGGAGAAGTATGTTAGTTTTAAAGATATTAATTATGCCTGTGCGCCTTATATCAAGCGCGTTGGTGATCAAACAGCCCACTATGCCTATTTGAAGATTGCTGACGGTTGTAACAATAATTGTACCTATTGTATCATTCCAAGCCTTCGCGGAAGAGTAAGAAGTCGTGAGATTGATAGTTTGGTAGAAGAAGCAACATTTTTGGTAGAGCAAGGTAAAACAGAGATCATTCTTGTGGCTCAGGATGTAACGAAGTACGGTATTGATCTCTATAAAGAAAAAGCGTTGCCTAAATTATTAAAAGCTTTGGTAAAAATTGAAGGGTTGGAATGGCTACGTTTACTGTATTGCTACCCAGAAGATATAACCGATGAACTCATTGAGGTCATGGCTTCAGAATCAAAAATCATGGACTATATTGATATTCCAATTCAGCATATAAGCAACCCTATCCTTAAGAATATGGCACGCCGTAGTAACGATGAAACCATTAAGGGTGTTATAACGAAGCTTAGAACAGCCATGCCAAATATTGCTATCCGTTCATCACTGATTGTAGGTTTCCCAGGTGAAAATGAAGAAGATTATCAAAGACTTGCAGACTTCGTTCGTGATTTTAAGTTGGACAGAGTAGGAGTGTTTACCTATTCATTGGAAGAGGGAACAAAAGCAGCAACCATGGAAGATCAGATTGCTCAGGAAGTAATGGATGAGCGTAGAGACGGTATCATGGCCATTCAACAAGAGGTTTCACTTGAAAAGAATGAAGCGATGGTAGGTCGTATTGTTGACTGTATTATCGAGGGTTTTATACCCGATGATCAAGTTTATGTTGGACGTACTTATAAAGATGCCCCTGGTGTTGATGGTGTTATTTTCATCTCTACAGACTATAAACTTTTGGCTGGTCAGATTGTACCAGTGAAGGTGACGGATTTTAATGAATATGACTTGATTGGAGATGTGACCGATGAATCTAGCGAATAAACTTACCTTACTTAGAGTGGCACTCATTCCCTTTATGTTATTGGCGCTCTACATATTACCTGAGCCAATCAACATCTATGTAGGTGCTGCTATCTTTTTCATTGCCTCTGTAACAGATTTTGTTGACGGTTATATTGCCAGATCAAGAAACCTTATTACAGATTTTGGTAAATTCATGGACCCACTAGCGGACAAATTATTGGTGGCAGCGGCACTGGTCTATATGACTGAAGTAGGGATGATTCCTTCCTGGGTGACCATCATTATTATTAGCCGTGAATTTATTGTTAGTGGTATTAGACTGGTTGCTGCATCTAATGGCACAGTTTTAGCTGCAAGTATATGGGGTAAGATTAAAACAGCCGTGACAATGGTGATGATTCCTTATGTTCTATTAGACTTTGCCATACCTTATTATCATGTTTTAGGTTGGATTCTAATAGGAGCAGCGACTTTCTTCACATTACTATCAGGCTATGATTACGTAGCGAAGAACTGGAGAATATTCGAAGGGAAAATGTAAGGGGCAAGGAGGGAGATTTTCTTTGATTGCAGAAATAATTTGTGTCGGCAATGAGCTATTGTATGGTGATACTTTAAATACGAACACCAGGTACCTAAGCCAACAACTGGCGATGATTGGTATTGATGTGAACTATCAGTTAGTGGTAGGTGACAACGAACCGATGTTGCTTGATGCATTACAATTGGCTTCAGAACGGGCAGATGTTGTCATTCTGTCAGGTGGGCTTGGACCAACCTATGATGACATGACCAAAGAGACTGTAGCAAAAGCGTTGAATCAAAAACTTGTTTTGGACCAACCATCATTAGAGGCCATTAAAGCCATTTTCAATCGCATGGGAAGAGAGATGACCGACAGCAACAACAAACAGGCTTATAGGCCTTCAGGCGGCGTCAGTCTCCCTAACAATAATGGTACTGCGCCGGGGATATATGTATCACAGGATGATACCCATTATTTCTGTCTTCCGGGACCACCAAGTGAATTGATGCCAATGTACCAGGAACAGGTGAAACCTAGATTGGAGACCTTGACCAATCAGGTCATCACTTCAACCATCTTTTCATTGGCGGGTATCGGTGAAAGTGCTTTAGCCAATAAGATTGGCCATATTATGGATCATTCAGACAACCCACGCATTGCACCATATGTTAAGACGGGCTCAGTGAATATTCGTATCACTGCAATGACCACAACCGCTAGAGAAGGCGAGGCAATGCTCCACTCTGTTAGAGAAGAACTGATGCCGCTGATTGGTGATTATGTATATTCTGAAATAGGTGAGGATATTGAAACCGTGTTGGTGAACCGTCTGAAGGATAATAAGATGACCATAGCAACAGCTGAATCTTGTACTGGCGGATTGATGAGCAGTCGTATCGTGAATGTTTCAGGGGCTTCAGATGTATTTATGAATGGCTTTACAACCTATAGCAATGAAGCCAAAAGTAACTTGATTGGTGTTGACCCGGAATTGATTGCTACCCATGGTGCGGTTAGCGAAGAAGTTGCACTTTCTATGGCGGTCGGTGTTAGGGAAGTTTCTGCATCTTCTATTGGTGTAGGTATTACCGGTGTGGCCGGACCTACTGGCGGTACAACAGAAAAACCTGTAGGCACTGTGTGTATTGCTGTATCAGGAGAACAAGGGAACAGTGTTCGAAAGTATCAGTTCAATGGTAATCGTCAAAAAATAAGAGAAATCAGCGCTCAATTTGCCCTGGTACAGGCTTTAAGACTTATTGAAGAATTCAATAAGTAACCATTGACGCAGGGGAACATATGTACTATAATGACTTTAGACGAACAGACGTTCGATATCGATTGGGAGGACACAATAATGAAAAATGATAAGGCAAAAGCATTAGAAGCAGCGATTACCCAGATAGAACGTGCCTATGGTAAAGGGTCCATTATGAAGCTGGGAGAATCCGGCGCACATATGAATGTTGAAACAATTCCTACAGGTGCATTAAGCCTTGATATAGCTTTAGGTGTAGGCGGACTACCAAGAGGTCGTATTATTGAACTGTATGGACCTGAATCAAGTGGTAAAACAACCGTAGCCCTTCATATGGTTGCAGAAATACAAAAAGCGGGTGGTATTGCAGGTTTTGTTGATGCTGAACATGCCCTCGACCCAAGTTACGCTAAGAAGATCGGTGTTGACATCGACAACCTATACATTTCACAACCTGATAATGGTGAACAAGCCCTTGAAATCACAGAGACAATGGTGCGTTCTAATGCCATTGACATCGTAGTAGTTGACTCAGTTGCAGCCCTTGTACCTAGAGCTGAGATTGAAGGTGACATGGGAGACTCACATGTAGGCCTTCATGCACGACTGATGTCACAAGCCCTTCGTAAGTTGACAAGTATTGTATCTAAGTCAAACTGTATTGTTATCTTCATCAATCAACTCCGTGAAAAAATTGGTGTTATGTTTGGTAGCCCTGAAGTCACCACAGGTGGTAGAGCCCTCAAATTCTACTCATCAGTAAGACTAGATGTTCGTAGAATTGAAACCCTAAAACAAGGGACCAATATGGTTGGTAACAGAGTACGTGTAAAGGTGGCAAAGAATAAGGTTGCACCACCATTCAAAACGGCTGAATTTGACATCATGTTTGGCGAAGGTATTTCCAAAGAAGGAGATATACTGGACCTGGGTGTTAATCTAGAGTTTGTACAAAAGAGTGGTGCATGGTTCTCCTATGGCGACATCAGGTTAGGTCAAGGTCGTGAGAACTCTAAACTATACCTGAAAGAAAACCAGGAATTATTTTATAAGATAGATGCTCAAATTAGAGGTCACTACGGTTTCGACGTTCCAAAGACACCGGAAGAGGCAAAAGCAGTAGCGGCAGACAAGAAAAAAGCTGAAAAGAAATAATGAGTTTTATAAAACAAGGCTGCCTATGGGCAGCCTTTGTTGATTGTGGGAGATATGAAACCAGATACAAACTACAGACTTAACGAAAAAGATAAAGTTGACGTAGGGTTTTGGTGGGTATATGCGCTGCCGTTACAGCAGGCCATATTGGTTTTAGCTGCCTTTCCCTCACAAGCTCGGCCGGTCTAGCGAA
>RCND010000633.1_pt1 | contig 20182 bp, 19 predicted proteins | sample 2041351 | NCBI WGS metagenome assembly RCND01 (sample SAMN09708230, study PRJNA481090) | Marine sediment metagenome, whole genome shotgun sequencing project. | biome: marine sediment; feature: ocean; material: sediment; isolation source: Sewage treatment plant 12B marine sediment (STP12B) ... | reverse complement strand
CAATCACCTCTTCTACGCGGGCGGTTTCGAATACTTGGTCTATGGTAGTTCTTGTGATCAAGGTAAAGGATTATTAGAGCTACAAATTTAGTTGAATTAAATGAATAGTTAAGGTAAGGAATGAATTAGAAAAATTCCATATTTGCGCACCCTTATACCCAGTATCCCCTCTTAAGAAAAAACTAACTATGAAAAAACTAATTCAACTTTCACTTCTTGCGATATTTTCATTTATGTGTATCCAGTGTTCGAGCAACGACCTACCTGCGGAACTCCTGCCCGAAACCGTAACTGATGCGGACGGCAACGTGTATAATACCATTGAAATTGGTGGTCAAATTTGGATGCTTGAAAATCTAAAAACCACAAGGTTTAACAATGGAGAAGCCATACCCAAATATAAATCTACAGATGACTGGTTCAATATTGGCAACCCTGCACCTTTCTATCAATGGGCCAGTACAGAAGATTTTAATAATGCTGTTGATGGAGAGATCCCTTTTGATTATTACGGAGCCATGTATAATGAAGCAGCAATGACATCAGGGAAATTAGCACCCGTGGGATGGCGTATACCCACGGAACAAGATTTTATGGTATTAGAAGCTTTTCTTGCAAGCGATGGACATATAGATAATGAAGCAACTGTATTAAAATCTGCTTCAGGGTGGCTACCTTCTAACGCCAACGGAACCGATTTATATGGATTTAATGGATTGCCAAATGGGTATGTTGATTCTAATGGAATACCTAAAGTCGATGGTATTATTTGCACTTGGGCAACATCTGATGTAAATATTTCCAATCAAACAAGACGGATAATAAATCTATTTGATGAAAGTACTATACTATATTTTGATAATTCGATTTTACTAGGGGCCGGAATTAGATGCATAAAAGCACAATAGATCCTAGTATAATTTACAAGGCTAGGAAATAAATAAAAAAGAGCCCAAAATTGGGCTCTTTTTTATTATTGCTTTTCTCTTAATCCATATCAAAACGAACACCAAGGGAGATGTTATTCTGTTTTATGGGTTGATCCTTGAAAATTGGTGATAGATCATATTTGGCGTATAAAGCCACCTCGCCTAAGGCGATATAAGTACTCACGCCATATACCAGATTACTGGTATTGTAATTTTTTTTGATCTTCTCTTTAATAGCATCACCGTTTTCGCTATATTTTAATTTTTGACGCGTATCTATATTGAAACCAGCGTAGCCTCCAATACCTATCTTAAACTGCCTATTTGTTGAATACCTGTAATAGGTTTTCTTTTCTACCTTCTTGGACGGACCGAATTCAAAATGGACTGGGAATACAAGACTTTGTGTCCGAAGCTTGGCTTTCTGCAGATTAACGCGAAATTCCTCAAGGTTCGTTAGGTCACCATTCTGGACAAAATACAAGTTATTATCCGCCTTCAAACCGTTGGTCTGGAATGAAAATCCATATTTAATTCTTAACGCATTCGAGTTCTGCAAAATCCGTGTTTTCCATGCCCATCCGATCTCAAAGAATTTAGAGCCCCCAAACTTGTATGGTGAATCATCGAGGCTTACCCCTTCAATGATGGCATTGTTGAAACCAAAGGCCACTACAAAAGCACTAGAGGTCCGCCTATCGTATTTCCGTGGCTTGTCATATTTCTTGTTACCGATAAAAATGAAGTGTTCATTCGTATCATTTCCGGTACCGATTCTCAATGTTACACCATCCCCTTCTCCATCATACTGATATTTCTGCTCATGGTTGCGTTGCAATAATGCGATCTTGTTATCTATGATGGCCAACCTATTCTCGATATTCAAGGCTCGTTTTTGAGCCATGGCCTTTTTAGTAGCGTCGGCATCCTCTGCCGTGACCTCCCCTTTTTCAAGACGCATATTAATGATTTCGACTTCATGCCGCAACGCTTCTTTTTCTTGCTCCTCTAGCTTTTCTTTTGTTGCCTCCAGCTCTCTTATTTTACTTTCGTTATCGTCTTGCGCAAAGGCATTTGCACTTAATACAATGAGGAGTAATACCAATAGTTTTGTAATGATTTTCATAACTGTTCGCTTTAATTGATGATTATTGATGAATTTTAATTATTACGATCGACGACAGCCGTTCGCACTTTCTTATACCCTGAATTCAATGCTTCGAATACACGATTCCGAAACGATTGATCCAGGCCTGTTTCTACCTGTAAAAGCAATAATTCGGCATCCACTGTTTTTGTGGCAGCGTTGTATAGGCGTTCGGATGTTAATTCCTTTTGAGCTTGACCCAATAAGGCATCGATCTCGGCATCAGTAACTGCAGACTTTTCTTCTTGCAGTTTTTGTATCTGAGCAACGACCTCATCGACTTTTTGCGCTTCTATGGTATTTGTAGCATCGACAGTCGCAGTAATAGCTGTTTCTGGAAGCGTAGTCGCTTTGGTAATTTGTTCTTTAATCGCCCTTTCTTCTAGTGCCAGATGGGTATTATCATTAGTTTCAACCACCAAGTCCTTGTTTGGGATGAATTTCATTTTTTGATACTTCTCTTCTTTTTCAAGTTCTTCCAAAGCTATTTGGCTCTCTTTAATAGGTTGCTCTTCAACAACTAGATTTTTTAAAACACCCTCTTCCTTAATGGTCTTCACGGTGTCTTCCTCAACTAACGAAGGTGTGTTGCCATTAGCACCTGAATCCTTTGAAAAAAGAATGGACGACACAATGATCAGGCCTATAAAACTAGCCGCTATACCCAGCCACCAATACGCTTTCTTGCTCTTCCCTTTTGGCTCAGAATCCAGCCTATTCGATAACGTTTGCCACGCATCGGCGGATGGTTGAACCTGTCGTTTCTCAAGCCTATCTCTTATATCTTCTTCAAATTTAATTGGTGCCATAACCTGTTTTACTTAGTTGATTCACTTTTCGTTGCAAAACCTTTCTTGCCTTGAACAATTGCGATTTTGAGGTGCTTTCAGAAATCTTTAACAGCTCTGCTATCTCGCTATGTTTGTAACCCTCTATCGCATACATTACAAACACCATTCTATATCCTTCTGGAAGAGTATCGATCAATCGTTGTATATCTTGAACTTCCAATTCTGTATTACTATAGGCAGACCCTTTTTCATAAATCGTGATATCTTCTGATGGAAATTCGATTCTCTTTTTACTTCTGAGTAAGGAAATGGATTCTCGTACCATGATTCGTCGTATCCAACCTTCAAAACTGCCTTGGGCCTTAAATTTTTCTAGATACTTGAATACTTTAAAAAATCCATTCAACATGGCTTCTTCCGCATGCTGGATGTCCTTTATATAATAGCGACAAACACTCAGCATTTTAGGGGAATGCAATTCAAACAACACATGCTGCGCTTCTCTATCCTGCTTTATAGCCTGACGAATAAGTTCCTTCTCGTTTTTGTGTAGTTGTATTACTTTCAAAAGCAACGTTGTTTTAACCTTCTATTCATTAAGACGCAAATGTCGTGCAAAAGGTTGCCTCACAAAAATAAATCTTCTTACCAATTAAATATATATATCTTTACTTTGCTATAAAATGAAATCAGCAAGCCACTTCTTGCTGCAATTTCCTAAAGAAAAATTACGAATGTATAAGGGCCTTACTTCATTTATTTTCTTATCAACCTGCATCATTAGTTTCTTTTCGTGCAGCCAAAATGATGATACCAAGCCTCAAACCCAGATCCCCATTAACATTACGGTCCTGGGTACAAACCAGAGTTCTATTTTACAGGCAAATATTGATGAAGGCACTAACGTGACCAATTATGATCTAACGGATAACCTAGGCGTTGATCCTAATAGTATCCTTATGGATCTTCATAATTATGAGAACACTTTTGGATTGTATTTTCCGCCGCCTTTTGTTGGTGATTATACGGTCTGGGAAAAGAATGTCAACACGAACGAGGGGATTGTCTACACTGATTTTTGTATTGAATCGACCATAGAAACGGCTTACTTCCCACAAGTCTCAGATGACCATATCACTGTGTTTACGGCAGAACTCGTTAGTACCAATAATAGAACACTAAACATCAGGATCTTTAACAAAGCCTTGGGGTTTTGTACCAAGACTGCCATTGGTCTTTCAGATCAATTTCAACAACTCACTAGATTAATTGCCGGTAATTCGATACTTACCTACCATATCAATGACATAGGCCAAACCGTTATCACTAAAATATCCTTGGATACAAGTGCCGTCGAGGGACAATTGACTTTTGAAACTGAAGGTGCCGTAACGGTAAGAGGCGACAAACTGTACTTCTATCCCATTTCGGGAGATATTAGGCAGATCAGTTACGACCTAGCTACGTTTCAATTGATTGGACGATCTGATTTCAGCGTGAATCTATTTCTTAGCGCAGGACTTTTCAAGACCGAGTCTCAGGGGAATTCAATTTTAATTGATGGTAATTATATCCAACCTTTTGAATTTCCTACGTTTCCTGCCTTATTCGACCAAGAAACGGGTGTCATGACCCAGCTTACAGACCTCGCCATTATCAAGGCAGGATTAATTTCATATTTAGATTCGGACTTGGCTATTGACATGTCAGAAGACTATACCGTAGACCTCAATAATAATATCTTGATCGGGAGCTTTATCCTATTCAATAGCAATGTAACAGTGGTAGAATATGGTGTGTATTACGCCAAATTTTCAGGAGAAATCCTCGGCACGGCACCCATTGATTTTACTGCTAGTAAAATCATAATCCGATAGCCCAAAGCTTATATCTTTCTATCGATCACGTAATTCACCATCATCTCAAGTGAATCCTTGTATTTAGATTTCGGGTATTTAGCAAGAAGCAACAACGCATCATCCTTGAACGATCTCATTTTGGACTCTGCGTATTCGAGGCCCTTGTTCTCCTTAACAAAGGCAATGACCTCCTTAACCCGTTTCTTGTCCTTGTTATGATTCTTTATTGAATTGATCAGCCATTTCCTATCGGCACTCGACGTGTTATTCAATACATGAATAAGTGGCAGGGTCATTTTTTGTTCCTTAATATCTATACCCGTTGGTTTTCCGATCTCATCATCGCTATAATCGAAAAGGTCATCCTTTATTTGAAACGCCATGCCTATGAGTTCGCCAAATTTTCTCATGGTTTCAACATCATCAGTATTAGGTTTCACGGAGGCTGCCCCTAAACTGCAGCAGGCAGCGATAAGCGTTGCCGTTTTCTGTCTGATGATATCATAGTATACCTCTTCGGTAATGTCAAGCTTTCTCGCCTTCTCTATTTGCAATAATTCTCCCTCGACAACTTCTCGTACAGCCACAGAGATGATCTTTAACAGATCGAAATCATTATTATCGATGCAGACCAACATGCCTTTAGATAGGAGGTAATCACCGACCAGAACCGCTATCTTGTTTTTCCAAAGGGCATTGATAGAGAAAAAGCCACGACGCCTGTTGCTGTCATCCACGATATCATCATGAACTAGGGACGCTGTGTGTATCAGCTCAATAACCGATGCGCCACGATATGTGCGTTCACTTATCTCACCATTGGACACCATTTTGGCAACCAAGAACACGAACATAGGTCGCATTTGCTTCCCTTTTCTATTGACAATGTAATGTGTTATTCTATTGAGAAGTGCGACTTCAGAAGACATTGAAAGTTGGAACTTCTGTTCAAAAAGTTCCATTTCGTATGCAATAGGTTGTTTTATCTGTTCAACGATCTTCACTATGACCCAAAGTTAGTAAAAAGTACGTACTAGTTATTATTGTTGTTTATTGGCTAACTGCCCACATGCCGCATCAATATCCTTACCTCGAGAGCGTCTCACAGTTACGGTAATATTATTTCTTTCCAACATAGTGACATACATATCCAAGGCGTCTTGATTCGCCTGCTGGAATTCACCATCATCTATAGGATTATACTCAATAAGATTGACCTTACTTGGTGCGAATTTGCAAAATTTGATCAGAGCATCCACATCTTCTTTACGATCGTTGATATCCTTCCACACAACATATTCATAGGTGATCCTATTCTTTGTCTTGTCATACCAATATTCCAAAGCTTCACGCAGGTCTGCCAACGGAAAATTTTCATTAAAAGGCATTATTGATGTCCTTACGTCATCAATAGCAGAATGCAAGGACACTGCTAGCTTGAACTTCACATCATCATCGGCCATTTTCTTGATCATCTTTGGCACCCCCGATGTTGAAACTGTTATACGTTTTGGTGACATTCCTAGTCCATCTTTTGAAGTGATCTTATCAATAGCCTTGAGCACATTATTATAATTCATGAGAGGTTCTCCCATGCCCATAAATACAATGTTAGACAAAGGTCTATTAAAATACAGTTTACTTTGATTGTCGATAATCACTACCTGATCATAAATCTCATCAGGATTGAGGTTACGCATCCGTTTTAACCTGGAGGTGGCGCAAAATTTACAATCAAGGCTGCATCCTACTTGAGAAGATACGCAGGCCGTTGTTCTGGTGGAGGTTGGAATTAGTACCGATTCGACGGTTAAGGCGTCATGAAGCTTGACCGCATTCTTAATAGTGCCATCATTACTTCGTTGCATCTGATCGACACGGATATGATTAATGACAAAATTCTCTTCTAGCATGGTCCGCGTCTCTTTGGATAAGTTGGTCATATCCTCAAAAACGTGAGCCGACTTTTGCCAGAGCCATTCATACACTTGATTTCCACGAAATGCCTTGTCTCCTTCGTTAACGAAGAAATCTCGCAGCTCTTCCTTGGTAAGTGCTCGTATATCCTTTTTCTTAGTTGTCATATATACAAAAAAAGAGCTTTTTCAAGCTCTTTTGTTTTGTTACTTATAAACCTATATGATCAGCATCGCATCACCATAGGTATAGAATCTATACTTTTCCTTAATGGCTTCGGTATATGCTCTTTTAATGAAATCATGACCTGCAAAAGCAGATACCATCATTAACAATGTCGATTTTGGCGTATGGAAGTTGGTGACCATGCTATTGGCAATGCTGAATTCGTAAGGAGGGAAAATGAACTTATTGGTCCATCCATCAAATTCGTTTAAAGTTCCACTAGTGGACACGCCGCTTTCTACAGCTCTCATTGCCGTTGTACCAATGGCACAGATACGTCTTTTAGTCTCCAAACCTTCATTAATTATCTCAGTAGCCAGTTTATTGATTATGGCTTCTTCACTATCCATTTTATGTTTGGATAGATCTTCTACCTCAACCGGATTAAAAGTCCCTAAACCAACATGAAGCGTTACTTCTGCAAATTTAATGCCTTTGATCTCTAATTTTTTTAATAGATGCTTTGAGAAATGTAGCCCAGCAGTTGGTGCTGCTACAGCGCCTTCATTCTTGGCGAAAATCGTTTGGTAACGCTCTTCGTCTTCTGGTTCTACCTCTCTCTTTATATATTTTGGAAGCGGTGTTTGACCAAGCTCTGTTAATTTACGTCTAAATTCGTCATAAGAGCCGTCATATAAGAAACGTAAAGTTCGCCCTCTTGATGTTGTATTGTCTATAACTTCAGCAACCAAGGTCTCGTCTTCTCCGAAGTACAGTTTATTACCAATACGAATTTTACGTGCTGGATCCACTAATACGTCCCAAAGTCTTTGGTCTTCATTAAGTTCCCTTAACAAGAACACTTCTATTCTAGCGCCTGTCTTTTCCTTGTTTCCAAACAATCGTGCAGGAAATACTTTTGTATTATTCAAGATCATAACATCATCTTTCTTGAAGTAATCGATCAAATCCTTGAATTGTTTATGCTCAATGGTTTGCTCTTTTCGATTCAATACCATTAATCTTGCCTCATCCCTATGTTCTACTGGATGTTCTGCTAGTAATTCTTCAGGGAGTTCGAAGCCAAAGTGTGATAGTTTCATGTATGAGAGTATGGATTAATTTACAAAGCTGCAAATATACGACCTCACGATAGGCGTTGTCAAGTATTTTGCGGTTTATTATTCGGAAATCGAAAACCCAAGCGCTTTGAGGTCTTCCCAGAAATCTGGATATGATTTTGAAACGACCTCAGCATCATTCACTATCAGCGACGTTTTCAAGGCCAAGGGTGCGAAAGCCATAGCCATTCTATGATCATGATAAGTATCGATCGCCACACCCGATTTAATCGCCTTTGAAGACTTTAAATACAGACTATCACCAGTGACTTGAATATCACCGCCAAGTTTGGAAATCTCGATGTGCAAGGCCTCTAGTCGATCTGTCTCCTTGATCTTTAAGGTATGGAGTCCAGATAGCTCACATCCAATTCCCAACCCGAAGCAGGTCACTGCAATAGTTTGTGCGATATCCGGGGCATTTTGAAGATTCAATTTCAAAAACTTAGCCTCGGAGGTTTCTTTTTTAAGAATGACCGAATTGCCGTCGAATATAGTGGTCACACCCAAATCTTCATAGATTTCGGCGAGAACTGAATCCCCTTGTAAACTGTTTTCTTCATAGGATGACAATTCTATTTCTGTACCAAGATCACTTAAGGCAACAATACTATAAAAATAAGAAGCCGATGACCAGTCTGATTCCACTACCAAGGTGGTGGGTTGCAGATCTTGCTTAAGAGGTTTAATAATGATCGTATTGTCTTCAAAACTAGTTTCAACACCTATCTCATTCAATAAGGCCAAGGTCATTTTAATATAAGGCACAGAGGTAATGTTCCCAATCAAGGCGATATTCAATCCATTTTTCAATCTAGGTGCAATCAAGGTCAATGCCGAGATATATTGACTACTAACATTCGCATCAAGAGACACGTTAGACGCCGTCAATTTTTTTCCGATTATTCTCAAAGGCGGAAATCCTTCGTTTTCCAGATAGGTAATATCAGCTCCTAAAGATCGTAAGGCATCCACCAATATCTTGATCGGTCTTTCCTTCATGCGTTTTGAACCCGTTATTACAGTGTCTCTTCCCTCTTGAATTGAAAAATAAGCGGTTAAAAAGCGCATGGCTGTTCCGGCATGATGTATATCGATTAATTCTTCTGCCGAATTCAATGCCTTGATCATTAATTGCGAATCGTCTGAATTAGACACATTCTCAATGGCAATTTCAGGAAACAAGGCCTGGAGCAGTAATAGCCGATTGGATTCGCTTTTAGAACCAGTTATGGCAACACTGGATGTATTAGGTATTCGAGATGTTTCTAATCGAAGTTTCATGCAAAAAATAGTCCCGTCTGGATAGTTATCGGGACAGGAATACAAAGTTATTTTAATTTTTTGTTTTTATGGTGCCTATCATGGTCTCGTTTTGCCTTTATGTCCAATTTTTCAGCAAATGCCTTTTCAAGATCGATGCCTGTTTGATTGGCGAGACATAATACTACGAACATAACGTCCGCCAACTCCTCTCCAAGATCCTTGTCTTTATCACTTTCCTTTTCGCTTTGCTCACCATAACGCCTGGCAATAATGCGGGCTACTTCGCCCACCTCTTCTGTTAGTTGCGCCATATTGGTCAACTCATTGAAATAACGGACACCATGTTCCTTGATCCAATCGTCTACGGCTTTTTGCGCATTTTGTATGTTCATCTTCTTTTCTTTAATAGCGTTAAAGTTATTAAAACAATTACACAAGGCATAGCTATATATTTCAATTCACTAATGATAACTTGGACTCCCCACTCTGAGAAAAATTCCTTGATTCCTATTGGAGACACTTTTATTGGCCTCCATGGGAAGAAATAACGAGCGCTATCAAACGGAATGAAGAATCCCACACCCTTGCCTCCGGTCGTCAAAGCATCCAATAGACCATGCGATACCGTTGATAGAAAAAGTACCAAAAAATAAATCACCTTGTCTTTTTTACCCAACCATACTGACAACAACCCTGACCAGATAACGGCAAATAAGATGGAATGTGAAAACCCTCTATGACCTAAAGGATGCTCATACGGAATACCAAATTTAAAGGCTATAACATCGGCATCAGGCATTATGGATGAAAAAATCGCTAACAGAATTAGGACTCTCATACTCTTTCGGTCAATGACTTTTGCCAAGGTATAAGCCACCATGCCATGTCCGAATATTGAGGCCATTAGTCTTTTTGTTTCGTATCAATGATAATGGTCACTGGACCATCATTCAATAACGCTACTTTCATGTCTGCACCAAATTCTCCTGTCCCTACGCTCTTACCTAAAGTTTTTTCAAATTGTTTGCCAAAGGCTTCGTACAACGGAATCGCTACATCGGGTTTTGCCGCTTTAATATAGCTTGGTCTGTTTCCCTTTTTGGTATTGGCATGCAGGGTGAATTGAGAAACGATAATGGCTTCCCCATCAATATCCAATAGCGATCTGTTCATGACCTCATTTTCATCACCAAAGATGCGTAGATTCACGATTTTGTTGCTAAGCCAGTTAATATCCTCTGAAGTGTCTCCCTCAACAATTCCTAAAAAAATCAATAACCCGCCAGTAATTGAAGCAACTTTTTTACCTTCAATGGTGACACTCGCATGGCTAACGCGTTGAATCACTGCCTTCATTCCTCATTAAAGTTAGTGGTTCTATAAACATTGTCTTCACCTTCTAGGATTTGAACATAACTCCTATAGCGCGAAGCAAACACCTCATCCTTTTCTAAAGCCTCTTTTACGGCGCAATGAGGTTCTTTTAAATGGAGACAATTATTGAACTTACAATCCTGTTTCAAGGCAAAGAACTCTGGAAAATAATTCCCTATTTCTTCTTTTTCCATATCAACCACTCCAAAGCCCTTGATACCTGGCGTGTCAATGATCTTGGCGTCAAACCCGAGGTCAAACATTTCTGCGAATGTCGTGGTATGCTGCCCCTGCATATGTTGTTCGCTGATCTCTTCTGTTTTCAGATCCAAATCTGGTTCGATAGCATTGACCAGTGTCGATTTACCAACACCAGAGTGCCCGGCAAACATGCTTACCTTGCCTTCCATCAGTTTTTTCACCTTATCGACATTCTTACCTGTCTTTGCCGAAATACCAATGCATTCGTAACCCACAGTTCTATACAAATGTGCCAAGTACTTTACTTCCAATAATGTGTCCTCGTCGTAGGTGTCGATCTTATTGAATAACAAAACGGCCTTAATGGCATACGCTTCTGCAGTTACCAAGAAACGATCAATGAATATGGTATAGGTTGGAGGGTTGTCTATTGTAACCAATAAAAAGACCTGATCGATGTTGGATGCAATAATGTGTGTTTGCTTAGAAAGGTTTACTGACTTTCGAACAATATAATTTACTCTGGCATGAATGTTATGAATAACACCGGTCTGTTGGTCATTATTGACTTCTAGCTTGAAATCAACCTTATCTCCAACCGAGATAGGACTAGTGCTTTTTATGCCCTTGATCCGGAATTTACCTTTTATGCGGCACTCGTAAAACACGCCATCTTCGGCCTTAACGGTATACCAACTTCCTGTAGATTTATAAACGGTTCCAGTCATTAAAGGGTTTAATTATTGAACCGCAAATTAATCAAATAATAAATTAGAAAAAATCATATCTTAGTTACTTAATTAATAAACAATCAACTCGTTATGAAAAAATTACTTTTAATTCTTGCCATTTGCCTATTCTTTTCTGTCGATTCAATGGCTCAAATTGAATACAAGATCATTACCAGCATAGAGTCCATTGTACCGAATGGATTAGGAAGATCTAGACTTATTGACACATCTGAAGAACGGAACTATCAAGATTTTACCTCCTCTCGATCTGAGGATAAGAAAGAAGACAAGAGAAACAAGTCTGATAGAGGTGATATACGACTTAAGAATTTTGATGAAACAAAGCTCTTGAATTTCTATAACATTGCTGGCATACGTTTCCAGAATATCGCCGCTAATGATGCAGTGGTATCATCAAAGATCAATAGTATGGTAACCGAAGGCTGGGAACTTGCTTTTGTTACCAGCGGTGTGGAAAGTGAAGCTGGTAAAGGAGATGGTCAAGGCATCTTTATTACGCGTTATATTTTCAAAAGAAATAAATAGTCCTTTATCAATGAAAAAACCTCGTCCTGATAGGTATCGGGACGAGGCTTTTTATTATTTGTTTATAATTTTTTCCTGATGGTTTATGGATTCTTGGTGAATCGCCTTGAACATCTTTAAGATAAACTCTTCACTCAATCCTTTTTCCTCTCCTTCAAGTACCATCTTGCCTAGTATCTCATTCCATCGTTTACTTTGCAAAACAGCAACATTCTTCTGTTTTTTAAGTTTTCCGATTCCATCTGAAACGACCATTCTCTTACCCATCAAATCAATTATCTGATTATCTACCACATCTATCTGCGCTCTTAAATTATTAAGTTCCCTGTTATAATCGGCTTCAGGATCCGATTCTTTACGAATTTTCAAATCCTGCATTATACGAACTAACGTCTCCGGCGTAACTTGTTGTGCAGCATCACTCCACGCATTGTCTGGATCCGTGTGTGTTTCAATCATTAACCCATCAAAATTAAGATCCAAGGCGACTTGAGAGATATCAAAGATCATATCCCTTTTACCTGTAATATGCGAAGGGTCATTGATCAATGGCAAATCGGGGAATTTTGTTTGTAGTTCAATGGCCATCTGCCATTCTGGGTTATTTCTATATTTAGACTTATCGTATGTTGAGAATCCTCTATGGATCACTCCCAAATTCCTGATATTTGCCGTGTATAGTCTTTCTATCGCTCCTAACCATAATGCAAGGTCCGGATTCACTGGATTCTTGACCAATACTACTTTATCGGTGCCTTCTAGTGCGTCCGCGATCTCTTGAACAATAAAAGGGCTCACAGTTGATCGTGCGCCAATCCATAGTAAATCTATGTCATGCTCCAATGCTAACTCTACATGGGCTCTATTGGCCACTTCGGTGGCTGTTTTAAGGCCTGTTTCGCTCTTTACTTTTTGCAACCATTTTAATCCCAAAGCGCCTACACCTTCAAAATTACCTGGTCGGGTTCTTGGTTTCCAGATACCTGCTCGATAATAATTAACATCTGTATCTTTAAGCTCATGAGCGATCTTTAAAACTTGTTCTTCGGTCTCTGCACTACATGGTCCGGCAATCACCAAAGGGTGCTCCAAATTCATATCATCTAACCATGTTCTTAATTCTTTCTTATTCTCCATAATTCAATTTTATACTATTCCTTTCAATATCTGTTTAATGTGATTTGTATTTTCCATTTCTGTGTAAATCGCTTGATAATCATCTGTTTCTAAGTAGCCCTTGAATTCTTTGAGATTTGCAATATATTCCTCAAGCGTTTCTATGATATTTTCCTTGTTTTGTTTGAAAATAGGGGTCCACATAGCGGGAGAGCTCTTTGCTAATCGCACGGTACTCTCAAATCCACTGCCAGCCATATCAAAAATATCTCGCTCATTTCGTTCTTTATCAATCACTGTTTTACCCAACATGAATGAACTGATATGCGATAGATGAGACACATAGGCAATATGTTTATCATGTGCTTTTGGATTCATGTATCGTATTCGCATACCCATATCAGAAAAAATTTGCAAGGCTTTTTCTTGAAGTTTAAAGGCGGTCTCTTCAACTTCGCAAATAATATTGGTCTTCCCTTTAAACAAATCATTAATGGCTGCGCTAGGTCCTGAAAATTCTGTCCCTGAAATAGGATGCGTCGCTAACAGGTTTCTACGGTTTTTATGACCTCGGGTTAGGTCGCAAATAGCCTCTTTGGTGGATCCCACTTCAATGACGAGTGTTGTTTCATCCACAGTATCCAGAACTTGATTGATGATGTCTAAAGAGGCATCTACCGGTACCGATACAATTACGAGGTCCGCATCATTAATATCTGATATAGCTGATGTTAGATCTATTATTCCTAGATCCAGCGCCTCATCGAGATGTGACTGATTTGCATCGATACCATACATAGTCACATCAGAATATGCTCTCTTTAAATCCAGAGCCATGCTTCCTCCTATCAAACCAATTCCTATAACATATATCTTCTGCATATCCATTTATTTAATGCGTTCGATAGCTTCTTTAATCTTTTCAGCAGGGACACATAATGAAAACCTTATATAACCTTCTCCTTGACTTCCAAAAATACTTCCAGGGGTTATAAAAACACCTTTTGTATCTAGAATGTCGTCTATGAATTCTTCTGAATTTATCTTATTGTCAGGCAATTTTGCCCAAACAAAAAGTCCTGAAGCCTGCTTATCATAAGTGCAATTAAGTACGTTAGCCAGTTCCCAAATTAATTGACGTCTTTCTTCGTACACACTGGTCAAACTAGAAAACCACATATCTCCTGAAGCAAGCGCTTGAATTGCCCCTTTCTGTATTCCATAGAACATACCGGAATCCATATTGCTTTTCACTTTTAGTATATGATCAATGTACCTTTGATCGCCACAAACCATTCCTACTCGCCAGCCTGCCATATTAAATGACTTACTTAGGGAATTGAGCTCCAGCCCTATGTTCTTGGCTCCTGCGATATTCAAGAAACTTATCGGTGAATCATTTAGTATAAAGCTATAAGGATTGTCATTAACGATCAAGATATCATGCTTTATGGCAAACGAAACAATCTCTTCAAAATCCCTTTTGGTTGCTTTTGCACCGGTAGGCATATGGGGATAATTGATCCACATGATTTTTACTTTACTAAGATCCCGTTCTTCCAATTTCTCTAGGTCAGGTAACCAATTATTCTCCTGGGACAAATCGTAAGGAATAGGTTTTGCTCCAATCAATTTTGTAACAGATTCATACGTTGGGTAACCCGGGTTTGGGATAAGAACCTCATCCCTTGGATTCACAAATGCCAACGAAATATGCATGATGCCTTCCTTACTTCCCATTAATGGAAGTATTTCAGAATTTGGATTCAGTCCCACATAAAAGTGATCCCTATAAAAATCTGCAATAGCTTGACGTAATTCTGGTAATCCTTGATAACTTTGGTATTGATGCGCTTTTTCATCATGCACCCTTAAAGTGAGTTCGTTTATAGCCTGAGAGGGCGGCCTTAGATCCGGACTACCTATACCCAAGTTTATTATGGGCACTCCTTTTGCAATGCGCTTGTTTACTTCTCGCAATTTTTTTGAGAAATAATACTCTTCAACGGTTTTCAATCTTTTTGCAGGCTCGATCATACTCTTCCATTTTTATATTCACCTAGAACTTTGAAATCTTCAGCCATGATCTCTATAATCGATTTCGCTTTGAGGTATTGATCGTATTTCTCAAACGTAATATCCACAAAAAAGGCATATTTCCATAGCGTATTTAACTTCGGCAAGGATTGTATTTTCGTAAGGTTCATTTTACAATCGCTCATGACATTCAAGATTGCCGCCAAACTTCCTCGTTTATGATCCACATCAAATTTAATAGACGCCTTATTGATTTCTGAAAGATCCAATACTGAATTCGATGTTTTTACGATCATGAATCGCGTTTCGTTATGCTTCATGGTTTGAATGCGCTCAGCAAGTATATTCAGTTCATATATCTTAGCGGCTGTCTTACTTGCAATTGCAGCAATTCCTTTTAATTGGCCCTGTTGTATGCGTTTAGCAACATCAGCCGTGTCCTTATCTTCTACAAGTTTAATTTTTGGAAATTTCTTGAAAAATTCTTTGCACTGCAGCAGTGCCATAGGGTGGGAATGGACTTCATGGATGTCATTAATGGATTGACCCTCCAGCGCCATTAAATTATGTTGCACATCCAAATAATGTTCCCCAATTATATGGAGGTGGTGCTGATCTATTAATGCATAATTTGGGATGATCGATCCGGCAATGGAATTCTCAATGGCCATGATAGCCAGATCACTATCCTTATTCAGTAAACTATTTACAAGTTCGTCAAATGTCAAACACTCATTCACATGAATATTATCACTAAAATACTCCTGTGATACCGCATGATGAAACGATCCTTTGATTCCTTGTATGGCTACTCTTTTTATCATATAAAAAAAGCCTCGATGTTTTTTATCGAGACTTTATATATTTTATGTTCTATCATTTACAAACACAAAGTCTCATTTTCCCTAAAGTAGAAAAAATAAAACCAAGCATTATAAATGAAATTTCTTTTCATGTGATCAAATAAGAGTGCTAATGTAATTAATAATTCGAGAAATCAAAATTGTATCAAAGCGTTTTTTACGTTCGGTAGATATTTTTAAAGATTTAATTAAAAAACTCATTAGAATTATAATATGTTTATTTTTGAATCAAAGTTTTAATCATGTCCATAATAGTTGAACAGATCTCTAAAGTCTATAGCCAACAAAAGGCGTTGAACAATGTCTCTTTTAGTATAGAAAAAGGTGAAATAGTAGGGTTTTTAGGGCCTAATGGTGCTGGTAAGTCAACTATGATGAAGATTTTAACCACCTATTTAAAAGCCTCCGAAGGCAAGGCCTATGTAAACGGGCACGATATAAATACAAATCCATTGGGTGTGCAGACAAGTGTAGGTTACTTGCCTGAGCATAATCCGTTATATATGGAGATGTATGTCAAAGAATATCTTCAATTCAATGCGTCCGTCCATAACATAAACAAGCTAAGAATCCAAGAAGTAATAGACTTGACGGGCTTGCAACCAGAAGTACACAAGAAAATAAGTCAATTATCCAAAGGATACAGACAAAGAGTTGGATTAGCCAATGCCTTGCTCCATGACCCAGAAGTCTTGATCCTTGATGAACCAACTACCGGACTGGACCCTAACCAATTAATGGATATTAGGCAATTAATAAGAAATGTCGGGAAAGAAAAAACAGTCTTGTTATCCACTCATATCATGCAAGAAGTTGAGGCTATTTGTGATCGTGTGATTATTATTAACAAGGGTGAAATCGTCGCGGATAAGTCATTGACCGAACTAAAAACTAACCAAGAACAAGTAATAGAAGTAGAATTTGACTACCGTGTAGAAGATGTGGCGCTAAAAAACCTTAACCACGTTAAATCGGTAAACAATATTCGTGATTTTTTATATGAAATTACTTTTTCAGTTGAAAAGGATATGCGCCCTAAAGTCTTTGATTTTGCGCACGATAACGGTTTAAAAATCCTTAAACTGAACCAGAAAAACGCAAGCCTTGAAAGTCTTTTTAGAGAACTTACAATGGCTTAGTATTTGATAATCGAGTCAAAATAACACCAAAACCATTGGCCGATGAATAGTGTTTTTTATCAATAGAAGGATAATAATTCGCTCTACTCTCACTTTTTTAGTTAAATTGTATCTCCCTATCTATAAAAACTTTCGCTACTTCAAGTTTTTAAAATACTAGTCTGAAACTCTAACTACAACTAATGAAAAAAATTACATTATTGATCATAATGTCGTTCAGTGCTACCTGTATTTTTTCACAGGTGTTAAATGAACCAGCCAACTGGCCGAATACAAATTGGGCAATAAGTGGCACATATAATACTGCAGGTTTATTGAATGACCCAACGGCTAGCGATGCGTTTACCTTTGATGACGACGGTGCTGGAAGTACTTCTGATGATGATATTACAGCAGACTCGCAAATTATAGACCTAACCCCTGCTTTTAATGCCAGTGAAACACTCTTACTGTTCTCCGGAATCTATAATCACAGGGATATAGGTGGCACTTTAGACCTTGACTATTGGGATGCAGATACTTCCGCGTGGACATCTATTTTCGATTTTACGGGTAATGGTTCAGGATCGGATTATGCAAATTGCACCAATATGCAGGCGTATGAAGCAGGATTGGATATTGGTAGTTTCTCGGCCACACAATTAAGTGGTTTTAAATATCGATTTGCCTACGATGATGCCGATGGCTGGCAATGGGGCTTTTGCATACAACAACCATTACTAGTTTCAACAATGGTCACACCGCCTAATTGCGACTCTGTTCTGACTAACCCAATAAATGGTGCAACAGATGTAAATGAAAGCGAAGTACTTACTTGGAGCCCCGCGACAAATTTCCCTATAGGGTATAAGATTACCATAGGAAGTACCTCTGGAGGAACAGATGTTGCCAATAATATTGATGTTGGTAACACACTAACTTTGGACCCTGGAACACTTGCCTTTGCCACCACCTATTACGTGACGATTACGCCCTACGGTTCCTCAGGAGATGCCACTGGATGTGTTGAAGAGAGTTTTACGACAAGAGACGACCCTAATGTAATAGTAGATTGTGATGCAGGAGCTGTAAACACGACATATTGTTACATTAGTAACGATACAATGCAATTCAATTTTACCAGTTCTAGTGGTTTTCCTTTGAATATACGTTTTAACGCAGGGCAGGTTGAGAATAATTTTGATGAGGTCATAATCCTGGACTCTGACGGTGTGACGGATCTTAATGCCGCTACACCTTATGGTAATGGAGGAGATCTCACTGGGCTAATGTATACATCAACTGGTGATGCCCTTACCGTCATTATTCAATCAGATGGCTCTATTAGTTGTGAGTCGAATGGTTTTATAGAATGGGATTTTGACGTATGGTGCCAGACCTGTACGCCGCAAACTGTTGATTTTGCAATTAACGGTGAATGTGAGCTTACTGGAGAATTTACGGTAGATGTGGATATCACTGATTTGGGGTCAGCAACATCAATAACTGTTTCCGATGACCAAGGTAGTGATGATCAGGCAACTTCTGCGACAGGAATATTGACCTTCGGACCATATCCTGCCAGCACAGAGGTCATAATTACGGTTGCAAACACAGATGACGCCAATTGTATTGTAACTAGTTCTCCATTAACATTTCTATGTCCTCCGCCACCTAATGCCTGTTCTATTGTTTATGCAGGTGAAGATGCTATGGTTGATTGTGAAAACCCGAGTACGGATCTCACAGCTTCATTCATGTCAGTTGGTACAGATACTAGTGTTTATGAAGTTAACGCCTTGGATGCCTGTCCAACGCCACCGCTTTCTAGCGGGACTCCGAGTGGGATAGATATAGACGACAGATGGTCTCAACCAATTGATATGACTTTTGACTTTTGCTTTTTTGGCAACACTTATGACCAGTTGCTTATTGGTGCCAATGGCTTGCTAACATTCGATGTGGCCCTGGCTGGACAATTCTGTCCATGGTCATTCAGCGCGTCAGTACCAAGTCCAAGTTTACCACTCAATGCCATTTATGGCGCATATCATGATATAGACCCTAGTGTTTGCGGTAATATTGAATATTACGTATTAGGTAGTGCCCCAGCCCGACAATTCGTTATCAATTTTATCAATACCTGTCAGTTCAGTTGCAATGATCTTGAATCATCACAGCAGATCATACTTTATGAATCTTCAAATAATGTGGATGTTAATATTTTCGACAAACCTACATGTACCTCTTGGAATAGTGGTAATGCAGTTATCGGGGTACAAAATAGTGACGGAACCATTGGATTTACACCACCGGACAGAAATACGGGGCCTTGGTCTGCAACCAATGAATTCTGGAGATTTGCACCTGGAGGATCGGCAAATTATGTGTTTGAATGGTTTGAAGGAGATATCTCATTAGGGAATTCTGAAACTATCACTGTAACTCCAGAACAAACAACGACGTATACAGCATCTGTTGCTTATAATGTTTGTGATGGAAGCCTTGAAACAATCACCGATGAGGTCACGATAGAAGTTGTCTCAGAAAACGTTTCTATTATGCAACCCGATGATTTTGAAGAATGTGAAGATAATACAGATGGTTTTACCTCTTTCGACTTAACAGAACTCGACAGCACGATCTTATCCGGCATTACTGGCTATAGTGTGTTTTATTTCCAATCCCTTGCAGATGCAGATAACAATGAAAATGTAATTTCAGCCGCCAATGCATTTACAAATGTTTCCAATCCGCAAACGATTTATGCCCGAGCTCAAAAAGACACTAGTGTTAACTGTTATGATTTGACATCTTTCGACCTCATAGTGACTAATTGTGTATTTCCACAAGGTATATCACCGAATAATGATGGTCTTAACGATAGTTTTGATCTTGCTGATTACGAGGTGAGCGATATAAAGATCTATAATAGAAACGGAATTTTGGTCTATTCAAAAAAGAACTATTCGAATGAATGGCGCGGTCAATCAAAAGATGG
>RCND010000630.1_pt1 | contig 20199 bp, 20 predicted proteins | sample 2041351 | NCBI WGS metagenome assembly RCND01 (sample SAMN09708230, study PRJNA481090) | Marine sediment metagenome, whole genome shotgun sequencing project. | biome: marine sediment; feature: ocean; material: sediment; isolation source: Sewage treatment plant 12B marine sediment (STP12B) ... | reverse complement strand
TGGTCTTCACCCCATCCTTCAGAAGAGACCTGAAATGATTCAGGTTATGCACCATGGCATTCAGATCTGTTTCGAGCCTTGTCTGGTGAGTCTTTAGCTGCAATTCCCTGGTAATACGCTCGAAACCAAACTTCCTGGATCCCTTAATCAATATAACTTTCCCATTAAATAGGGTTCTATCCATTCCTTTCAAAAACTCTTCGGTATTCGCATAGAAAAGGGAGGAAGGCAAAAACAAGGATTTCTGATCCGACAGTCCAGGACCAATCCCAATAAATTGATCAACTTGTTTACTGCTAAGCAAAGATGCAATCCCGGAATAGAGAACCCTGTCCTCCAATCCACTTTGCAAGAGATCCGACAGGATGAGCACCCTTCCTGTCAGGGTATCCTGCTGCTCCATCAGGTCAAGTGCAGCAGCCAATCCTCCCGTATCGGAATTGTAAGTATCATTTATCAGTGTGCTGCCCATCACTCCCTTGAGTATTTCCAGGCGCATGGACACCGGCTCCAGGCTTCCTATCTGTTCAATGACGAACTTTACTGGCATACCCTGCTCAATGGAATAAGTAAATACATGTAAGGCATTTTCAACAGAAGCGTCATCAATAAAAGGCAGAGTAAATCTTAAGGTTTCTCCATGGAGGCTGATTTCAACACTTGTCTGAGACTGTGTCCGCCCAATTATCCTGAACATGTACCTGGCCCTGCCTTCCAGGCTCCAGTCCACAATATCAGCCTGAAGATCTCTCATATAGGAAGTAAGTGGTTTGGAGTCCACTTGAATATCGGATCTGCAAATTAATTTTTTACAGCCCTGAAACAGTTTCAGTTTCTCTGTGAGCTTCACTTCCATGCTCTCAAAATGCTCCTGATGAGCAGTTCCAATATGGGTAAATATCCCTGTATCGGGCTGGATAATATGATGTAATTTTACCATTTCTCCGGGATGGGAGATTCCTGCTTCAATAATGGCCAGTTCATGGGCCGATTCAATTCCCCAAACCGACAGTGGCACTCCTACCTGGCTATTGTAGCTTTTGGGACTCCTGTGAATTCGGATCCTGTCCCCCAGAACCTGGTAGATCCACTCTTTGACAATGGTCTTGCCGTTACTACCGGTAATGGCCAGGACCTCACCATCAAATTGCTGACGCCTGGATGAAGCAATCCCCTGTAATCCAGAAAGAGTATCCTTCACATGGCAAAATCCGGCTTCGGGAAACTTCTTATAATCCGGAAGAGAAGAGACCAGAAAGGAACGTATTCCACGCTTGTAAAGTTCAGCCAGGTAATGATGTCCATCGTGCTGTTCACCAGTCAGCGCAACAAAGAGCGTCTCCCCCGGGGGAGCCAGCACCCTGCTGTCAATGGAAAGCATTGTAAAAGAAACATTGCTCTTGCCATATAGCTCTCCTTGAATAAGTAAAGCTAAATCTTTAAGTGTCCAAACAGCATCCATGAATCGTTATCCTCCGGATTTAGATTTTGCATAGCACACCCTGCACAGGGGTTCATAAATATCAGTTTCTCCCAGCACAATCAGCTTATCATCATCAGACATTCTGTGGGTATAGTTTGCCAGGTTGCCGCATTTAACGCAGATGGCGTGAACCTTGCTTACATATTCGGCAATGGACATCAAAGCAGGGATAGGGCCGAATGGGACCCCTTTGTAATCCATATCCAGTCCAGCAATAATAACTCTTACTCCGCTATCAGCCAACTGATTACAAACCTGCACCAGTCCGTCATCAAAAAACTGGGCTTCATCAATTCCGACCACCTCGACCCCACTTGCCAGCAAAAGTATATTTGCTGATGAATCGACCGGTGTGCTATGTATGGCATTTTCGTCATGGGAGACCACCTCCTCCACTGAATATCTTACTTCAATACGTGGTTTAAATATCTCCACCTTCTGCTTTGCGAACCTGGCTCTCCTCAGTCGCCGGATCAGCTCCTCTGTCTTTCCTGAAAACATAGATCCGGTGATGACCTCGATCCACCCATGACCGCTGGAACTACCTGTTGTATTTTCAAGAAACATGATACAAGATTATAAGAAGATTATCGTTAGTTTTGTAATACCCCTGTACAAAAATCACAGCTTATCATGGAGATAAAATACACCATTGAAATCCTGACTAAAGATATACAAGATATCGAAAAACTGGTGGGGAACCTTAGGAATTCTAAGGATGATTCTGCCATTGAACTTGACCTGGCATTATCAAAACTCAGGAATGTTTATGAGATTCTAACCATGATCAAGGCAGACCGTCTCAATGAACTGGTAGGTGATATGCCAAAACAAGATCACTCCCCAGTCGAACCAGCACAAGCTCCAGTGCCGGAGCCCACTCCGGAGCCTGTTCCTGTGCCAGAACCTGAACCCGTTCCGGAGCCTGTACCTGAACCAGTTCCAGTGCTAACTCCGGAGCCTGTTCCTGAGCCTGTAGCTGAACCTGTACCAGTGCCAACTCCGGAGCCTGAGCCACAAACTTCTTCCACTGGCGATTCTGAAGAATCCGCCATCCTGGCTGAGAAATTCTCTGCAGAATCCAGCATAAACGAAAACCTGGCCGGGAAGCGTGGAAAGGATGTTGATGCAAAATTAATGGGCCAGGCCATCGAAAATATCAGCCGAAACATTGGAATCAATGACCGTTTCTTAATCATCAGGGAGGTTTTTAATGGAGATGAGGATCGCTTCAAAAAGCTAATTAGCTCCCTCGACAGTGCAGAAAACTACGAGGCTGCAAGCAGAATCCTTGTGGAACAACTTGCCAACCAATTGGAACATGAAGGAGTTGATATCCTTGCAGGGCTGGTCAAAAGAAGGTTTATCCGATAATCTGATGTCAAAGCTTTACCTGGTCCCAACACCCATCGGAAACCTGGGTGATATTACCCTCAGGGCCATTGAGGTACTCAAGGAAGTAGATCTGATACTGGCAGAAGATACACGTAAATCCGGATTTCTTCTGAAGCATTATCAAATCAGCAAACCGATTCATTCGCATCATAAGTTCAATGAGCATCGAAGCATTGAATCTCTTGTTCAGCGCCTGCTTGGCGGAACAAATATTGCCCTGGTTACCGATGCTGGAACTCCGGGTATTTCGGATCCGGGATTCCTCCTTGTAAGGGCATGTATTGAAGAGGGAATTGAAGTTGAATCACTTCCCGGACCAACTGCATTTGTCCCGGCTCTGGTGAATTCGGGGCTTCCATGTGAGAAGTTTGTTTTTGAAGGTTTCCTTCCACAAAAAAAAGGCCGCCAAAAGCGACTCACAGAACTCTCCTCGGAAAAACGAACCATGGTATTCTATGAATCACCCTACAGGCTGGTTAAAACGCTGACCCAGTTGGCCGAATATTTTGGCCCGGAAAGAAAAGGATCGGTCTCCAGGGAACTGACAAAAATTCACGAGGAGAACGCCAGGGGAAGCTTGCAGGATCTGGTTCAGCACTTTAGCAAGGGAAACGTCAAAGGTGAGATCGTAATTGTGGTGGAAGGATCCGAAACTTAATAAGATCTGAGGCTTCCAGAGCCAGTAATCCTGCTAGAAACCTGAGGATTGCCCCTGTAAATAATATCGCCCGATCCTGTAATGGTGGCATCCAGAAGGTCGGCAGCCCAGAGGTAAATTTTTCCAGAACCTGTATTGCTTGCTTCCACATCTGAAGCCAGCAGATCCAGAGCATCGATTCTTCCTGAAGAGTTGAGCGAATATTCAGCAACTTCCACATCTCCTTCCAGTACTATCCGTCCAGAACCACTGAGGACAACATCCATCACCGTTCCATCTATTATTATTGCATCGATACGGCCCGAGGAACTGTGCCGCATATTCACTTCAGGTGCTCCATACAACACACCACAAAGAATTACACCTGAACCAGACTGTATCACATCAACTTCATTCACATAGCTTCCCTCAATGCTAACATATCCTGAACCTGCATTGCTGACAACATAAGAATCAGCCATAACAGAATCTATCTCCATATAGCCCGACCCGGAATTGGAGATCTCCACCTCCGTACTCTCCAACACATCAGCAAACACTCTTCCTGAGCCGCTGAGCCTCAATAACTCTGTTTCTGGCATGGATATACGAACCTCAACCTGTGTGCCGGATTTAAAACACGCATCATTCTTAGTCTTTACAATCAGCGTATTTCCTGAAACATAGGTTTCAATTATGGGTACCAGGTTCTCCTGTGCAATCACCTCAACACTAAACTCGTCGGCTCTGGTGACAAACACATCAAAGGAGGCTGTGTTGGCTACACCGGTGAAATCTTCCACCTCGCGTACTTCAGTAATCTCCGGACCGGAACCATTCAGACAGGGTCCGTAATAATTACATCCGGAAAATGTCGCTGTTGCTATCACAATTCCTATGAGGAATATTCTTTTTTTCATTTCGTCTTAATATTAAACCAAACTCCAGGCATTCTATCAAAAAGACAAATGAAAGAACAAAAGGATGCATCATCAGCGTTATATAAGCAAGAACCAGATATACGGATTCGAACGTATATGTCGCATTTCCGGTCAGAATTACCATATTTTAACACTTGTTAAAACATGCATATCTGGCTTTCATTCTGCACCTTATGACATCAGGACTTGCCCTCACAACAATTTGCTTCGGACAATTACTTTCACACAACAACATCAATGAATATCCTTCCAGGACCGCTTCCGGGGATCAATTTGAGGCCCCGAAAATGATCAGAACATTTTTTGTTCCCATGGAAAACGATATGCATGTTGAATCCTGGATGACCGCTCCTTTTGAAACAAATGTTTATGAAGAGGTGCCGGAAATAGAATCATGGATGATCGCTCCCTTTAATAGCTGCTATTACGAAGAGGAGATCGAAATCGAAGCATGGATGACTACTGCCTGGATTTAAAAGGGTGCCGGTCCACCGTCAAATCCTCTATTCGTCCCAATATCCTTATTGGTCATACCGCCAGCTTCCTCCTGGTTCATTTTGGATGAGACCGTAAAACCTTTATCATCATCAGCCATGGCCAGGTTATCATCCATATCCACAAACTTGGCAAATTCCCGTACAAATTTAAGAGATACATCACCCGTTGCCCCATTTCTGTGTTTGGCAATAATGATCTCAGCCACCCCTTTCAGTGAATTACCCTCCTCGTCCACATCAATCCCGTAGTATTCAGGACGGTGAATAAAGAGAACCAGGTCGGCATCCTGTTCAATGGCTCCAGATTCACGCAGGTCAGAGAGTTGGGGACGTTTGTTCCCGGATCGCATCTCCACGCTTCGGTTCAGCTGGGATAGGGCAATAATGGGAACATCGAGCTCTTTGGCAATAGCCTTCAGCGAACGGGAGATATAACTTACCTCCTGCTCGCGACTGCCCGAATCCTTGTTTCCTGTCATCAGCTGAAGGTAGTCAATGACGATTGCCTGAATATCATACTTCTGCTTCAACCTCCGGCATTTGGCCCGGAATTCGAATATGGAGAGGGCCGGGGTGTCGTCCACATAGATGGGTGCCTGCTCCAGATCTTTGATCTTATACTCCAGCTGCTCCCACTCATAATTTTCCAGTCGCCCCGTTCTAATCTTGTCTGAGGCCAGTTGCGTTTCTCCAATGATCAGCCTGTTCACCAGCTGGATGGAGGACATTTCCAGGGAGAAGAAGGCCACCGGCCGGCTATGGTCCACCGCCATATTTCTAGCCATGGAGAGCACAAATGCTGTTTTTCCCATGGATGGACGGGCAGCCAGAATTACCAGGTCCGATTTTTGCCATCCGGAGGTGAGTCTGTCGAGACTTGTAAATCCTGAGGGTACCCCACTAAGACTATCCTTTCTTTTTCCTGCCTCTTCGATCTGCTCAAGGGCTGTTTTGATCAGGTTGTTAAGCTTTACAGTCTCCTTCTTGATGTGTCCATCCGCAATATTCAGCAGCTCCCTCTCTGAAAAATCCAGCAGATCATCTACATCCGAACCTTCATTAAAAGCGCGCTCCTGAATCTCGGAAGAGACGCGAATCAACTCCCGCTGAATATATTTCTGCGCCACAATGCGTGCATGATACTCCAGGTGAGCAGCCGATCCAACACGCGAGGTCAGCTGTGATATGTAAACCGCACCTCCAACAGCCTCAAGCAAATCAGTTCTCCTGAGCTCCTCTGTAACAGTCAGCAAGTCAATAGGCTTCTCCTCTGTGGAAAGTGTCTGTGCCACTTCATAAATCCGCTGATGCGCCTCCTTGTAAAAACTACTCGGCTCAAGAATATCCAGAACGGAAAGAAGAGCATCCCTTTCAAGCATGATGGCGCCAAGCACAGCTTCCTCGAGGTCCAGGGCCTGAGGAGGTATTTTGCCGTAGTCCATTGCAATGGCAGGGTTCTTCTTTGGGGTATTGTACTGTTGTTTGGCCATGAAAATCAGATTTGGGCTGTAAAGGTAAGAAACCACCTTCACGGGCACTTTGCCCCCCTTGCATACTTTTGCACACAGCCCCCAAAGTTTTAATTAACAAATGTTGAAAAATGCAATATCTTTATAATGATGATATTCTTTTCACCTGCAAAAATCAACCTGGGACTACAAATCCTTGAACGTAGAAGAGATGGTTTCCATGAGCTCCGGTCAGTGATGTATCCAACTGCTCTATGTGATATCATTGAGATCCATCAGCTATCCGGTTCGGATCGCCCCTTTCAGTTCTCACAATCCGGCATCCGCTTCGATTCCGATGTGGAAAAGAACCTCTGCATCTCAGCCTGGAAACTGCTGACAGCGGAAGCAATACTCCCCAATGTAGCCATACATCTTCACAAGCAGATTCCCATTGGAGCCGGACTGGGAGGCGGTTCTTCTAATGCCTCCATCACCTTAAAAGGCTTGAATCAGATTGCCGACACCCCTGTGTCAGCTGAAAGACTGGCAGAACTGGCTGCTCAGTTGGGAAGTGACTGCCCATTTTTTCTTCACAGCGAAGCCATGATGATGGAAGGGAGAGGCGAAGTACTGAGCCCTGTCAGACTATCTCTGGACACCCTTTACCTAATAATGCTGTATCCGGACATTCATATCTCAACTGCCGAAGCATACGGAGGAGTTACACCTGCCTACCCGGAATTGCACCTGCGGAAACTCATAGAGGCCCCCTGCGATCGCTGGAAAGACTTGATTAAAAATGATTTTGAAAAGAGTGTATTTTTAAGGCACCCTTTGTTGAAAGAGTTAAAAAACTCACTCTATGATGCCGGGGCATTATATGCCTCAATGAGTGGCAGTGGCTCATCGCTGTATGGCATATTCAAATCACCACCGGAACTTCCCGAAAACATTCAAAAGTATGTAATCTGGGCAGGTCAGGCCTAGTCCATTTCAATGAGAAGCTTAGACTTGGGGACCATTTGCCCTTCCTTGACATGAATTTTTCCGACCACTCCGGAGAAAGGTGCCAGAATCTCATTTCTCATTTTCATGGCTTCCAGTATCAACAATGCTTCGCCGATACTTACCTCATCTCCCTCTTTTACAATGATCCTCTGAATTGTTCCAGGGATAATAGCCTCGATTTTTTTCGGATCCGGTATTTCCCAAGACTTCCGGTTCCGGAACTTATTGGTAAGTCTGGTTGTATATAAGGCGCCTCCGATCTCCAACGATTCCATGGGAGGTTGGGGCTGGTCCTTTTTTGATGTTTTCTGCTTGTTGCTCATGATGACTATTAAAATGGTGGTATCCCGTGCTTTTTCAATGGCATGCCTACACTCTTCTCTCCAGATACGTCCAGGGCATGAAGCAATGACTTCCTGGTCTCCCAGGGTTCAATGACTGAATCGATATAGCCCTTTGCTGCAGCCACATAAGGGTTGGCAAACTTCTCCTTGTACTCCTGAACCTTTTGAGCCCTCATTTTATCCGGATCTTCTGCAGAGGCTATCTCCTTTCTGAAAATAATATTAGCAGCCCCTTCCGGCCCCATTACAGCCACCTCGGCATCGGGCCATGCCAGTACAAAATCGGCCCTGAGGTGCCTGGAGTTCATAGCAATATATCCTCCTCCATAAGCTTTGCGAAGGATGACTGTAAGTTTAGGAACAGTTGCTTCGCTGTAAGCATACAATACCTTGGCCCCATGCCTGATCACCCCTGCATGTTCCTGGTCCACTCCGGGCAGATATCCCGGCAGATCCACCAGGGTAATGATGGGAATATTGAAGGCATCGCAATAGCGAATAAATCTACCTGCCTTATCTGAGGAGTCCACATCCAGCACACCTGCAAGAACCAGGGGCTGATTAGCCACAAAACCCACGGTGCGCCCACTCATGGTTCCGAAACCAATGACAATATTAGCAGCCCAGGCCTCCTGGACCTCGAAGAAATCGGACCCGTCGGTCACGGCCCTGATCACATTACGTACATCGTATGGTTGCCTCTTATCTGAGGGAACAATCTCGGAAATATTAAACTCCTCCAGTGGTTCCTTAATCTCTTTTCTGGCAGGGACATCTGTATTTGACCAGGGAAGGTAACTGAGCAATGATTTGATCTGGTCAAAACATTCATCTTCCGATTCTGAAAAGAAGTGTGCATTCCCTGTGATTTCGCTATGCACGCGGGCACCTCCCAGCTCCTCCATGGAAATATCCTCACCCAGTACGGTCTTGATCACTTCAGGACCGGTAATAAACATCTTAGAGATATTATCCACAACAAAAACAAAGTCGGTCAGCGCAGGTGAATAAACGGCACCACCTGCACATGGACCAAGAATGACTGATATCTGGGGAATCACGCCTGAGGCCAAGGTGTTCCTGAAAAAGATCTCTCCATATCCCGCCAGTGAGTTCACTCCTTCCTGGATCCTTGCTCCGCCCGAATCGTTGATACCGATCAGTGGCATTCGCATCTTCAGGGAGTGGTCCATGATTTTGGTAATCTTCCGGGCATGCATGAAGCCTAGCGATCCCCCGGCCACAGTAAAATCCTGCGCATAGATACAAATAGGTCTGCCTCCTACAGTGCCGGTTCCTGTAATAACACCATCTCCATGAAGCGTCTTCCGGTCCATGCCAAAGTCCCTCGCTTCATGCTCTACGAACATATCATACTCATTGAAGGATCCTTCGTCACAAAGTTTGATGATGCGCTCCCTGGCTGTCAACTTGCCCATGGCAACCTGCTTTTGAATGGCCTGTTCGCCACCTCCCTGCTGCACCTCTTCACGGCGCTTTTTAAGTTCCTGAACTTTTTTATTTGAGGACATTCCTATAGATTTTAATTAGTGGTACAATCTTACTAAAAACAATGCTGTCTGAAAAACTGTTGCATAATACATTCCCGGCCCTTACCTGGGTGCCATACGCATTAAAAACAGGGCGATAATCAGAAAAAAGATATTGGGCAGCCAGACAGCCGCCATCACTGGCAATAAACCTCCAATGGCAAACTGTTTGGAAAACTGCGTAAATAGAATGTAGGTAAAACTGATAACCACACCAATGGCAATCTGCAAGCCAATGCCACCTCGTATCTTTCGGGAGGAAACAGCCACACCAATGAGTGTCAGTATAAATGTAGAAAATGGAAAAGCGATACGGTTTTGTCGCTCGATCTGGTATGATACCACATTGGTCTCACCCTGCATCAGTTGCTTCTTTATAAACTTGTCCAGCTCTTTCAGACTCATGGTCTCCACAATATTCAGCCTCATTTTAAAATCATCCGGATGCATGGCCAGCGTGGTATCGATCTGCTTACCCTCCTCGATGGTTTCAGTAAGACCATCAATGGTTCGAATGTAATACCTTCTGGCCCGCCACTTGTTTGAAGTGGTATCCCACCTGATTTGGTCAGCTACCATTTTTGAAACAAGTTCACCATCCTCAAATTTCTCAATGGTAAACTGATATCCCACTTTGGAAACATTGCTGTAGCTGTGAAGGTACACATATACCCCTGGCTCAATCTGTCTGTGAAAATCCTTGGCTTTGAAGCGAATAGGGCGTTTCTTTACATATTGCTCTTCGAAATCGAGCTTCACCTTATTGGCACCCGGAATAACCTGGTCGCTCAGGAAAAAGGATACAGATGCAATCAGTGTTGCCGAAATCAAGTAGGGAAGAAGAAATCTTCGGAAGCTCATGCCACTATTCAGTATGGCAATGATCTCGGTGTTATATGCCATCCGGCTGGTGAAATAGATGACAGCAATAAAGGTAAACAGCGAACTGAAAAGGACAGCGAAGTAGGGAATGAAATTGAGATAGTAATCAAACAAGATCACTTTCAATTTTGCCCCGCTTTCCAGAAAATCATCGATCTTCTCACTAAGGTCAAATATCACTACAATTGCAAGGATCAATGCAATGGACAACAAGAAGGTACCCAGAAATTTTCTGATTATATAGATATCCAGGATCTTAAGTCCTAAAAACCTTACAATCTTGTACTTAAAGCCGGTATCATTTTTTCCTTCCATGCAGTAAATGTGCCACTTTTAATTTTCTCAAACGCTAAATTTACCAGTCTGATATAGAATGCAAGATTGTGCAAAGTAGCTATCTGGGCCCCCAGCATCTCACCGGCTATAATCAAATGACGCAGATATGCCTTTGAATATTGCAAATCTACAAAACTGTTACCAGATATATCAATGGGCGAAAAATCGTCCATCCATTTCCTGTTTTTAATATTGATGATCCCCTCCGCGGTAAACAGCATACCGTTTCTTCCATTGCGGGTAGGCATTACACAATCGAACATATCCACGCCACGGGAAATACCCTCCAGAATATTTACAGGAGTTCCTACACCCATAAGGTAGCGTGGCTTATCTGCGGGCAGAATCTCATTCACAACTTCCAACATGGCATACATCTCCTCAGCCGGCTCACCAACAGATAATCCCCCAATAGCATTCCCCTCTGCATTCTTCGATGCAATATATTCTGCACTTTCCCTTCGAAGGTCCTTAAAGACACTACCCTGGACAATGGGGAAAAATGCTTGTTTGTGGCCGTAGTGTGCTTCGGTGGAATGAAACTGCTTCAATCCCCGGTCGAGCCACTGGTGGGTCAGCTTTAGTGAATCCTTTGCATATTTCATTTCACAGGGCCAGGGAGTGCACTCATCAAAAGCCATCATGATATCGGCCCCGATAATTCGTTGCGTATCTACAATATTTTCAGGGGTAAACAGGTGCTTTGATCCATCTATATGTGAACTGAACCATGCTCCCTCGGGCTTAAGTTTGCGATTTGCCGCCAGGGAGAAAACCTGATAACCGCCACTATCGGTAAGAATTGAGCGGTCCCAATTCATAAACTTGTGCAGACCACCGGCCCCCTTCAGAACCTCCAGACCCGGCCTCAGGTAAAGATGATAGGTATTTCCCAGAATAATGGGAGCATTAACATCCTTCTGTAAATCCCTCTGATGTACACCCTTAACAGTTCCCGCAGTTCCTACAGGCATAAATATGGGAGTGGAAATCTCGGAATGATCCGTTTTAAGAATCCCGGCCCTTGCCTCACTCCCTTTGTCCCGATGCAAAATTTTAAACTCCATAGAATTTCTTGAAATCAGCCAAAGATAAGCAATTGTTGAAAACCTGCTTTTTCTTTTCCCTATTTGGCACCTAAATTTGCAAGGCATGGAAATACGAGATATCATCGCCGGAACACTCCTCCTACACTGGGTCCTGCTAGCACTTTTTTTGCTTGCATTTCTCTATCAATTGGGAATTTATCTATTCGTATTTCTGAAATTACCTTTGTACAGGCAGAAAAAGAACAACTCCCCCACCCCGGGAATCTCCGTGATTATCTGTGCGAAAAATGAAGAGAAGAACCTGGAACGTTTCCTACCGCACATCCTTCAACAGGATTACCCCGAATTTGAAGTGGTTGTGGTCAATGACAGCTCGAGCGATGAAACCGAACAGCTGCTTATGCAACTGTCGGCACAATACAAACAGCTTCGTTATACATCCATCCCTGCAAATGATAATCCTATGAGAGGGAAAAAGCTGGCCCTCACGATCGGACTCAAATCGGCAAAATTCGATCATGTAGTACTTAGCGATGCGGACTGCTATCCGGTCAGTGATCACTGGCTGAAAAGAATGGTTTCCAATTTTTCGGGAGATAAAAAAATCGTACTGGGCTATGGTAGATATGAGCGAAAAAAAGGATTGCTCAACAAACTCATCCGTTACGAAACATGCTTTACCGCCATTTCCTATTTCTCCTATGCCATAAAAGGCCGCCCTTACATGGGTATTGGACGAAATCTGGCTTACGAAAAATCGCTTTTCTTCGATAACAAAGGTTTTGCCAGTCACTACCATCTTCTATCCGGAGACGATGACCTGTTCGTCAATGAGAATGCCAATGGAAAAAACTGTGCAGTTGAGTTCTCTAAAGAGAGCCATACACTTTCCCTGCCTGAACTTACCTTCAAGAGCTGGCTTAAGCAAAAGAAGAGACACATCTCGGCTGGAAGCCACTACCGGACAGGCTCAAGGATCAGACTGGGCGCCGAACTTGTCAGCCGAATTATTCTCTATACTACATTTATCTGGCTTTGCATTTCATCTCCCTGGATCTGGCATGTAGCCGCACTTTTCGCTTTCCTCTTATTGGTCCGTCTGGTCGTTTTCAAATTAGGAATGCGCCGCTTGGATGAAAAATATTTATTAGTACCTTCGCTACTGTTTGACCCGGTTTTACCAGTCATTCTGGGCCTTATCTGGTTCACTGGCCTATTCGAAAAAAAGTATCATTCATGGAGATAAATTCCAATCTTTCCCTTAAAGCACAAAAGGACATCGAGCTGGTTGAGAGAGCCAAAAAGGGTGACCAACAAGCCTATGGTGAGTTGCTGGAAAGGTATCGGGACGCTATCTATTTCATGCTGTTAAAAATGGTAAATAGTCCCGTGGATGCAGAGGACCTGACCATTGAGGCTTTTGGAAAGGCTTTTAAGAATATTGATCAGTACGCCCCCAATTTCGCATTTTCCACCTGGTTGTTTAAGATTGCTACCAATAACTGTATTGACTTTATCCGAAAAAAACGTGCCAGCCATATCTCCATCGATCAGACCATAGATGGGGAGGATTCACTGGCCCCTTCCACGCTGATCCAGTCAGATGATCCGGATCCTGAAACCTACATGATCAATCAGCAGAAAATAAAGCATATGCGAAAGGTTGTTTCACGCCTGAAGCCCCGTTACAGACAGCTGGTTGAACTGCGCTATTTCAAGGAATATTCTTACGATGAGATAGCTGTGGAACTTGATATACCAATCGGCACCGTGAAAGCACAACTCTTCAGGGCCCGGGAACTGCTCCTAAATATTCTGAACCGTTCGGCAGAAAAGCCTTAAAAAAGGCGCCGGAGCATTTTATGGAACTCATTCGCAAATATTTCCCTGATCTTACTTCCCAACAGATCAAACAATTTGAGACGTTGATGAAGGTCATTCCCCTGCTCAATCAAAAGGTGAATGTCATTTCCAGGAAAGATATTGAACACCTGGAAGAACGACACATACTTCACTCCCTCTCCATAGCCATGAAGTTCAACTTTGATTCCAAAGCAAAAATTGTAGATGTTGGAACAGGTGGTGGATTTCCTGGCATACCCCTTGCCATTATGTTTCCTGAGGCTGCTTTTACCCTGGTCGACTCCATCGGGAAAAAGGTCCGACTGCTTGAAGAACTGCTTGAAGAACTAGACCTAAAAAATGTAAGCCCCTTGTGCGGGAGAATGGAAGAGCTGAACCTGAAAGCAGACTTTGTGGTCTCAAGGGCAGTTACGGCTTTCCCTATGTTGCACCAATGGACCAGCAAGCTTATTATACCCGGTCGTAAGCATTCCATGCCCAACGGTCTTATTTCTTTGAAGGGAGGAGACTTGAAGGAGGAGTTAGCCCCTTTTAAAAACAGGGTTGAGCTCTTTCCACTTTCCACATGCTTTGAAGAGTCGTTTTTTTCTTCGAAAATGATTGTATATCTAAAAAAATGACTTACTTTTGCATCCTCAAAACATATTTTTATGAAGCGTACATTTCAGCCATCCAACAGGAAAAGAAAGAATAAGCATGGATTCAGGGAGCGGATGTCATCAGCCAGCGGACGCGGTGTTATTGCCAAAAGAAGGAGAAAAGGGCGTAAAAAACTGACCGTTTCCGACGAGCCAAGGCATAAAGCTTAACTATAAGCTTTTATTCCTCTTTACTGAATAACTGACCGATACCCGGTTGGTTATTTTTTTGTCCTGTTTTTTAGAATAAACATTACCTTTGGCCAAAGCTCGAAATATGGATTTCTTCAGGTTTTTAATTACAAAAAAATTCTTACGTCATCTGGGACTGGCAGTTGCCATCGCCATTATTTTACTTTTGGGAACCCTGGTAGGGCTGAAGATATACACGCATCATGGGAAGACCATCCTGGTTCCGGATATGACTGGTCTAACCCTGGATGAAGTGGATGATGTGACTTCCTCCAGGCGCCTGAGATTTGAGGTGATCGACTCCGTTTTTTCTACAGAGATGCCACGGGGAACTGTGCTAAAACAAAATCCCAATGCCAGCTCAAAGGTCAAGAAAAACAGGAAAATTTTCCTGACAATGAATGCTGTAAACCCTGAGATGGTCTCCATGCCCCAGCTAATCGGACTCTCCTTCCGACAGGCCAAGCTTGCTTTGCAGAATGCCGGTCTTCTTCAGGGAAGTATCGAATACAGGCCTGATTATGCCAAAAACAACGTGCTACAACAAATGCACAACAACAGCGTTATTATTGAAGGAACCGAAATCACCAAAGGGACGGTCATAGACCTGATACTGGGTATGGGACTAAGCAGTAAAACAACCCGGGTACCCGACCTGGTGGGATTGGGACTGGAAGAAGCTTCAGAGATTATTTCTGACTATTATCTGAATCTGGGAGCCCTGACATACGACCTTAGCTTTGAGGATGCCGAGGATAGCACCGGTGCTTTTATCTGGAGACAGTACCCCGATTTTGATGAATTCAGAAGATTAAATATGGGCATGGAGATTGACATCTGGCTCACTCTGGACTCAACGCTTTTACCTCAGCCCGATTCGACGCTCATTGGTGATGACACAGAATGATCGAATGAATAGAGCCAAAAGTGTTTTAGCCTGCTTAATGATCTCTCTTTCTGGAGTTTTCAACATTCAGGCACAGGAACTTATTACACCCCTTCATAAAACCGGGGCTGCCAAACAGCACCATAATTTTTACAGCGCAAAGAAATCTACAGCAGCATCACTGCTGGAGCTTCCCATATTTGACGACTTTTCAAACAGCTCTCTGGTAGCTGATACGGGTATCTGGAGCGATGATAATGCCTTTGTAAACAACAATTTCTCTGTGAATCCGATCACCAATGGTGTTGCCACCCTGGATGCCCTGGATGCAGAAGGATCTATTTATTCCCATGCAGTACTCTACCCTTCCACCTTTGTGGCAGATACCCTTACCAGTCGCCCCATTAACCTGGATTATCTCCCATCGGATAGTATTTACTTCAGTTTTCTTTATCAGCCAGGTGGACTGTGTGACCTGCCTGAAGAGGAAGACTCCCTGATGGTTGATTTCTGGGCAAGCGATTCAAGCAGATGGATCAATATCTGGCGCGTGCCCGGCACCGGGATGCACGCATTCAAACATGTGATGATCCCGCTTAACTCTCAGCGCTTCCTGACCAGCGGTTTTAAATTCAGATTCAGGAACAGGGCCAGTCTTTCCCGTAACAATGATTTGCCTGATAAGAGAAGTAATGTGGATTACTGGCATGTGGATTACGTCCGTCTTAACAAAGACAGGTCAGCCTCGGACACCATTCCCAGGGATGTGGCATTTAATACTCCGTTTACCTCTATTTTCAAAGAACTTACAGCTGTGCCATGGGCTCATTTTGAAAAGGCCTACAATACAACCCTGGCTTCATTTATTTCGGCCGGATACAGGAACAACGACTCTACAACCCGGAATGTAACCCGTTCCCTGACCATCATGGAACCTATCTATGGGGAGTCACAGCCAGATGAAACTCCAACAGCTCAGGACCTGCCGGCATTTGAAGAAACTGTGGTCGATTTCATATTGACTTACGATGTGAATTTTGACAGAGGGGATTCCGCATTGATCCGGTTTAAAGCAGCATTGCGCACCGACGAATTTGACCCCAAGGTAAACGATACAGTGATTTATGACCAATTGTTCAGGGACTATTATGCCTACGATGACGGAACGGCAGAGGCGGGTTACGGACTTAGGGGGGACGGCACTGCCAACGGGATGGTAGCAGTCAGGCATCACTCCTATGAGCCGGATATGCTGGGGGGAATCTACATCTTTTTCAACCAGGTTTATGATTCCATAAACCTGAAGCAGTACACCTTTAACCTGATGGTTTGGAACGATGCAGGAGGAATCCCGGGTTCGATTCTATGGGAGGATCCCACCGTCAGAAGACCGATCTATACCCCCACCTATTCTGGCTTTGTCAAATATGAGTTTACGGAACCTGTTCCGGTAGACGGAGCATTCTATGTGGGATGGAAGCAGTACAAGGAATATATCCTTAATGTGGGCCTCGACCTGAATAACAAGCCCGGTTCCCCGCTTATGTATTATAACATTGGTTCCTGGCTAGAGTCAGAGGCTCCGGGCATGATCCTACTCAGACCCTATATGTATGACAGCGGCACGGGGGTGGAAAATTCAGCAGGAAGAGAAATGAAAGCCCTGCAATTCTATCCCAATCCGGCAAGCGACCGGATCTGGTTTCAGCTTCCTTCGGACAATCCGGGCCATGATATTCTGATTGATATCTATGATACATCGGGCCGGAAGCTTCATCATTCGGTACTCCGGTCTAGCAGCCTGGATGTTTCAGGATTTTCACCGGGCCTCTATTACCTTAGGACCACCATCGCAGGTGAACCCTATTTTTCAAAAATATTGATCAATCCCTAAGCGCATGTCCCTTGAACCAACAGAAAACAATGAATTATTTGAACATTTCAGGTTCAGTGCCGATCCCGGACAGACCCCTTTGAGGATTGACAAGTTCCTTTCCAATAGACTTGAAAGTACCTCCCGAAGTAGAATTCAGGCTGCTGCAAATGCCGGAAACATTCTCTCTAACAACTCAGCTGTTAAGCCAAATTACAAGGTGAAACCGGGTGATGTCATTACCATCGTCCTGCCAAACCCTCCCCGGAAAATTGAATTGATCCCTGAAGATATCCCTCTGAATATTGTATTTGAGGATGAAGATGTTATTGTGGTCAATAAAAATGCCGGACTGGTGGTTCATCCGGGCTATGGCAATTACTCAGGAACCCTGGTCAATGCATTAGTGTTTCACCTCAAGGATAATCCCCTATTTCAGTCTGGCGATGAACGGCCGGGACTGGTTCACAGGATAGATAAAAACACCTCCGGTTTACTTGTGGTTGCAAAAAACGAGCTGGCACTCAGCAAACTGGCCAGTCAGTTTTTTCATAAAACAAGCAAAAGAACCTATGCAGCCCTGGTTTGGGGCGATATGAAGGAGGAAGAAGGGACCATCCGCGGAAACCTTGGCCGGAATCCAAAGAACCGGAAGCAGATGCATGTGTTCCCGGAAGGCGACCAGGGCAAGGAGGCCGTCACCCACTACCGGGTTCTGGAGAGGCTTGGCTATGTGAACCTGGTTGAATGCAGACTGGAAACAGGACGTACCCACCAGATCAGGGTCCATTTTCAATATATGTCCCATCCGCTATTTAATGATCCGGAGTACGGTGGCGATCGCATCCTCAGGGGAACCACCTTTACCAAATACAAGCAATTTGTCAATAATTGCTTCAAGCTTTTACCCGGGCAGGCTTTGCATGCACGAACCCTTGGCTTTGTCCATCCTTCATCCGGAGAAGAGATGCAATTTGATGCTCCTCTCCCAGAGGGTTTCAGTACTGTCCTGCAAAAATGGCGTACCTACATCCAGGGTCGCAGTGAAGAATAGCTGAAGATTTCGGAAATGAGCTCACTTTCATGGATGAATGGCCCCATTCGTCAAAATTGAGCCCCCCTATTCATATTCTTTTCGTACAAAAGGTATTACATTTAAGTGGGAGAACATTTCAAATTGATAAGTGATGAATATAGCCATATTTACCGGAGGAGATTCTTCTGAATATGTAATCTCCATGAAAAGCGCCGAGCAGGTTCGCCTTTGGCTGGAAGCTGCAGGCCATATATGTTACCCTGTGGAGGTCAGAAAAGATAAGTGGACTGTCCATCTTGGGAAAGAGAAGATTCCACTTGACAAAAACAGTCTGAGTTTTCTGAATAAGGGGAGCCAGGTAAATTTCGATTTTATCTGGAATACTATACACGGCACGCCAGGTGAAGATGGCAAACTCCAGGGATTCTTCGATATAATGGGAATTCCGTACAGTAGTTCCAATCACCTTTCTTCTGCACTCACATTTAATAAATATACCTGCAAAAGCTTCCTGAAAGAGCACAAGATACTGACTCCGGAAGCGAGTCTTGTAAGAAAAAAAATGGAGACTGACCTGGAAGCTGTGGCTGAGATGATTGGATTCCCCTGCTTCGTGAAACCCAACAGCGGGGGTTCCAGTTTCGGGATAGCTAAAGTGGTTCATTCTGAGGAGTTGAAACCGGCCCTTGAAGAGGCACTTCGGGAGGACAATGAAGCCATCGTTGAACGCTACATCAAAGGAACTGAAGTCACCTGCGGACTTATGAAAACGAGTGATGGCTTTAGCCTGTTTCCAATTACCGAGATCGTCACGAAAAATGAATTCTTCGACTATGAGGCTAAATATACGGAGGGAAAGGCTGAGGAAATCACTCCGGCCCGGATTGACGATGATATAACAAAAAAATGCCAGGATATGGCAATGGCCATTTATGATCTGACCGATTGTGCCGGCATTGTCAGAGTCGATTTTATTATCAAGGGAAATCAGGTATACTTTCTGGAACTGAACTCCATACCGGGTATGTCCAAGGAGAGTGTTATCCCCAAACAAGTGAGCAGCATGGGCTTGAAAATGGAGACAATATTGCAAAAGGTTATTGATGAGGCCATGAGCAAATAGAAAGTCCCGATCGGCCTGCTCTTTTCACCCCAGTTTCACTTTTTTTGTTACTTTTACGCCCTCATGAAAAGAAGCATCTATACCCTTTTGGCAGTCGTTCTGCTGGCCTTGCCACAATCTTGTTTCTATTCAGATTCAGAATTATACAGGGTAGATCCCATTCCTGGCGATCCCCCGGTTTTTTCCTTAAGCACCAACCTGGACACCCTTTACCATCCGGCCGTAAATGACAGCCTCCATGTAAGCTACCAGGTGGAGATAGAGGGTGGTGAATTCTATTACATGTATGCGGTAATAGCCAACACTACTGTATACGAATCCGATACCACAAGGGGGTCCTTCTGGATCTACCCCGAACTGGCCACCGATTCCGGAGTGGACACCCTGTTTATTGACCTGTACTATTCCACTAACAGCAACAGTCTGGCCGATCAGGTAGGGTATGAAGCGATCCTGGAGACAGTAAAATTTGCTGTGGATTTTAACCTGGAGGATACGAAATGAGGAAGATATCTATCCATAGGACAGCACTGGCATTTATATTCTTCTCTGCCCTTACCGTTTCTGCTCAGGATGGCGGCATCATGGTTTCAGGCGGAATGGCATCCGCCGCGGCGGAAGATATGAAATATCTTCAGGAGTATATTTTAAGCACCTATCCCGTGGAAGGAAAAATCACCAGTTCTTTCCCTCCCTTTACAAACACATCGGTCACCGTATTTAAGCAACTGTATGATCAAATAAGAATTGGCGGCGGATACAGCTATGCCACCACAGGAGGAAAATCCAGTTACGCCGATTATTCCGGAGAGATTTATACAGAAATGTCAGTTACTTCGCATCGCCTGGGAGCATACCTCTCGTATTCGGTATTGAGTGGAGAGCACTTTGACCTTTCATTATATGGGAAGGCAGAGGCCAATCTGAGCAGTCTGAGTGTTTCGACAGCCTATTCAATACAAAACAGTTCAAACAGTGGAACAAACAAGTACCGCTCCATTTCTCCAGTAGGCAC
>RCND010000629.1_pt1 | contig 20218 bp, 16 predicted proteins | sample 2041351 | NCBI WGS metagenome assembly RCND01 (sample SAMN09708230, study PRJNA481090) | Marine sediment metagenome, whole genome shotgun sequencing project. | biome: marine sediment; feature: ocean; material: sediment; isolation source: Sewage treatment plant 12B marine sediment (STP12B) ... | reverse complement strand
TATATTTTGAATGTATGCAAAGGCATTAATTCTTTAAGATATAGCCTTTGAAAGTGGTCGTGGATATTTTAAGCTAAGGTAAATTCGATGGGAAATATCGAATATGTCGGGCTACGACTTGTTTTCAAGCTAGTTATTTCTCATCATCAGAATCTTCTAGGAAGTCTCCTTTCTCAGGTTCTGAATGCTTAGGTTGTTCAGAGTTTTTCGCTTCCTTTTTCAATTCTTCTAATTCATCGATAAAATTATCAGTCCCGGTTTCTTTGGTCACCTCAATCATTTCTTCGCGCTCCGAGCTCTCGTTTTGTTCCCGCAAAGCATCTTCGGCCATATTACGGGCTAATAATTCTTCGTCGATTTCGTCCAGCATCGTGCCCATTTTCTTTTTATCCCGAATCATTGCCCAAGTCATAATCAGACTGGTGGCAATGATGATGAACAATAATATTCCCGATTCGAAACCGACAACTTCGGCCTCAACTGGTATGGCGTAGAAAAGAAGTATCGTAATTAACCCCCTTGGGGCGATAAACACCTGAGGCAGAATATCCTTCCCGATAAAGATTCGAAGTATTAGAAATCGAATTATGTAAATCGAGGCGATGATCAGAATGCTTACCATGGCGACGTTCAGGCTCAATAGCGAAGTGAGTACGATGGTAATTCCGAAAATCACGAAGAAAAAAGTACGCACGACGAAGGCGGTTTCCAAAGTGATGATGTGTAACTCGTGGTAGACTTGGCGCATTTTTTCCTTTTCAAGAAAAATGGCTGTTTTTCCTGGAAAAAACAGTTTTACATTTGCGATGACCAGACCGAACACCAAGATAATTATCAGCGAAGATAGGTGCATTTTCTTGCCGATGGCATACAACAATAGTAGCACTGCAATCAGTAAAAATTGTTTAGCTTGGCTTTTAATTTTCTGAAAGATTAATACGAGGGCATAGCTGGCGATGATGGCGATAACGATGGTCAAAACGATATTTCCGGCGAAACCGATCGCACCGGAGTCCGTTTCTTGATTGAGTCCTCCCGTAAGAAAATAAAACATCATAATGCCCATAATATCGGAGAACGTACTTTCGTAGATATGGAATTCCTTTTTATCGTCCCTGAGCCCGCTAACGCTAGGTATAATGATGGCACTTGAAAGTATGGAAAGTGGGGTCGCGTACAACCATGCCGACTGCATGGTCATGCCATTGATAAATTGATGCAAAATCAAAGCAGCCACCCAGGCAGAACCGATAAGTGCGATAAGCGCAATGGCCATGGCCTTGAGAATGGGGACCAACTTTTCGCGCTTCAATTCAAGCTCCAAGGCCGCTTCGAGAACAATCATAATGAGGCCAACGGTACCAATGATTTCTAGGGTGCCCCTAAGTTTTTGCCCGAAATCGATTTCCCCGCCCATAAAGTATTTTAGACCGAACTGCAAAGCGATTCCCAGAACAATTAGCATAAGCACCGAAGGAATGTTCGTCTTTTTAGAGATACCGTTGAACCAAAACGAAATGATAACAATGGCAGATGCGCCGATAATCAGATTGTAAGAGGAGAGTATTTCCATGGTCTTGAATGTTTGGGGTTCTTGTATTAAAAGTACTGCTTAATCATTAATTCCATTTATAATGGTACTTTATAAAACGTGATAAACGAAACTAGTATTGTAGGAATCAAAAAAATTGTATATTTGCACCACTGAACGAATATAAAAGTATTCATGAGGGGACATTTTAGTCCTCTTTTTTGTTTGCTAAAGTTTCTTTTTAAAGTAGTTGGCTCGAATTAAAAAGGAGTATTCGAAGACGTTCAGGCCGAACAATAATCTTTTGAATTTGCCTTTATGTATGCTAACAAAGAGGTTTTTTGTAAAAGTTAATAGTTATGTTTAAGGATAAGGTCAAAGCACTTTTAGAAGAAGCACTGGTAGCCGATAAATCACTTTTTTTAATCGACTTTTCGATTGCAACCGACAATACCATAAAAGTGGTTTTAGATGGAGATGAAGGTGTGGCCTTACAGGACTGCATGAAGGTCAGCAGGGCCATAGAGCACAACTTAGATCGTGAGGAATATGATTTCTCTTTAGAAGTCACTTCTGCGGGGGCAACAACGCCCATGGTAATTCCCCGTCAGTACCTTAAGAATATTGGAAGAAAATTAAAGGTCAAGACCGAAGCAAATACCTTCGAGGGCAATTTGACAGCGGCAACAGATAGTGGAATAGTTTTGGAATGGAAAACAAGGGAACCCAAACCCATAGGAAAAGGGAAAATAACAGTCCAGAAAAAAGAGGAAATCAATTTTTCTGAAATCAAGGAAGCTAAAGTCATAGTAACATTTTAACGGTAAAAGAGTAATGGAAAATATTGCGTTAATTGAATCTTTTTCTGAATTCAAAGATGACAAGTTTATAGACAGGGTAACCCTCATGGCTATTTTAGAGGATGTATTTCGTAATGCACTCAAAAAGAAATTCGGATCCGACGAAAACTTCGATATTATCATCAACCCCGATAAAGGCGATTTAGAAATATGGAGAAATCGTGTTGTTGTCGAAGAAGGTGAAGTTGAAGAGCCAAATGAAGAAATATCCTTATCCGAGGCCCGTAAGATAGAGCCCGATTTTGAGGTAGGTGAAGATGTGTCGGAAGAGGTAAAGTTGATTAATTTAGGTAGAAGGGCCATTTTGGCCTTGCGCCAGAATTTGATTTCAAAGATTCATGAACACGATAATACTACCATTTATAAGCAGTTCAAAGATCTTGAAGGCGAAATTTATACAGCTGAGGTACACCACATACGGCACAAGGCGATTATTTTGTTAGATGATGAAGGTAACGAGATCATTCTTCCGAAAGATCGGCAGATACCTTCCGACTTTTTCAGAAAAGGAGATAACGTTCGTGGAATCATTGAAAGTGTTGAACTAAAAGGAAGCAAGCCGAGCATTATCATGTCGAGAAGCTCGCCAAAATTTTTAGAGCAGTTGTTCTTTCAAGAAATTCCCGAAGTGTATGACGGTTTGATTACCGTTAAGAAAGTGGTGCGTATTCCCGGTGAGAAAGCAAAGGTTGCCGTAGATTCATATGATGACCGTATCGATCCAGTAGGTGCTTGTGTAGGTATGAAAGGATCTCGTATTCACGGTATCGTTCGTGAACTGGGCAATGAAAATATCGATGTTATTAACTGGACGGCCAATCCACAATTAATGGTGACGAGAGCATTGAGCCCTGCAAGAGTTTCTACGGTTAAATTGAACGACGAAAAAATGACAGCCCAGGTATATCTTAGACCAGAAGAGGTTTCTAAGGCCATCGGGCGAGGCGGGCATAACATTCGATTGGCCGGCCAATTAACTGGTTATGAGATCGACGTCTTCCGAGAAGGTGTTGAAGAGGATGTAGAATTGACCGAGTTTACGGACGAAATCGATGGTTGGATTATTGAGGAGTTTAAGAAAATTGGCCTTGATACGGCGCGAAGTATTCTTGAGCAAGATGTAGTTGACCTTGTAAAACGTACCGATTTAGAAGAGGAGACAATTTCGGAAGTTGTGCGTATACTAAAAGAAGAATTAGAAGATTAGCTATATTAGCAGCGATTAAAAGAATTAGCAGAAAGTATTTATGGCAGACATTGCGAAAATAAGGCTTAATAAGGTCCTTAAGGAATTTAATATTTCTTTGGATAGGGCGGTAGATTTTCTGGCCTCTAACGGGCATGAGATAGATGCTCGACCTACTACAAAGATTTCCGATGAGGTTTATGAAGTGCTTCAGGAGGAGTTCCAAACCGATAAGAGCAAGAAAGTTGCTTCTAAAAAAGTCGGCGAGGAAAAACGCGAAGAGAAGGAAGCTTTGCGTTTGCAATTAGAGCAAGAGCAAGAAGAAAGACGATTGGTGCGTGAAAAACGTGCGGCTGCTTCCGAAAAAGCTTTGGTAGGCAAGGTCGAACTTGCTGGCCCGAAAACAGTGGGCAAGATAGACCTCAATCCGAAGAAAAAGGAAAAAGAAGCTCCAAAAGAAACTTCAAAAGAAGCTCCAAAAGAAACTTCAAAAGAAGCTCCAAAAGAAACTTCAAAAGAAGCTCCAAAAGAAGAAAATGTTGTTGTTGAGCCAGAACTGAAACCAGAGACTGCAGAGAAGGCTCCTGAAGTCAAAAAAGAAAAAGAGATAGAGGCCGAGGTAGTCGAGGAAACTAAGGAAGGTGAAGATGTGTTGGCCACTAATTATAAAAAGCTTTCAGGTCCTAAGATTACCGACAAAATAGACCTTTCCCAATTCAAGAAACCAAAGAAGAAGAAAGAGGAAGTAAAGAAACCAGCTGAAAGTAGCGATCGTAAAAAACGCAGAAGACGCATAGTAAGCAGCCCAGGTGTCAAAACGGGAGCAGGAGCAGGCCCAAGTGCAAGAGGCAAGGCGACGACCGGTGGGGCCAGAAAAGGCGGTGGCGGAACACGTTTCGGGGCGCCAAAAGTAGAGCCGACCGAAGAAGACGTACAAAAACAGATTCGCGAGACCCTCGAAAAATTACAGGGGAAATCGAAAAAAGGCAAAGGAGCCAAATATAGAAGGGATAAACGGGATCAACACCGTCAACAGACCGAAAAAGATCTCGAGCAGCAAGAACTTGAAAATAAAGTGCTGAAAGTAACGGAATTTGTTACTGCAGGTGAGGTCGCTACTATGATGGACGTTTCAACTACCGAAATTATATCGGCTTGTATGTCGCTAGGGCTCATGGTTACTATGAATCAACGATTAGATGCCGAAACCTTATCTATAGTTGCCGATGAGTTCGGTTATGAAGTAGAATTCGTTACAGCAGAGTTGGAAGAGTCTATCGAAGTTGAAGAAGATGCTCCAGAAGATTTGAAGCCACGAGCGCCTATCGTTACGGTAATGGGCCATGTCGACCATGGTAAGACTTCATTTTTAGATTATGTACGTGAAGCAAATGTTATCGCAGGAGAAAGTGGGGGTATTACCCAACACATCGGGGCCTATGGCGTAACCTTGGAAGATGGACAAAAAATCACTTTTTTAGATACACCGGGTCACGAAGCCTTTACGGCAATGCGGGCCAGAGGTGCCCAGGTTACCGATATTGCGGTAATCGTTATTGCAGCTGATGATGATATTATGCCCCAGACCAAAGAGGCGATTAGCCATGCCCAAGCAGCAGGCGTACCCATTGTATTCGCGATAAACAAAATAGATAGGCCGACCGCCAACCCTGATAAGATCAAAGATGGCCTTGCCCAAATGAACCTGTTGGTCGAAGACTGGGGCGGAAAGATTCAGTCGCATGATATTTCGGCCAAAACGGGCGAAGGGGTAAAAGAATTGCTTGAAAAGGTATTGCTTGAAGCCGAACTCTTGGAATTGAAGGCCAATCCTGATAAGATGGCCAACGGTACTGTTGTCGAAGCTTTCTTGGATAAAGGACGAGGCTACGTTTCGACTATTTTGGTGCAGGGCGGAACCCTTAAAATCGGGGATTACGTTTTGGCCGGAACCAACAGTGGTAAGGTCAAGGCCATGCAAGATGAACGCGGAAATATTGTATTGGAGTCAGGTCCTGCTACTCCGATATCTATTTTAGGATTGGATGGCGCACCGCAGGCCGGAGACAAGTTTCACGTATTGGAAGATGAAAAGGAAGCCAAGCAGATAGCGACAAAACGATCGCAGTTACAGCGTGAGCAGTCGGTAAGAACACAACGTCATATTACGTTAGACGAAATCGGAAGACGAATCGCCTTGGGCGATTTTAAAGAACTGAATATTATATTGAAAGGTGATGTTGATGGTTCTGTCGAGGCATTGACCGATTCTTTCCAGAAACTATCTACTGAAGAGATTCAGGTAAACATTATCCATAAGGGCGTAGGTGCCATAACCGAGTCAGACGTGTTGTTGGCCTCTGCATCCGATGCCATAATTATTGGCTTTAATGTAAGGCCGATGGGCAATGCTAGGGATGTAGCTGAAAAAGAGGAAATCGACATCCGAATGTATTCTATTATTTACGATGCCATCAACGACCTTAAAGATGCAATGGAGGGAATGTTATCCCCAGAAATCAAGGAAGAGATCTTGGGTACTGCAGAAATTCGGGAAACCTTTAAGATTTCTAAAGTGGGTACTATTGCAGGATGTATGGTAACCAGCGGAAAAATTCTAAGAAATGCGGGTATTCGACTCATACGAGATGGTGTAGTAGTCTTCACAGGTGAATTGTCATCTTTGAAACGGTTCAAAGATGATGTCAAAGAAGTAGCCAAAGGTTACGATTGTGGTCTACAGGTCAAGAATTTCAATGATATTTTAGAAAGTGATATCGTAGAGGCCTTCCAAGAGGTGGCAGTTAAGAAGAAGTTGAAGACGAAATAATTCCATATGGTCTAGCTTCCGAATGAACGGAACGGGCAGGCAGTCGAAGTAACTATCCTAAATCGAAGGGTCTTCGACAATACTCCAACATACATTAAATAAAAAAATCGACCAGTTAGGTCGATTTTTTTTGGAGTTTATTGCTTGGAATTTGGTGCCTGCCGAGTCGATTTTTTAGGTTTTAGCAGCATCGCATCTGGGTATTTTTGCCTGACCTCCTTGAACTTTCTTTCGGCATCCAATTTGATTTTGAACCGCCCGACCCTCACGCGATAGGTTGGAGAATCGAAATCGATTTTCGATGGGAGATCGGGATAATCCTGTTCTACTTTAGACTGTATGTCCTGCGCCTTGGCATAGGAGCCGAACCCCACTTGAATGCGGTAGTATTCCGAACTTTCGTTCGAAGTCTTATAGATTTCCAACAAATCCGTGATTTTTTTATCCTGTTCAATAGTTATTTTTCCCTGTTGGGCATGGCAAAGATTGAAGGTTAAAGTGGAGAGCAAAATGATTATGACTGTTTTCATCATATGGAATTTATTGGGTCTTAAGATTTTATGCAAAAGTAAATTTTTCAAGATCAAACAATAGCATCTCGAATTTATTTAGAACAATTATAAATTATAAATTATCAATCCGTTAACATTTTCAAAATAAAGTCTATGTCGTATTTTTGCACTTGATTTTAGCATCGATGAAATAGGACTATGTTTCCTGATATTATAAACTATCATGCCAAGATTTCGACAGAAATTAAACTCATATGAAAAAGGTTCCGTGCCGCCATCAGATTTCTAAGATTTTAGGTATATCTATATTATTTTTCCTACTACTTTCCACTTCTATTTTTGCGCAAGAGGCTGCTGTTGAAGAAGCTGCAACAGAGGTTGTTAGTTCTGATCAAGATGCTGGTGGAGATCCTGTTGCGGGAAAAACGCTCTTCAATCAGAATTGTGCTGCGTGCCATGCCTTGAATCGCAAAATGACCGGTCCTGCTTTGGCCAATGTCGAGTCACGATTAGCTGAAGAAGAAGGTTTAGACCGCGAATGGTTAAACCGATGGATCAAAAACAGTTCTGGAATGATTGCTTCTGGCGATTCATATGCCAACAAAATTTATAATGAGTACAACCAGGCGGCAATGACCGCTTTCCCAACTTTGGCCGATACGGATATCGATAATATTTTGGCCTATACGGCTGCGCCTCCACCGGCGCCCGTGGCGGCAGCTACTGCCGTTGCCGGCGGAAGTGGTACCGGTGAATCATCAGGTATATCCAACGAAATTATATTGGGCGCTTTAGCTGTGGTCTTTGGGCTATTGGTTATGATGCTTTTCTTGGTGAACAAGACGCTCCGTCGTATCGCTGAAGCCAATGGGGTAGTTATTGAAAAAGAACTGATTGAGAGGCGTACCCCAATTTGGAAAGCTTTTGTGCAAAACCAGTTTTTGGTCTTCGTGTCGGTTATCTTCCTCTTGTTAGGTAGTGCTTATTTCGCTTACGGCTGGATGATGCAAGTTGGGCTCGACCAAGGTTATGAGCCGATTCAACCGATACATTACTCGCACCGTATTCATGCTGGCGAGAACAAAATCGAATGTAAATATTGCCATTCTTCTGCTAGGGTCTCTAAACACTCGGGAATTCCTTCTTTGAATGTTTGTATGAACTGCCATAAATCGATTTATCAAGTTGGCGACGTAACATTGGCTGAAGGTAAGCAGGAGTATGGGGTCGATTACAACAAGGAAATCGAAAAATTGTATGCTGCCGTAGGGTGGGATGTTGAGAACCAGAAATATACGGGCGAAAGTCAGCCTGTAGAATGGATCCGTATTCACAACCTGCCTGATTTCGCCTATTTTAATCACTCACAGCATGTCAGTGTTGGAGGTATAGAATGTCAGCAATGTCATGGGCCGGTCGAAGAGATGGAGATTATGTACCAGTACTCGCCATTGACTATGGGTTGGTGCATCAATTGTCACCGAGAGACGAATATCAAAGTAGAGGGGAACGCCTATTACGAAAAGATACATGCCGAACTTTCCAAGAAATATGGAGTGGATAATTTAACGGTCGCTCAAATGGGTGGACTCGAATGTGGAAAGTGTCATTATTAATAGAACAAGCAAGTAGTTAATTACATAGAAACGTATGGCATCAAACAAAAAATATTGGAAGAACGAAGCGGAGTTAAATCCCAACGATTCCATTGTTGAGACGCTAAGACAGAACGAATTTGTAGAGCCAATTCCCGTAGATGATTTTTTAGGTAATAAAGAGAACCTAGCGGCGACATCTACAAATAGAAGAGATTTTCTTAAGTATGTCGGTTTTAGTACCGCAGCGGCTTCTTTGGCAGCTTGCGAAGGGCCGGTTATAAAGTCCATTCCTTATGTAGTTCAGCCTGAAAATATTATTCCTGGGGTAGCTAATTTTTACGCCACGACCATAGCGAACGGATTTGATTTCGCCAGTATTTTGATAAAGACCCGTGAGGGCCGACCTATCAAAGTCGAGAAGAATACTGAAGCGAAAGTTGGTGGCGGTGCAAATGCGCGAGTTCAGGCTTCGATATTATCTTTATATGATAGCACACGCATGCAAGGTCCTCTGGCCAATGGCGAACCTGTTGAATGGAGTGCTTTAGATTCCGCTGTAAAGGCTAAAATGGGAAGCTTGAAAAATTCAGGTCAGCAAATTGCTTTGTTGACCCAGACCTATGCGAGCCCTTCGACGAAGAAGCTTATTGATGAACTGAAAGCCGCTTATGGTAATGTGAGCCACGTTACTTATGATGCAATTTCAGAAGATGCTGCACTGACTGCTTACGAAGCTAAATATGGCGAACGCGCCTTGGCGGATTATGATTTTGAAAAAGCGGATTTTATTGTGTCGTTCGGCGCTGATTTCTTAGGAGATTGGCAGGGTGGGGGCTATGATTCCAGTTACTCTAAAGGTCGAGTTCCGAAAAAGGGAAAAATGTCCCGTCATGTGCAGTTCGAGGCCAATTTATCTTTGACAGGGGCAAACGCCGACAAACGATTGGCTTTGACACCCATGCAGCAGAAAATAGCGCTAGCTCAGCTATATGCGAAATTAAACGGAACTAGTGTTGGTGGAGAGTTGCCTGAGAATGTTCAGATGACCATTGAAAACGTAGCCGCCCAAATACGAAAAAATAAGGGTAGTGCTGTAGTGGTTACAGGCCTAGACGATGTCAATGCCCAGACCGTTGTTTTAGCTATTAACGAAATGTTGGGCAGTAAGGCCTTTGATTCGAAAGCGCCACGATATGTAAGACAAGGAAACACTGAAGCAGTGAAAACTTTGATTTCAGATATGAATGCCGGAAAAGTAGGCGCTCTGATCATGGATGGTGTAAACCCCATGTATACCTTGCCGAATGCTGCAGAGTTCAAAGCTGGTATCGAAAAAGTAGGTCTATCCGTTATATTTTCTACCAATTGGAACGAAACTACAGAAGTTGCACAGTATACCGCTGCAGCCAATCATTACTTAGAGTCTTGGGGTGATACCGAAATTAAGAAGGGACATTTCAGCCTAATGCAACCAACTATTCGAGAACTTTTTGATACACGACAGTTTCAAGGTGCCTTGTTAAAATGGATGGATAGCGAAAACAGCTATTATGATTACATAAAAGAAACTTGGAGAGCTGGAATTTCAGGTGATTCTGGTTGGAATAAGGCTTTGCATGATGGTGTTTATTCAATGGCCGACGCATCTGCTCTAGTTTCAATGGTTGAAAATACCGACGCTGACCCAGAAAATACTACTTTACAAGAAGAAGATAAAGAGGGTGTTGAACCTTCTATGGTAGAAGAAGCCATGACCGAAACTCGGGTAATTCCAATTGCAACTGCTATTAACAGTTTGACCAATGCCACAAGTGGTGGAGGAATGGAATTGACCTTATACTCTAAAACCGGTATGGGTGCCGGGCAACACGCAAGTAACCCGTGGCTTCAAGAATTTCCAGATCCCATAACACGGGTAACCTGGGATAATTATGTGACTGTTTCAAAAGCAGATGCAGAACGTTTAGACCTGAAGAACGAAAATGTTGCCAATGGGGCTCTTGATGGTAGTTATGCCAATGTCACTGTTAATGGAGTAACGATAAATAATGTGCCGGTTATTATACAGCCAGGTCAGGCCATCGGTTCTATCGGCCTTTCTTTCGGTTATGGGAAGAAAGTCGGTCTAAAATCGGAAATGCAGACCGGGGTAAATGCCTATCCGTTATATCAAGATTTTAAGAGTACACAACCTGCTACAATAGAGAAAGCTTCGGGAATGCACGAGTTTGCATGTGTTCAATTGCAGAATACTTTAATGGGCAGGGGTGATATCATCAAGGAAACTACCTTGGAGATTTTCAATACAAAAGACCACGGGGAGTGGAACGAAGTACCTGTAGTGTCTTTAGATCATAAAGAAGTACCGGCTACCTCCGTTGATTTGTGGGACAGTTTTGACCGTTCTATCGGACATCACTTTAATATGTCAATCGACCTGAACTCCTGTACGGGCTGTGGAGCATGCGTTATTGCCTGTCATGCAGAGAATAATGTGCCTGTGGTTGGCAAGCAAGAGGTAAGAAAAAGTAGGGATATGCACTGGTTGCGTATCGATAGGTACTATTCCTCAGAAAATACCTTCGAAGAAGATGATACCAAGAAGGATGATTTTGATGGCCTGTCCGGAGATAGAGGCTCTTTAAGTGGTTTTGGGGAATTGGAAGATCCAAATGCTAATCCTCAAGTAGTTTTTCAACCGGTTATGTGCCAACACTGTAATCATGCCCCTTGCGAAACAGTTTGTCCGGTTGCGGCAACTTCGCATGGTCGTCAGGGACAAAATCAGATGGCTTATAACCGTTGTGTCGGTACTAGATATTGTGCTAACAACTGTCCGTATAAAGTACGTAGGTTCAACTGGTTCTTGTATAATAACAACGACGAGTTCGACTACCACATGAACAACGATCTAGGTAAGATGGTCTTGAACCCTGATGTAAATGTGCGTTCACGTGGGGTTATCGAAAAATGTTCGATGTGTATACAAAAAACACAGAAAACGATTCTAGATGCCAAAAGAGATGGTCGCCTGATAGAAGATGGCGAGTTCCAAACGGCATGTTCATCTGCCTGTAGCAATGGAGCCATTGTTTTCGGGGATATTAATGATAAAGAGAGTGAAGTTGCCGAATTAAAGAAAAGCGACCGCATGTACCATTTGTTGGAAAGTGTGGGCACGCAACCCAATGTATTCTATCACGTGAAAGTGAGGAATATTGATGAGGCATAAAAATAAGAATAGAAAGTAACTATATATAGAAGTCTATGGCGTCGCATTACGAAGCACCTATACGAAAACCCTTAGTTCTCGGAGACAAAAGCTACCACGATGTAAGCGTGGATATTGCCGGTCCGGTCGAGGGAAGGGCCAATAAGCACTGGTGGATTGTGTTTTCCATTGCCTTGGTGGCATTTCTTTGGGGTGTTGGTTGTATCATTTATACGATTTCCACTGGTATCGGTACTTGGGGTCTGAATAAGACCGTAAACTGGGCCTGGGATATTACCAACTTTGTTTGGTGGGTAGGTATCGGTCACGCGGGAACTTTGATTTCCGCAGTACTTTTATTGTTCCGTCAAAAGTGGAGAATGGCCATTAACCGTTCTGCAGAGGCAATGACCATCTTCTCGGTAATTCAGGCAGGGTTGTTTCCTATAATTCACATGGGTCGCCCATGGTTGGCCTATTGGGTATTGCCGATTCCGAACCAATTCGGTTCTTTGTGGGTAAACTTTAACTCCCCATTGCTTTGGGATGTATTCGCGATATCAACCTATCTATCTGTTTCTTTGGTTTTTTGGTGGACAGGCCTTTTGCCCGATTTCGCTATGATCCGTGACCGCGCGGTATTGCCTTTTCAGAAGAAAATATATAGTTTGTTGAGCTTTGGATGGAGTGGGAGAGCAAAAGATTGGCAGCGTTTTGAGGAAGTTTCCTTGGTATTGGCCGGTTTGGCGACTCCATTGGTGCTCTCCGTGCATACCATAGTATCATTTGACTTTGCCACCTCGGTAATTCCCGGATGGCATACGACTATATTTCCGCCTTACTTTGTCGCAGGAGCCGTATTCTCAGGGTTTGCTATGGTGAACACCCTCTTGATCATCATGCGTAAGGTGTGTAGTCTGGAGGATTATATCACGGTTCAGCATATCGAATTGATGAATATCGTAATCATGATTACAGGTTCGATAGTGGGCTGTGCCTATATCACGGAGCTTTTCATGGCATGGTATTCCGGAGTGGAATACGAGCAATACGCCTTTTTGAATAGAGCTACCGGTCCTTATTGGTGGGCTTATTGGTCTATGATGACCTGCAACGTATTTTCACCACAATTTATGTGGTTCAAGAAGCTTCGTACCAGTATTATGTTCTCTTTCTTTATTTCGATTATCGTAAATATCGGAATGTGGTTCGAACGTTTTGTAATTATCGTGACTTCGTTGCATAGAGATTACTTGCCTTCTTCTTGGGCGATGTTCTCCCCGACCTTTGTCGATATCGGAATATTTATCGGTACCATCGGATTCTTTTTCGTATTGTTCTTGCTTTATGCCAGAACCTTCCCGGTGATTGCTCAGGCAGAGGTAAAATCAATTTTAAAATCTTCCGGTGAGCGCTACAAGAATTTAAGGGAGGCAGGCAAACCTTTGTACCAAATAGAGAAAATGAAGGGGATTAAATCAAAGCAAAAACCGGTTACCGATGATGTTTTGATAGGGGATGTCGTTCCTGCAAAGGATACGAAACTAGGTGTTTCCGAGCTTTTAAGTTCTATCGGTACTTTCGACCCAACGAAAGAGACCGCCGATGACCTCAAAAAAATTAAGGGAGTTGGACCACAAATGGAAGCTACCCTCAATGATATAGGTATATTTACTTTTGCGCAAGTCGGTAGAATGACTAAAAAAGAGTACGACCTTTTAGATTCGATTACGGAGTCTTTCCCAGGCAGGGCGCAACGTGACGATTGGGCCGGTCAGGCAGTACTTTTAAACAATAAAAAATAGTTATGGCATCAAAAACGATACATGCTTATTACACCGATGATGATGTGCTGATGCATGCTGTTAAGAAGGTGAAGGCGGCGCGACATCATATCGAAGAAATATATTGTCCGTTCCCTGTTCATGGGTTGGACAAGGCCATGGGATTGGCGCCGACACGAATCGCTATTACTTCGTTCATGTTCGGCTGTCTGGGTTTTGTGGTTTCCATATGGATGATGAACTATATGATGATTACAGATTGGCCCCAAGATATCGGTGGCAAGCCCAGTTTTAGCTATATTGAAAATATGCCTGCCTTTGTACCCATCATGTTCGAGCTCACCGTATTTTTTGCAGCTCACTTAATGGTAATCACCTTCTATATGAGAAGTCGCTTGTGGCCATTTAAAGACGCTGAAAACCCTGATGTGCGTACTACGGATGACCATTTTTTAATGGAAATCGAAATTCACGATAACGAAGAAGAACTGAAAGATCTGTTGTTGGATACAGGGGCAGTAGAGATAAACATAGTGGAAAAAAACAGTCATTGAATATGAACAGTTTTAGCAAAATAGGAATTGTTTTCGGGTTGCTACTGTGTGTTGCGGCATGTGCCGAGAAGAGCAAGCCGAATTACCAATATATGCCAAACATGTACGAGCCCGTGGGTTATGAAACTTATGGTGAGGTTGATTTTCTTCCAGACGGTCAACAAGCACAGAAACCTGCCGAAAATACCATAATGCGTGGATGGATTCCATATGGTTATGAAAATACACTTGAAGGTAAAGAGTTGGCAAGGTTGCAGAGCAGTCCTTTAGATTCTATCAACCAAGAAGAAAATTTAGCTGTTGGCGCTGAGTTGTACGCCATTTATTGTGCCATTTGTCATGGTAGCAAGGGCGCGGGTCAAGGAACATTGGTGAAGCGTGAAAAAATATTGGGTGTGCCCAGTTATTCGGATCAAGCGCGAAACATTACCATAGGTACTACTTACCACACCATGCAGTACGGATTGAACTCAATGGGTTCCTATGCGTCACAGATGAACACTACAGAGATGTGGCAGGTTTCGGAGTATGTAATGCAACTGAAACAAGAGTTAACAAAATAATACTTAGAGAAGCGATATGTATACGTTTTCAAACAGATTAAAGATTGGTTCCTTCATTTTGATGGCTGTCGGGGTGCTTGGTATAGCTATCGGGTTTATTACTGCCCCCAGTACCGTTGAAGAATCCAAAGCCATGGTAGCGAGTCACGGTGAAGGCGATGGAGAGGAAGCTGTGCAGGGTGCTGCCACAATGAATCATGGTAATGCTAGTGAAGATCATGGTGTTGCCCATGACGAACATGTATTGCACCAACTACAGAACAGGCCTTGGGCGGCACTTTATGTGGCGGCCTTCTTTTTCTTTATGATTGCTTTGGGGGTATTGGCTTTCTATGCCATACAACGCGCTGCGCAGGCAGGTTGGTCGCCTTTGTTGTTTCGGGTAATGGAGGGCATTACGGCCTATTTAGTACCCGGTGGAATCATTGTTTTTGTAATTCTTGTACTCTCCGTATTACATATGAACCATCTGTTTGTATGGATGGATCCCGATGTGGTTGCCCACGACCCTCTTTTACGAGGGAAAGCGGGCTATTTAAACCCTACCTTTTTTCTGATTCGAGCCGCTATATTTTTAGGCGGATGGATTGCCTATCGAGAATACTCTAGAAAATTATCCTTGCAACAAGATAAGGCCGACGATAACGCAAACTTTAAACTGAATTTTAGAATATCTGCTGGCTTTTTGGTCTTTTATCTTATTTCCGAATCTATTATGTCTTGGGATTGGATCATGAGTGTAGACCCGCATTGGTTCAGTACCCTATTTGGTTGGTATGTTTTTGCCAGTATGATCGTTTCGGGTATAACAGTGATAGCTATGGTAACTATTTATTTGAAATCTCGCGGATTCCTGCCCGATGTCAATGATAGCCATATTCACGATTTGGCAAAGTTTATGTTCGGTTTCAGTATTTTTTGGACGTATCTGTGGTTCTCACAGTTTATGCTGATATGGTACTCCAACATACCGGAAGAAGTTACCTATTTTGTAACACGTATTGCGGACTATAACCTTCCCTTCTTTGGCATGGTGGCGATGAACTTTTTGTTTCCCGTACTCTTGTTAATGAACAGCGATTACAAACGAATCAATTGGTTCGTAATTTTGGCCGGTATCGTAATACTTGCAGGCCACTACATGGACATTTTTAATATGATTATGCCTTCGACAGTAGGAGATCAATGGTATATAGGTGTTCCTGAAATCGGCGCAATATTATTCTTTTTGGGATTATTTATTTTTTGGGTTTTCAGGGCGCTGACAAGTGCACCTTTGCAGCCCACACGGAATCCATTTATCGAGGAGAGCAGGCATTTTCATTATTAATTTTAACGTATAATAGTAGAAAATACGATGACTACAATATTGATTTTATCGGTTTTGGCACTAGTGGCAATTGCGATTTGGCAAATGACCAAAATATTTGAATTGTCGCAGCTTAAGGTCGAGACCTCACAGATTGCGAACGATACGGATAACAAGAATAATGGGTATATGTTGTTCGCCTTCATGGTGTTCACGTATTTGATTACCATTTTTAGTTTTTGGAAGTATTCCAAATTCCTCTTGCCGGATGCATCTTCCGCACATGGGGAAGAATATGACTATTTGTTGTTGGTATCCTTTGCAATTATATTCGTAGTGCAGTTCATTACGCAATTTTTACTCCATTATTTTGGATATAAATATCGAGGTAAAAAGGGGAATAAAGCCCTTTTTTTTGCTGATAATGACCGTTTGGAATTTATTTGGACCATTATTCCGGTTATCGTTTTAGCTGGATTGATTTTGTGGGGTCTCTATACTTGGACCGCCATAATGGACGTAAATGATGATGATGACCCTTTAATTGTAGAACTTTACGCCCAACAATTTGGCTGGACGGCAAGGTACGGAGGCGAGGATAATGTATTGGGTGCAGCAAACGTACGAATGATTGATATCAACAAGGCCAACGTTTTAGGTTTAGATGAAGCTGATACCTATGCTGCCGACGATGTTATCGTTAAGGAGCTACACTTGCCCGTAGGGAGAAAGGTAAATTTTAAAATGCGCTCTCAAGATGTATTACATTCGGCTTATATGCCTCATTTCAGAGCCCAAATGAACTGTGTACCCGGAATGACTACCGAGTTTTCGTTTACACCCATAAAGACCACTGACGAGATTCGTCAGGACCCTGATGTTATTGATAAAGTAAAACGTACAAATGTGATTCGAGCTGAACGCGCCGCCAAAGGGGAGGACAACTCTGACCCGTGGGAGTTCGATTATATTCTGCTTTGCAATAAAATATGTGGTAAGTCACATTATAATATGCAGATGAAAATCATCGTAGAGACTCAAAAAGAGTATGATGAATGGATGGCCCAGCAAAAGACATTTGCCGAAACGGTATTGATCGATGAGGTAAAACCCGCTTTTAATACACCAAAAGGGGAAACTGCAGGTCTATAACGGTCTCGACCGTTAGTTTTGAAGAAGCTATTAAAAGAAAATTAATAAAATTAAAATTTAGATTATGTCTGTTACAGCACATGCCCAAATAGATGATCATGCTCACGATGACCATGCCCATCATCACAAAGAAACTTTTGTAACAAAGTACATATTCAGTCAGGATCATAAAATGATTGCTAAACAATACCTGATTACAGGTGTTTTGGTAATGGGCTTTATTGGAATCGCAATGTCCTTATTGATGAGGATGCAAATAGCTTGGCCCGGAGAAGCATTTTTAGTTTTTGACACATTCTTGGGCAAGTGGGCTCCTGATGGAATAATGGATGCTGATATATATTTAGCATTGGTAACAATGCACGGAACCATTATGGTATTCTTTGTGCTTACCGCAGGATTGAGTGGTACGTTTAGTAACTTATTAATTCCGTTGCAAATTGGTGCGCGTGATATGGCATCTGGTTTCCTGAATATGCTTTCCTTTTGGATGTTTTTCGTTTCTTGCGTGATTATGATTATTTCCTTGTTTGTTGAGGCTGGTCCAGCAGCAGCAGGGTGGACTATCTATCCTCCATTAAGTGCTTTACCTATGGCGCAGTCAGGGTCTGGTATGGGTATGACTTTATGGTTGACTTCTATGGCCATATTTATTGCTTCATCTTTATTAGGTTCATTGAACTATATCGTAACGGTTATTAATTTGAGAACCAAAGGAATGTCAATGACAAGATTGCCTTTGACGATTTGGGCATTTTTTGTAACTGCAATTATCGGGGTCGTTTCGTTTCCCGTGCTTCTTTCAGCAGCTTTGTTGTTGATAATGGATAGAAGCTTTGGAACATCATTCTTTTTATCAGATATTTTTATTCAAGGTGAAGTATTGCATTACCAAGGTGGTTCACCTGTACTTTATGAACATCTATTTTGGTTCTTGGGTCACCCTGAAGTATATATCGTAATACTCCCGGCCCTAGGTATCACTTCCGAAGTTATGTCTACAAACGCTCGTAAACCTATTTTTGGGTATCGTGCGATGGTTGCTTCTATATTGGCAATCGCATTCCTTTCGACCATCGTATGGGGTCACCACATGTTTATCTCCGGAATGAATCCATTCCTAGGATCGGTATTTACATTTACGACGCTATTGATTGCGATTCCATCCGCAGTAAAAGCATTTAATTTTATCACTACTTTATGGAAGGGTAATCTTCAACTGAACCCAGCGATGTTATTTTCCATAGGATTGGTGTCTACTTTCATCACTGGTGGTTTAACAGGAATTATTATGGGAGATAGTACGTTGGATATTAATATTCACGATACATATTTTATAGTGGCTCACTTCCACTTGGTAATGGGTATTTCTGCACTTTATGGATTGTTCGCTGGTGTATATCATTGGTTTCCAAAAATGTTTGAAGGTAAGATGATGAATAAGAATCTAGGGTATGTTCACTTCTGGGTAACGGCAGTTTGTGCTTATGGAGTATTCTTTCCGATGCACTTTGTAGGTATGGCAGGTCTGCCGAGGCGTTACTATGAAAACACGGCATTTCCAATGTTTGATGAATTTACTGATATTCAAGTATTGATGACTTCATTCGCTTTAATTGCTGGAGCTGCACAGTTAGTGTTTGTCTATAATTTTGTTAGTAGTATTTTCTACGGTAAAAAAGGTCCGAAGAACCCATGGAAATCAAATACCTTGGAATGGACAGCAGAAATGAAGCATATTCACGGTAACTGGGATGGACCTATACCCGAAGTACACCGTTGGGCCTACGATTACAGCAAGGTCGATGATAACGACGAATATGTCATTCCAGGTCAAGATTACATTCCACAAACAGTTCCTTTACAAAAAGACGAGGAAGAACTCAATCATTAATATAGTAGACTAACTCAAATAAAAATGCCCGACCGTAATAGTTGGGCATTTTTTTTGATATATTAGATTGTTCACATGACTTGCAACCGACATCGGATGTAAGACGGAGAGGACTGCATAAAGGGGAGTGTTCTCCCGTGTAAGGTAAATTTCAAAGAACATCGTTCGATTCCCTTAAAATTTAAAAATGAAAAATTTTATTCTTCTCTTGATTATCTTTTCGGCTTCGGTGATATACGCCCAACGTAAGCCCAAAATAAAAGGAAATAAAAGCGTAATAGAGGTGCAAGAGAGTTTGCCGACCTTTAATGCCATTGAATTGAGAGACGATCTTGAGATACGTTTACAAAATTCGGCCGAAGAGGGTTATGATATTAAAGCTGACGACAATCTCATCGATGTATTAAAATTTAGTGTGGAAGACGGAACGTTGGTGATTAGTTCTTTCTATAAAATCACGAGCAAGAAAATGCTTGAAATAACGATAAATTACAAATATCTAAATGCCCTTACACTTCATGATGGTAGTGTACGAACTAATGGTGTACTAACCACAGATGAGCTTTTTGTCAATACCTATGAATCTTCAAACTTAGAACTCAGTGCCGATGCTGAACTCATCAATATAAATATGGAGGGAAACAGCTCGGGAGATTTTAACTTAAACGGTACGGAGATGAATTTTGTGCTTAAGGATAAAACTGATTTTCGTGTCTATGCCGTTAGCGAACTGAGTAACATAAAAATGTATAACAATTCCTCAGCAAAAATGGAAGGCACAGCCACCGAACTTCATGCTAACTTATTCGAAAGTGCTAGCTTAAAAGGTGAAAAGCTAGAGGCTGACAAAGTTTTCTTAATCTCTCAAGATGCGTCTTCGGCCAATGTCTATGCACTTAGTGACTTTGAACTTACTTCCAGTGGGTCATCAAAAACACATCTTTATGGTGGCCCAAAAATCCAAATCACTGAGTTTTCGGATACTTCTGAATTACATAAGGAGGAGTGATTATTGCTGGATGCTAAGTTAACCTCATTATTTTGAGGTGGTAAAGATAATAAACGAAAAACCGCCAGAATGCGTTTTAACGTGTTCTTGAACTTGAGTTTTTTACCCCGCTATTGGCGCACTCATACAATGATCAGGAATGCCAAAGCCATCGACCAAGATATGAATATGGGGGCGAAGCTCAGTACATAGCCGTTCTACCCGTTGCCGAATTGCTTTCGATTT
>RCND010000628.1_pt1 | contig 20240 bp, 17 predicted proteins | sample 2041351 | NCBI WGS metagenome assembly RCND01 (sample SAMN09708230, study PRJNA481090) | Marine sediment metagenome, whole genome shotgun sequencing project. | biome: marine sediment; feature: ocean; material: sediment; isolation source: Sewage treatment plant 12B marine sediment (STP12B) ... | reverse complement strand
ATGTCGCCTTGGGCGGTTTGCGGGTTGGCAATACGGGGAATGGTGTTGAGGTTAGCGTCAGTAATCCCGTAGACCTCCATCCCGGCGTTATTGCCCTGAAAGGTCGCCATAACTTGCCCGCGCACGATGGGGGCCACACGGGTGACACCGTCAACAGCTGCGATTTGGTCCGCGAGCGCATCGTAGTCGCGGATACTGCGGTCGAGCCTGCCGTTGGGCTGGACCACGCCAATCTCATAGACGGTGACATGGGCATTTGCGCCGAGGATGGTATCAACAAACTCCGCGCGAAATCCGGACCGCACGGCGAGTGTGGCGATGAGGGCAAAGACCGCGAGCGTGATGCCGATGAGGCTGATCCACGTCATCGTGCTCACGCCGCCCTCACTGCGCCGCGCGCGTAGATAGCGCCATGCGATCATCCATTCAAACGGGGCAAAGGGGGGAGTCTTGGAGGCCATTTCGGTCCTTGCTGCGCGATTTTTTCGCACCGTGGGGGTTTGTGAGGTGAGGGTCAAGATGGCGCGGTCGGGTCAGGCCGTCTGTCGCCGCCGGAATGGCATACGCAACAGGCCCAATATGAGGCTAAGCGCCAAACTGCCCAACACAAAGCCCACGCCTGCAAAGGTCAGCCCCGCAAAGTTTACAGGTACGGCGGGTTGGTACGCCTCCCAAGCGGCCTGCGCGATCTCGGGGTCAGTGAAACGCGTGCCGTTGTACGCGCGCATGAACGGCCCCTGCCCCTGAAGCGTTTCCAGATCACTGCTTAGCTGTTCATAGCGCACAATGGAGCGGGCCATGTCGGCGTTGCGGCGTTCCAGAAAGGGTGTGCCTTGCATCTGCGCAAGCGCCTGATCGCGGCTCAGGTTCGAGGCGCTTGCGGAAGCATCAAAGTCAGCGACGACCTCACCCAAAGCATCCACCGCGCCGCCCAGACGTTGCAGGTATTGTTGTGAAAATTCCGGGAATTGAGAGGTCGCAGCAGCCCCCGCGAGGCCGCCTGCAAAAACCATACTGCGCAGGATCATTTCTCAATTACCATCTTGTTCACAGCTGCCTTCCTTGGCATTTTCCTACTGCGCACACGCGCCAAGATCAAGGTAGCACTACTTCGGTGTCAGGCGCAGCAAGCGGCCCTGCGAGTTGTCAAGGATCAGGATCGCCCCGTCGCGGTCGATCTCTACATCGCGCACGCGGATTTCACCGTCCAGAAACCGCTCTTCGCCCACAACGCGGTCACCCTCCAGCACCAGCCGCACCAACCCACCGGGATTTAGAGAGGCGGCAAGTACATCGCCGTCCCAGCCGTCAAACATCGCCCCCTCGTAAAAGGCAAAACCACCCGGTGCGATGACGGGGTCCCAGTAGTATTGTGGCTCAGTAAATCCGTCCTGCCGCGCCTTGCCGCTGCCGATGGGAGAGCCGCTGTAGTTGACGCCGTAGCTGACCACGGGCCAGCCATAGTTTGCGCCTGCGACAATCTTGTTTAACTCGTCGCCCCCCGCCGCACCATGCTCCAACGTCCAGAGAGACCCGTCAGAAGGGCGAATATCAGCGCCCTGCACATTGCGGTGGCCGAGCGTCCAGACCTCGGAGTTGAACGGATTGCCCGCCGCCGCCCCGCCTTCAATGCGCACCCGCACCACCTTGCCGTAGGTCTTGTCGAGGTCTTGGGAAAATTCACGCTCTCGGTTGGAGAAATGCTCACCCGTGGTGATGTAGAGATACGCGCCCTGCGGCACCACGCGGGAGCCAAAGTGCATGGCGTTCGGCGATGGTGGCGTTTGGACAAACACATCGCGCAGATCGCTGAGCGTGGTGCCATCCGCGCTCAGCACCGCACGCGCAGCGGCAGTAGCGGACATGCCCCCCTGCATCGGTTTGGCGTAGGTCAGAAAGATCACGCGGCTGGTGGTAAAGTCCTCGGCCAAGGCAACGTCGAGCAAGCCGCCCTGCCGCTGGGCCAGAACTTCTGGCACACCACGGATCGGCGGCCCGGCTTTGCCATCCTTCACCAAACGCAAAGCACCCGAGCGCTCGGTCACGAGATAGCCACCTTCGGGCAAAACCTCCACGCCCCAAGGCGTATCAAGGCCACCTGCTAGCACTTCGATCTCAAGCGCCACGCCGCTATCGAGAGCCATAGCGCGGGTCTGGTTGGGGAAAGCAGGCGTAAATTGCGGAGCGTTCTTGGCCCCTTGCTCGACGCCCTGCGCACAAGCGCCTGTGGCCATCAATGCCGCGATTGCAAAGGTAAGTACATGTTTCATGGCCACTCCTCATGTTGTTAGACATAAAATGGCACAAATGGAGCGCAGGTCCAGCCCGCGCTCCTTGATCGGTCAAATTCCGCGAACGGTGAGACCTTTGTAGATCTGGGCGATACGCTCCACGGCCTGCTCGGGTGGCATCTCTTCGCTCTCGCCAGTGCGGCGTGAGGTCAGCTCGACCACGCCATTCTTGAGGCCACGTGGACCCACAGTAATGCGCCACGGCAGACCGATGAGGTCCATCGTCGCGAACTTGCCGCCTGCCCGCTCATTGCGGTCGTCGTACAGCGGCTCAAGGCCCAGCGCGGTGATACTGTCATAAAGCGCCTGACACGCACCATCAGCTTCCTCGTCCCCTTGCTTGAGGTTCACAATCCCGCAATGGAACGGCGTCACGCCCTCGGGCCAGATGATGCCCTTGTCGTCATGGCTGGCCTCGATGATCGCGCCCAGCAGGCGGGAGACACCGATGCCGTGGCTGCCCATATGCACAGGCACAACCTTGCCGTCCGGCCCCTGCACCTTGGCTCCCATAGTCTCGGAGTATTTGGTACCAAAGTAGAATATCTGCCCCACTTCGATGCCCCGCGCCACACGGCGGCGCTCTTCTGGCACTGCGTTGAACAGCGCCTCGTCATGCGTCTCGTCCGTGCGGGCGTATTTGGTGGTGAATTCCTCCATCACAGCCGCGCACTCGGCATGGCTGTCATAATCAATCGCACGGTCGCCGAATTTCAGGTCGGTCACGGCACTGTCATAGAAAACCTCCGACTCGCCCGTCTCGGCCAGCACAAGGAACTCGTGCGTGTCATCGCCACCAATCGGACCACTGTCTGCACGCATCGGAATCGCCTGAAGTCCCATCCGCTCATAGGTCCGCAGATAGCTCACCAGATGACGATTATAAGCATGCAGCGCGTCTTCTTTGGTCAAATCAAAGTTATAGCCATCCTTCATAAAGAACTCACGGCCCCGCATCACACCAAAGCGCGGACGCATCTCGTCGCGGAACTTCCACTGGATATGATAGAGCGTGAGGGGCAGGTCTTTGTAAGACCCGACATGACTGCGAAAAATATCTGTGATCATTTCCTCATTGGTCGGACCATACAGCAGGTCACGCCCCTGACGGTCCGTGACCCGCAGCATCTCCTCACCATAATCATCGTAGCGGCCACTCTCGCGCCACAAGTCCGCAGGTTGCAGCGTTGGCATGAGCATCGGCACATGGCCCGCGCGCATTTGCTCCTCGTGGACAATGTTTTCCAGCTTGCGGAGCACCTTGAACCCCAGAGGCAGCCACGAGTAAATTCCAGCAGCATTCTGCTTGATCATGCCCGCCCGCAACATATAGCGGTGGCTGACAATCTGCGCCTCGGCAGGGGTCTCTTTCAATACGGGCAGAAAATAACGGCTCAAACGCATGGTGGCGCTCCTTTGAAAACTTCAGCTTTTGCCTAAGCCAAACCCCCGCCCGACACAATCATTCTATCTTTCAGGGCCTCTATCTTTATCTTTCTTGGCACTAAATACTCCGGGGTGTGCGAGGGGCAGGCCCCTCGTTCCCGTCCTGTCGACAATCACCACGATCACTGCTCCGGCACTGCCCGCTGCACCAACCGCAGCGCCACTTCGGTCGCTTTGCCCATATCCTGCACCGATATCCATTCCAACGGTCCATGAATTTCCTGCATACCGGTAAAGATATTCGGACAGGGCAGGCCCATCTCTGTCAGGCGCGAGCCGTCTGTACCACCACGAATGGGAACAGAGATCAGCTCGATCCCCACATCGCGCACCGCATCATGGGCCAGATGCACAGGCGTCATATCGTTCTCCAGCCAATAGCGCATGTTACGGTATTGCGGGGTGATCACGCAGGTGATTTGCGCACGCGGCTCGGTCAAGGCCACTGCGTTACAGACGGCACGCAAAATCTCGCCCTTCTGGGCCAGACCATCCCGCTCAAAGTCGCGTATGATGAAACCGATACTTGTTTGCGCCCCATCACCTGAGATGTCGGTTGCGTGGATAAACCCTTCAAGGCCGCTGGTGGTCTCCGGCGTCATCGTCGTCTGCGGCATGGTCTCGATGATCCGCGCGGCAAGGTGCATGGCGTTAACCAGTTTGTCCTTGGCCCATCCTGGATGGATCGACACACCCGTTACGGTAACAATGGCGCGATCAGCCGAGAACGTCTCATGCTCCACTTCGCCCGGTTTTGAGCCATCAAACGTATAGGCAAAATCACAGGCCATATCGGCAGGCAGGCGCGGGTCGACGCCGCGCCCGATTTCCTCGTCGGGCGTGAAGGCAAGGCGCAGTTTGCCGTGGGGGATGTTGGGATTTTCCAACAGGTGACGAGCGGTTGTCATGATGATCGCCACGCCCGCTTTATCGTCGCCCCCCAACAGCGTCTTGCCAGAGGCAGTGATCAGATCATGGCCCACGCAATCCGCCAGATGGGACGAGATATCGGGGCCAAGGCGGCGCTCGGGCGCGTCGGGAAAGGAGATATCACCACCGTTATATCCTTGGATCAGGCGCGGTTTGACGCCAGTCGCGTTGAATTGCGGCGCCGTGTCCACATGGGCGCACAGACCCACTGTGGGCCCCTCAGCAGTGGCTGGCACGGTGGCAAGGACAACGCCGTAGTCAGTTAGCTGCACATCGGCGGCACCCATCTCCTCCAACTCAGCTACCAACATCCGGCTCAGATCAAGCTGGCAGGCGGTGGAGGGTTGGCTGGCGCTGCTCTCGTCTGACTGGGTGTCGACGGCGGCATAGCGCATCAGACGGTCCTGAAGCTCAGTATCATAGGGGGTGCGCATGGGGTGGCTCCTGTTGTGAGGCTTTTGGCAATCGTTGCGTGCGGGCTGCATGTGTCAAGCGGTGCTGACCTCTTCGACGACAAACAACTGGCCCAGTAGAGCGGCACGGGCAATGGCCTGTGCCGTGGTATCCACATCCAGCGCTTCACGTGCGCCGCGCAGGTGTTTCTCGACGGTGCCAACCGAAAGGCCCGTAACAACCGCCACATCCTGCACAGATTTTCCATCCGCGACCCATTCAAGCATCTCGCGCTGGCGCGGGCGCAGCGGACTGCGTTTGGATGGCAGCGGCATGCGGGCGATGTTGAGGTGGGCGGCGATGCACATCGCTTCGATCCCCTCACCGTGCTGTGCCCAGAGCACATCCATCCGTGCCTGTGACCAGCTCCGCTGGCCCATCATACCCAAGCCCCCTTTGAGACGGGTCGTGTCGGACGGAAAGCTGAGAAGATACCCCGCAGGTGAGCCTGCCCGGCGCAGATCGTCGAGAAATTCACATTCGCTCTGAGGTAAGCGTCCTGCCTTTGCTTCCTCATCGAACCAGCCCCATGACACCGCGCCATCATTCTGCGCCATCCAACGATAGTGCGGCGAGCGGCGGTAGAGACCTGCTTCAATATAGTCCGTGAAATCCTGCTCACCAAGGGTCGACAAAAACAGGATGTCCTGCAAATCCCCCAGCGACATGCCATAGCGTGACCGGGTGAGGCCGTAGCGCACGGCGGTGATCCCGAAAAACCCTAACCCCTCCAGCAAGAGCGTCCAGACCTCATCGTAAGACGTCCCTTTGAGGATGCGCGCAGTTTGGTGCATCAATTTCGCCTGATCTGGCGCCTTTTCCACGTCTACCATCCCAAACATTTCTCCCCCGCAGTACCCGAATGTGACTCTATGACGTGACGAGATGAGGTGTCCAGCGCCCCCCCCTCGCGGCAAGAGAGCGCAGAGACCCAAAATCGAAATACCAAGATGTAACCGAACGCTCGCGAAATTCTCCAACAGTACACGTATATGTCGCGTCATGCGGCCAGCATGCAAACTGCCTAACGAGGGTAGCCCTATAGCCAAACAGATATGCTCCGTCACGTCGATGATCGCAATCTGCCAGCCGAAGCGATTTCCGAAGGCTCCACCTATTTCAAACCGATCAATACAGCCGAGCGGTTGTGCATTACCAAAGATGCCTCTGGCGTGAGCATCGCGGGTGGAACGGGCGAGACAGCGACGGTCATTATGACGAATATAAGGGCTGACAAGGGTGTGATCCACGTGATCGACAAAGTGCTGCTTCCGGGTAAGCCTCATGCCTGCCACTCACTACGCGTTTGTCGGATCGATCAAGGTTCTGTCACCACGGCAGGACCTTTTGTACTGGATCAAGACGCTTAACCCCCTTGAAAATATACCCCCCATGGGCGATGTGTCGTGCAACTCACAGGAGCGAGCGCGATGGCACTGCCGATCAAAGACCAGATGAAATATTGGGGTGTCGTCACGGCGAGCATCATGGTTGTTTTGTGGTTTCTGGGGGATGTGCTTCTGCCCTTCGTGTTGGGGAGTGCGATTGCCTACTTCCTTGATCCGGTGGCCGACCGCCTTGAGAAAATGGGCCTGACGCGGGCCATGTCCACCGCAGTGATCACAGTGGTGGCGATTATGGTGTTTGTCATTATGGCGCTGCTGGTCATGCCAACGCTGGTGTCCCAAGCGATCAACCTGTTCGAAATCGCACCGGATCTAACCAACCGCCTCGGCCTTTGGGTGACAGAACTATTCCCTTCTCTATTGGAGGAAGGTTCAACCCTGCAAAGTTCGATCGATTCCCTTGGCACGATGGTTAAGGAGCGCGGTGGTGAGCTTTTGAACACGGCGCTCAGCTCTGCTGCGGGGATCATCAACATCATTATGCTGTTTGTGATCGTGCCTGTGGTGGCGGTGTATATGCTACTGGATTGGGACCGGATGATTGCAAATATCGACAACTTGTTGCCGCGTGACCATGCACCTGTGATCCGCCGCCTTGCGCGTGATATCGACAAAACGCTGGCCTCGTTCATTCGCGGGATGGGGACGGTTTGCCTGATCTTGGGTACGTACTACGCAATTGCACTGATGCTGGTGGGGTTGCAGTTCGGGCTGGTCGTCGGATTCATCGCAGGGCTGGTGACGTTTATCCCGTATCTGGGCGCGCTCATTGGTGGCGCTTTGGCGCTGGGGCTGGCGTTGTTCCAGTTCTGGGGGGATTGGATATCTATCGGGCTGGTTGCAGGTATATTCGCGATCGGTCAGGTGATTGAGGGCAATGTGCTAACGCCCAAGCTGGTGGGGAATTCTGTTGGACTGCATCCGGTCTGGCTGATCTTGGCGCTGTCGGTATTCGGCACCCTCTTCGGCTTTGTCGGCATGCTCGTCGCGGTGCCCGTGGCCGCCGCACTTGGGGTGGTTGCACGCTTTGGCGTCGGGCAATATCACGACAGTCTGCTCTACCGCGGGACAGAGCAGCCACACCCAACCTTTGACGAAAAGTCCGAGTAAGATGGCCGTACAACTGGGATTTGACCTGCCAGTGCGGACTGCGCGGGGGCGTGATGATTTTCTGGTCGCACCTTCCAACGCGATGGCAGTCGCCATGATCGAAAACTGGCGCAACTGGTCTGGCGCCAAGATGGTGCTAAGCGGTCCAATAGGGGCAGGCAAAACCCACCTTACCCATGTCTGGGCCGACGCCGCACAGGCGCAGATCATCACAGCACGCGATTTGCGCAGCGACGATGTCCCGACATTGGCGCACAGCAGTGTCGCGGTAGAAGACATTCCCCAGATAGCAGGTGACGCGGCGGCGCAAACAGCGCTCTTTCATCTGCACAACATGGTGCTGGCAGAGGGGCATACCCTGCTGTTGACCGGAACGGGGTCGGTCGTGCATTGGGGCCTGCAACTCCCCGATCTGGTGAGCCGCCTTCAGGGCGCGTTGGAGACGTCGATTGATGCGCCTGATGATGCGCTTTTGTCAGCAGTTCTGGTAAAGCTGCTGGCCGACCGCCAGTTGATGCCGCCGCCCGATGTGATCCCCTATTTGCTCAAACGCATGGACCGATCCTTTGCCGCTGCGAACCGCATTGTGGCAGCACTCGACCATCAAAGCCTTGTGCTCAAACGCCCCATCACCCGCGCGCTGGCGGGGCAAGTGCTGGACAATGACACCCAAGGTGGGTGATAATAGGGCAACCCCGTCTTATTGCCGTTACATTCCTATGGGATAGCTACGCTTATGTCCGATGCTGATTTCCTTACCGCTCCTTATGATCCACCCGTTGACCTGCCTGATCTTGACCTCACCGGTCCGGGTCGGTTCCAGAACCGTGAGCTGAGCTGGCTCGGCTTTAACTGGCGTGTGGTGGAGGAGGCCCAGAACCCGCGCGTGCCCCTGTTAGAGCGGCTGCGGTTTTTGTCGATCTCGGCGGATAATCTGGACGAGTTCTATACAGTACGCGTGGCGGGTCTGCGGGAATTGGCTCAAGCAGGCAATACCACCCCCGCTGCCGATGGGCTGAGCCCTGCCGAGCAGTTGGTGCTGATCAACCAAAACGCGCGCACGCTCATGACGCAACAACAGTCGGTGTTGGTGGATTTGCTGCGTGAGTTGGACGACCAGAATATCATGCTGGAGGGTCCGCAGGATCTGAGCGAGGATGATCTTACTGCGCTTGACGATGTCTTTCTTAATCAGGTCTTTGCCGTTTTGTCGCCCTTGGCCATTGATCCCGCGCATCCCTTTCCTTTCCTGCCCAACACCGGCTTTGCACTGGCGGTTCAGCTTGAGCGGGTGAGTGACAAAAAACCGTTGCAGGCACTGCTGCCGATTCCAGCGCAGATCGATCGCTTTGTTACCTTGCCAGCAGATGAGGGATGCAAACGGTTCTTGCCACTTGAAGAGCTGTTGGTGCTTAAAATCCCTGATCTTTTCCCCGGCTACAGGCTCAAGGCGCATTTCGAATTCCGCATCTTGCGCGACAGTGATTTGGAAGTAGAGGATGAGGCAGAGGACCTTGTCCGCGAATTCGAGGTTGCCCTCAAGCGTCGGCGCCGTGGCGAAGTGGTCCGCATGACACATTCGGCGGGTGCGCCCGCCAAGCTGCTCGCGACCATAATGGGCGAATTGGGGGCCAAGCCGCAGGACGTCATTGAGATCGACGGGATCATCGGAATTGACGATCTGTCCCAACTGGTCACAGACGAGCGCCCCGATCTGCTCTGGCCCCAGTTCACGCCGCGCATCCCGGAGCGGGTCACTGACCATGACGGTAATATGTTCAAATCCATCCGCTCGAAAGACATGCTGCTGCACCACCCCTACGAGACTTTCGACATGGTGGTGCGGTTCTTGCAACAGGCCGCACGCGATCCGGACGTTGTCGCGATCAAGCAGACGCTCTACCGCACGTCGCGCGACAGCCCGATTGTGGAGGCGCTGTGCGAGGCCGCAGAAGACGGGAAGTCCGTCACCGCGCTCGTTGAGCTCAAGGCCCGCTTTGACGAGGCTGCAAACATCCGCCAGTCGCGGCGGTTGGAGCGTGCGGGTGCGCATGTGGTCTATGGATTTATCGATCTCAAGACCCATGCCAAAATCTCGACCGTTGTGCGGCGCGAGGGGGACGAACTCGTCACCTACACGCATTATGGCACAGGCAACTACCATCCCATCACGGCGCGTATCTATACCGATTTGTCCCTGTTCACCTGCGATCAAAAGCTAGGGCGCGATGCCACCAAAGTGTTCAACTATCTGTCGGGCTATGCGCAGCCAGCGCATCTCGACAATCTCGCCATCTCGCCGATCACGCTCAAGCCACGCCTGCTGGCCATGATTGCCGCCGAAGCAGAGCATGCGCGGGCGGGAAAACCTGCGGTAATCTGGGCCAAAATGAACAGCCTTGTGGATGATGAGGTGATTGACGCCCTCTATGCCGCGTCCAATGCCGGTGTCCAGATCAGCCTTGTGATCCGTGGCATTTGCGCGCTGCGCCCCGGTGTGCGCGGGTTGTCGGAAAACATTCGCGTAAAGTCGATTGTTGGTCGGTTCCTAGAGCACAGCCGTATTGTCTGTTTCGGCAATGGCTTTGGCCTGCCCCACAAAAAAGCACGTGTGTTTATGTCGTCGGCGGACTGGATGAGCCGCAACCTTAACCGCCGCGTTGAAACGCTGATCGAGATTGAAAATGCGACCGTGAAGGCGCAAATCACCAGCCAGATCATGGCGGCAAACCTCGCCGATATCGCGCAAAGCTGGGTCATGGCCCCTGACGGCAGTTTCCACCGCCCGCCGCTGCCCGAGGGGCAATTCGCCTTTAGCTGTCACCGGTTCTTCATGGAGAATCCGTCGCTGTCAGGGCGTGGAACCGCAGGGGCATCAGACGTGCCAAAACTCACCCATACCGAAGACTGACGCAGCCCTATGATAACCTTTGGTTAGTGATTGACGCGGGGCGAGGTATGGGTCACCCTTCCCGAAATTACCGCCTCACCTGCCGGAGCGCGCATGACTGATCCCGCCCAAACAACGACGATCGTTCCTGAAACAGGCGTTGCCGATCTGGGCCTGTTCAGCAAACCGCTGTTCCAAGACCCCGGCGCGCGGGCGCTGCGGCGTGTAGGGGTTGTCGATGTCGGCTCCAACTCTGTGCGGATGGTGGTGTTTGACGGTGCTGCACGGTCCCCAGCTTATTTCTATAATGAAAAAATCATGTGTGCCTTGGGCGCTGGCATGGCGGACACTGGCCATTTGTCACCCCAGGGACGCGTGCGGGCGCTGTCGGCGATGCGGCGGTTTTCCAAGCTGGCAGAGGGGATGGGCCTGTCGGAAATGACTGTTGTGGCCACGGCAGCGGTGCGCGATGCAACCGACGGGCGTGAATTCTGCGAGGAAGTCCGCGCCAAGACGGGCCTCAAAATCTGGGTCATCCACGGTGAGGAAGAGGCGCGATTGTCTGCGCAAGGCGTGCTGTTGGGCTGGCCCGGTGCTTACGGTCTGGTCTGTGATATTGGTGGCTCCTCGCTCGAGTTAGCGGAGATTTCGGGCGGACGCGTGGGCAAGCGGGTGACCTCATCGCTCGGCCCGCTCAAGCTGCGTGATATCAAGGGTGGCGCCAAAGCGCGCAACGCCCATATCAAAGAGGTCATGCAAAGTCTGGCCGAGAAAATGGGCGACCAAAGGGACCGAATGTTCCTTGTGGGTGGCTCTTGGCGCGCGATTGCGCGGATTGATATGATCCGGCGCGGCTATCCGCTGCATGTGTTGCATGAGTACCGTATGACGAGCCAATCCGTACGCGACACGATTGAATATATCCGCACAAACGACATGGACACGTTGCGCGCAAAAGCAGGTGTGTCCTCGGCACGGGCGTCGCTGGTGCCCTATGCCTGCGAGGTGCTGAGCCGTTTGGTCAAGACGTTCAAACCCAAGGATATCGCCATCTCAAGCTATGGCATCCGCGAGGGCATGCTTTACGAGCAAATGCCCCAACGCCTGCGCGACCGCGACCCACTGATTGAAGCCTGCCGCTTTGCCGAGGACAAGGACGCACGTTCGCCCGGGTTCGGCCGCATGCTGTATAACTTCATTCTGCCGCTCTATAAATCCGCGCCAGAGCCGCGCAAGCGTTTGATCAAGGCCGCGTGTTTGCTGCATGACGTCAGCTGGCGCGCGCATCCCGACTACCGCGCCGAGGTCTGCTTTGATAACGCGACCCGCGCAAATCTGGGCGGCCTGAAACATTCCGAACGTATCTTCATGGGCCTCGCGCTCATGCACCGCTATTCCAGCAAAGGCGAAAATGCGCGCTTCTCCGATTTGTTTAAGATGGTCGATGCGCAGACCCGCGCAGAGGCGGAGATACTAGGCAAGGCCATGCGCTTTGGTGCCATGCTGTGGATGGATAAAGTGGCCGAGCTGGGCGAGATCCGCTGGTATCCCAAGAAAAAAGAGCTGCACTTGCGGTTGAGTGCGGAGATGATGCCGCTGTTTGGCGAAGTGGCAGAGGCGCGGTTTAACTCGCTCGCCTCCTCGTTGGAGGCCCAAGCGATTGTGACCACAGCAAAGCGCTAGAGATCAATCTGGGGCATCTGCTCTTCTGGAGTCACCTCGGGCGCGTCAGGCTTGCGGCGAATGATGATGTCACCGTTGGGTTGGACTTCGGGGGCCTCATAGACGCTCCAGTCCTCAACCTCCTCCAGCATGCTCAGAAGTTTCGGACCCATCTCGCTCACAAAATTCTGCAAGGCGGGCCCCGCCTCCTCCATCAGCTTGGCCATCTCGTCCATGGCGGGGGCCATTTCTTGCATCAAACCTTCAAAGAAAAGCTGCGCACCACGCTCCATAAGCGTCGGCCCTTCCTCCTGCGCCGCAACGGGTGAAGTGAGCATGAGGGTGACAAGCGGGATGGCGATGATCTGTTTCATGCCCCTAATATAGGGGAGATTGTGCGTAATTCAAAATTACAGATCAATGTCGAGTGTGACAGGAAAATGATCAGAGGCCGTGACGAGTGCGTCGCGCAGCGCAGGATCGGTCCAGCAGGCAGGATCATCCAAAGGATGCCAGATGCGCCAGCGCGGATTTTTCGCACGCAAGGCGGGACAAACCATGATGTAATCGAGCAGCGCTTGTAAAAAGCGTTTCTCCTCACGAATCCAAAACCGCGAGGTGGTGGGCATTGCACCGATCCGCTGGCCCAATGCGCGGGCGGCATGGGGATCAAACAACGGATGCGGGCCATTCGCGCCGAGGATAACCTCAACAGAAGAGCGGCCAAAGAGGTCCTCGAACACGTCCAGTCCGGGACCATCGTTGAGGTCCCCCATCAACATCAGGGGTACGCCAGCGGCCACACCCGCATCAATTCGCGCGCGCAACCAGACCGCTTGGGCCAACTGCTTGCGCCGATTGGCGATAGAGATTTGCATGGCGTGAGCATCATCGCGCGCGCCGTGCGGCGCTTTCGACTTCAGGTGTGCGCCGATCATGCGAAAGTGAAAGCCGGAGGCAGTTTTCAGCGCCAATTCAAGCGGAGGCTTGGAGAACACCACCTTGTCCTCGGTGGCGTCAATATCAAGGTCGATGCGAAAAATGCCGTCGAAACGTGGTGCACCAGTGGCTCCCTCGGGGCCTGTCTCTTGCCCCTGCGGGGCGTGTTCAGCGCTCAAAGTGTCCGGATCATAGAGCAGTGCGATTTCCTGCTGGGTGTCATTGCTAAATCCCATGACCGCTTTGCAGGCGCGCAAGTCAAACTTCGCTGCAAAATTCTCGAGGGCGGCGACGGTACTGTTCTTGCGCCCTGTGTCAGGTGCCTCAATCACCATGACGGCATCAGCGTCAATCGCCTGAAACACCCGCCCCACTGCCGCCGTCTGCTGGGCACGGGTCACGTCGCGGCGGCCGGACCATCCATCCCCTTCGTGCAGCTGGTCGTGCTCATCAAAGAGATTGGCAAACCACTCCACATTATAGGTCGCAATACGCATTATGCGGCCTTGCCCGAAAGAGTTTCCCACGCGCGGTTGATATCGATCATGCGTTTTTCGGCCATTTTCACCGCCTCCTCGGGCAACCCGCGTGCGATGAGGGCGTCGGGGTGATTTGCGCGGACAAGCTTGCTCCAGGCGGCACGCGCTTCTTTACGGCTGGCATTTGGCGAGATGCCCAGCACCGTGTGCGGCAAGGGGGAACTGTTGGGGACAAATCGGGCGCGCAAAGCCTCGAACACTCCCTCCGGCAAGGCAAAGATGTCGGCGACTTCTTCCAAGAATGCGTTCTCGTTCGGGTGATAGATGCCGTCGGCCACCGCGATGTGGAACAGCCCCTCCATCAGATCGCAGAGGATCGGCGCGTCATCGCCAAACATGCTCTTGATCCGGCGGGCATAGTCGTCAAATCCGGCCACATCGGTGCGTGCAAGGTTGAACACCTTAGCAGCCCCTGCAGCATCCGAATCGGCAATCTGGAAAACTTCACGAAACGCAGTGACCTCATCGCGTGTGACTTGACCGTCTGCTTTTGCCATTTTGGCGCCCAGTGCGACCACCGCAATTGTAAACGCGACCGAGTTTTCGGGTGATGTGCGTAAACGCTCGAACACCTCCGATAGCCCTTCACCTGATGCGAGGGCCGACAGGGCTTCGGAGATGCGGGTCCAGATTGACATGAGGTTACCTTACCCTGCGTACAATGGCTTGTCAGGGGGCGGTGATGATCCTGCTCATCAGGATCAGATCTTGCCAGCGCCCCAATTTGCGCCCTACCTGTGGCAAATGGCCGGTCTTTGCAAACCCCAATCGGCTGTGGAACGCGATCGCGGCGGTATTTTCGCCCCCAATTGCAGCGACCATGACGTGGATATCTTGGGTGCGGGCACGAAGAATTGCAGCCTCGATCAAAGCACGGCCAGCGCCATTGCCACTGTTTGCCACGATGATCGTATGCTCGGCTGTATGGGCATAGCCGGGTCCAGGGCGGAAGGGGGTCCATGTGATGAAGCCCACGCAGGCGCCGCCCTGTTCGGCCACAAGGAGAGCATCCCTGCGGGTGGTAAGCAACGTAACCAAATCATCGTCTGTCTTCTCAACGCTTGTGAAAGTTGCCGCAGTTTCACGGATCATCGCGTTCCACAGCGTCTTTATCTGCGGCAGATCAGAGGCAGCGGCCGCACGGATCAGCACAGAGTGGCAATGCTGTCTGGTGTGGTCACCGTCGCCGTCAGCTTTGGCTCGCCCACACTAAAACTGATACGCGCGTCTACGAGGAGCGGTGCGAGGAGTGCGCCCAGCCTCAAAGCCTGCGGATGCGAAATCTCGAGCGATGTGATCGCGCAACCGCGCTGTTGAAGGCGCGCTGCGGGATGGGCATCGCCGATCCATTGGATCAGGGCAGGTGCGCAATTATCATAGGGCAAAACACCGCTTTGCGGCACGGCCATCCGCCAGCGTAGATCACCACGCTGTAGATCAACTGGCGTGCCGAACCCTTCGGGCAGTTGAGCCAAGGTGGCGTCAAGATCATCACAACGGCAAATCCAGTTCGTCAAACGTGGCCCGCCTGCAAAACTATCCAGATCGAACCAGCGTGGCCTGTCGGGTTGCGACGCATCAGGGTTGATCGCAATCGCTTCGAGATACAGCCCATTCTCCAGCCCCAAGAGCGTGTTGTGGGTGTGAAAAATCGCATGCTCACCGCCTTGCTGCAGAGGCACGCCAAGGGCGGCCTGCACATGGATCGTTGCCGCCGCGAGAGTCTCCCCCGCGACGGCGATATGGTCAAAGGTGATCATGCGCGCGTAGCTCGGATCAATTTCAGGATATCTTGGGCCGCATTCGGGATATTCGTGCCGGGGCCAAAGATCGCCTTTACCCCCGCATCATAGAGAAACTGATAGTCCTGCTGTGGAATGACGCCACCGCAGATCACCAGAATATCCTCGGCACCGGCGTCTTTGAGCGCTTTGACCAGCTGCGGTGCGAGCGTTTTATGTCCCGCCGCCTGAGAGCTGATGCCAATGACATGCACATCGTTGTCCACCGCATCCTGCGCAGCCTCGGCGGGCGTCTGGAACAGCGGACCTACATCCACATCGAACCCGATGTCGGCAAAGGCAGTGGCGATGACTTTTGCTCCACGGTCATGCCCGTCCTGACCCATTTTCACCACCAGCATACGCGGACGGCGGCCTTCATCCTCGGCAAATTCCTCGACCGACTTCTGGATCGCGGCAAACCCTTCATCGCCCTCATACGCGGCGCCATAGACGCCAGCGAGCATTTTGACTTCCGCACGGTGGCGGCCGAATTCTTCTTCCATGGCCATGCTGATTTCTCCTACGGTGGCACGGGCGCGGGCGGCCTCAATGGCGGCTTCCAAAAGGTTTCCGCCCTCTTTTGCGCGACGCGACAGCTCAAAGAGTGCATGCTCCACTGCGCCATCGTCGCGGCTGGCGCGGATGGATTTGAGGCGGATGATCTGACTGTCGCGCACGGCGACGTTGTCCACATCCATGATGTCGATCGCATCTTCAGTCTCGCGGCGGTACTTGTTCACGCCGACGATGACATCAGTTCCGCGGTCTTGGCCCGCTTGGCGCTGTGCCGCCGCTTCTTCAATGCGCAGCTTGGGCATGCCGGAGGCTACTGCCTTGGTCATGCCGCCCATTTCCTCGACTTCTTCGATAAGCTTCCAAGCCGCCTCTGCCATGTCGTGAGTAAGCTTTTCAACATAGTAAGAGCCCGCGAGCGGATCGACAACATTGGTCACGCCCGTCTCTTCTTGGAGGATCAACTGGGTGTTGCGCGCGATGCGGGATGAATTTTCGGTGGGCAAGGCAATCGCTTCATCCAGCGCGTTGGTGTGCAGCGACTGCGTGCCACCAAGGACCGCCGACATCGCCTCATAGGCGGTGCGGATCACATTGTTATAGGGGTCTTGTTCTTGCAAGCTGACACCAGAGGTCTGGCAGTGCGTGCGCAGCATAGAGGACTTCGGGTTCTTCGGCTCGAACTCTGCCATGATGCGAGACCATAGCAGGCGCGCCGCGCGTAGTTTGGCGGCCTCCATAAAGAAATTCATGCCGATACAGAAGAAAAAGCTCAGGCGCGGGGCGAACTTGTCCACATCCATGCCTGCGGCGATTGCAGTGCGTACATATTCACGGCCATCAGCAAGGGTGAAGGCCAGCTCTTGCACGAGGTTCGCACCCGCCTCTTGCATGTGGTAGCCGGAGATCGAAATGGAGTTGAATTTCGGCATCTCGTTGGCGGTATATTCGATAATGTCCGCAATGATCTTCATTGAGGGTTCAGGTGGATAGATATAGGTGTTGCGCACCATGAACTCTTTTAGAATGTCGTTCTGGATGGTGCCGGAGAGGACCGCACGGCTGTGCCCCTGCTCCTCGCCCGCGACGATGAAACTGGCGAGGATCGGGACGACCGCACCGTTCATGGTCATGGAGACGGAGACCTTATCCAGTGGGATACCGTCGAAGAGGATCTTCATATCCTCGACGCTATCAATCGCCACGCCAGCTTTGCCCACGTCACCCTCAACACGGGGGTGGTCACTGTCGTAGCCACGGTGGGTCGCCAGATCAAAGGCAACCGAGACGCCCTGCTGACCCGCCGCCAATGCGCGGCGGTAAAAGGCGTTGGATTCCTCAGCTGTAGAGAAACCGGCATATTGGCGGATCGTCCACGGGCGGCCCGCGTACATCGTCGCTTTTACACCGCGCGTATAGGGCGCTTCACCGGGGATGCCGCCGAGATGGTTCACATCTTCAAGATCAGCAGCGGTATAAAGCGGCGAGACATCAATGCCCTCAAGCGTCTTCCACGTCAGATCATCAAGCGAGCGGCCACGCAGCTCTCCCTCAGCCAGTTTGCGCCAATCGTCCTTGGAGGCGGTGTTCGGTGTGTCGGTCATGGGATTGTCCTTTTGTAAATGCGCCCACAGGCAGGCTGAAACCTGTTCTTGTGCGGGAGCGATCCTCTGTCAGTGTTGCAAGCCCGTCCGCGCCAGCGGTGAGCCACATCATATCATCTGCGTAAGCCTCGCGTAGGGCAGCACCCTGTGCGAGGGTAAACGGGTTCCAACGCCCCTGCCCTGTGGCAAGATGCGCGGGTATAGCCTGTGCGGGAATGCCGTTCTCCGCCATCTTGTCGCGCAGCATAGGCGCATCCGGCGACCGGTTGAGCCAGCTTTTTGCATGGATTTGCGGGGCGGGGTGACCTGTCGCCGCTTCCAATATCTTATCAGCTTGTCCAGCAAATTGCTCGAACGGCATCACATGAATTTCCGTCTCGGGCAAGGCACAGGACATATCCGTAATCACATCACGCCATGTGCGCGGCGAGGAGGCCAGCGCAGCCAGTCGTGTGTCGTCCGGCATGGGATGGCCGCGCCCCACACCATAGGCCGCCACGGAGGACCACCATAAGTCCTGCGCACGGATGCACATAACGACACGGGCGATCCGCCCTTCAAAAGCTGCGTCCAGCCGTGCCATCCGCTCCCCTACTGCTGGAAACAAAGATGCCGCGCGCAGGCAGGCACGCGGTGCACCGATCATGTTCTCTTCGCTGACCAACAGCTGTTTCGCACCTGCCCGCTTTGCCTGTGCCGCATGTAGGCGCACACGGCCCATGGCACGGCCTTGCAGATTGCGCCCGTTGCGCATGCGCGGTCTTGCAAATAGCCCGTCAAAGAGCCCCTTGCGCAGCATATTCGGTTCCCACAGCGCTGTTCCCTGCGCCATAAGATGTGCACGGTTGCCCCGCAAATAATGTTGAAAACTGGTCGATCCGGTGCGGTGCGACCCTACATGAAGGATGATATCCATAAGCCTAACAATGCCTTTGCGCCAAGGGGCCACATGCGGCAGCCCGGGAAGGGAAACTGCAACAGTCATGTGACAAAACCCCTTGCGGCGAGCTTAATGTTAAAAATGAGACTATGTGGCTTCGCAATCGCGCTGGGACCCCCTATATACAGTACAAAGGGAGAGCTTATGAAATCGTTGTTAGGTGCTGTAATTATTGCTTTATTCGCCAATTCAGGGCAGGCGCAGACCTTGTTCGAGCCAGACTTTCCACTGGTCATTCTGAATGCCGCTGATACGGATTTGAATGAATTTGTCTGGAAACAGCGCCCTGTTATTGTTTTCGCCGACAGCGAGAATGACCCTGCCTTCATTGAACAAATGGAATTCCTCATCGCACGTCCCGAGGCGCTGACCGAACGGGACGTCGTTATCATCGTAGACCTCGATGCAGAAACGCTTAGCCCGATACGCCGTAAAATGCGCCCACGTGGGTTCATGCTCGCGTTGGTCGGGAAAGACGGCGAGCTCAAAATGCGCAAGCCGTTTCCACAAGACGTCCGCGAAATCACCGCAAGCATCGACAAAATGACCATTCGCAAGCGTGAAATCCGCGAAGCAAAGAAAAATGCCAAGGGATAAGTGCAGCAGGCATTTCGGCCTACTGCTAGTTTGTTATGAGGGTTCGGGTTCACTCGAACTCCATAATTACGTCGTCCACCGCGAGGCTGTCACCTGCACTGGCGTTAATCTTGCTCACGATGCCGTTCTTCTCGGCGCGTAGGATATTTTCCATCTTCATCGCCTCAATAGTGCAGAGCGCTTGGCCGTCATGAACCTCGTCGCCAACAGCCACGTCTAGCTTTACGACCAGGCCAGGCATTGGGCACAGCAGGAGTTTTGACGTGTCGGGGGCAACTTTGACGGGCATCTTGCGGGCCATCTCAGCTTGCAATGGCGTACGCACGTGAACCTTCACGTCCGCGCCACGGGTGCGGATGCGGAAACCACCAGAGATTTTACCGACTTTAAGGATCAGCGGCTTGTCCGCCACGGTCATCGTGGCGAGGTGGTCACCCGGTGTCCAATCGCCTGAGACCCGCAGGGTTTCTCCCCCATCAAACGTGACAGAGGCCCCTTCTTTGTCAGCAGTGGTCGTCACATCAAAGCTGTGGTCCTGCACAGTGACGTTCCATTCGGTGCCAACTTTGCGCTCGTGGTTGTCCATACGGCCCGATACGCGGGCACGGCGAATTTCGGCGACGCGGTGCATAGCAGCAGTGGCTGCGGCGATGCGTTTCAGCTCCCCCTCCTCCAAAGTCACTCCCTGGAACCCGTCAGGGTATTCCTCTTCGATGAACGCGGTGGTCATGACGCCAGAGGTGAATTTCGGATGATCCATCACAGCGCTGAGGAACGGCAAGTTATGGCCAATGCCCTCGACTTCAAAGCTGTCCAAGGCAACGCGCATCCGCTCGATTGCCGCCTCGCGGGTCGGTGCCCATGTGCAAAGCTTGGCAATCATGGGATCGTAGTACATGCTGATTTCGCCGCCCTCATAAACGCCGGTATCGTTGCGTACAGCGGTCTCGCCCGTGGGCGCATCGCCATGCCATTTGTCATTCTCCAGCAGCGGTCCCGCAGCAATTTCCGCCGGTGGCCGGTAGCGGGTCAGACGGCCAATCGAGGGCAGGAAGCCGCGATACGGGTCCTCGGCATAGAGGCGGTTTTCGATGGCCCAACCGTTGATCTGCACGTCCTCTTGCTTGATCGTCAGC